>JGI24700J35501_10930481_pt1 | contig 14601 bp, 15 predicted proteins | sample TergutTh196P1_FD_35501 | JGI IMG/M metagenome (IMG submission 35501) | reverse complement strand
CTGGGGTTTGGAGGTTTCAATCATCAATGCATACATTCTGTATGTGGAAAGTTGCAAGAATAGCAATTCCAATCCAGTGAGCCACATAAAGTTCAGGGGGAGCTAGTCATGGCCCTTGTTGGGGATTTCTGTCAAGGTGGTGGTGCATCCACAAGAGGAAGAACTTCCACGTCTGACAACGAGCAGAGACTGAATGGAATGCTGCACGTGATTATCCCACATCCAGAGAAAAAACACAAAGATTGCATAGTGTGCTCCAAATCAAATGTGCCAGGTGGAAGGAAGGAAACAACATACATTTGTGAAACATGTGATTGTAAACCAGGTCTTCGTGTGGGAACGTATTTCAAACGATACCACACATTGAAAAAATTCAAACTCTAGAATGGATGTCAGACACTCTAGATATAATACACATTCATATTTTTAATTTAAATTCAAAGGTCTCTCTGTAAATTAGCTCATTGTATAACCATACCGATACTAGAGATTGTACCGACATTTAAATCGGACCTGGCTATTTAAACTCTTGATAAACATTGCGGACCCCAAAGGGTTAAGAGAAATGTGGCAGAACCATGTCAGTGCATTGCTGGGCCTCATAGTGTGAAATACTCCACTTTGCAGGCATACAATAGAGGAAAAATTAAATCAAAAGTTCCTGTCTGTGTTATTCAGAGTCATATTAGAAGAGTGTTATTTCAAGACTCCAGTTTCATCGGATGTCACACTGTGCCATTGGTTTGGTCAATAATGACACTTTGAAGGATTTCTGTGTGGAATGATTGATTCTGAAGATGAAGGCAGTAATGAAACTTTAACATGTCAGGAACTGCTCACATTCAAGAAGGCTTGACTCTTCAGCATTTCTGCTGTGAGAGCCTGATATAATGCATTTCAATAAATTGTAACATTGCAAATAATGTGTTCTTAAATTTCTCTTTTAGGAAAGATTCCAATCATGTTGAGGTCCACATATTGTCTGCTGAATGGGCTTACAGATCGAGATCTCACAGAGCTAAATGAGTGTCCACTTGATCCTGGTGGATATTTCATTATCAACGGTTCTGAGAAGGTATGGGATCTGTGTTTCATTGTATTCAGTTATACAGGGATGTTTTTTCAATGGTTCCAGGCATTGCTACAGTTTCGCATAACAGCTGGCAACACTGCAGTTTCTTTTGTTTCAGTTTGACATGAATAAGAGTATGTATCTTTTGTGATCAATGATTTGCCGTTGATGTTAGGTTTTGTACTTGTCATATTTAACATTTAAATTGTCAGGTTTGTATTGACATTTTAGTGTCTGATTTATGAACAGTGTATTACTTGAATGGGAAAAGATAAAGTTATGAAATAAATGACTTTCATGGAAAAGAAAACAGAGATTATGCAGCATGTCTTAAAAATGCAGCAAACTTTCTTGTTGCCTAAATATATAAAATTAATTTCTAGAGATGTTTGTATGCGCAGGCAGGTCATTTAAATGTTAAAGGATATGTTGGTCATGGTTATCTTCAGCTGAAGGTGGGCATCACATATAACAAACATGTTATTCTCCTCTTCAAAGTTCTGCAGGTTGTATTGAAAACAGTACACTCTAAGTTATTTCTTTCAAAATGCGTTCATTGGGAGTATTGTTACTATGTGCAGTTTATCTTTTGACGTGCCCCCAAGTTCCAATTCCATGGGTTAAGATCTGACAAGCAAGAAGTTTATAGTCCCCTGTTTGGTATTGTGTTATCAATCATGCTCTGTAAATGGCACTTAGATTTGTTTGTGATATGAGCTGTTGCACTGTCTTCCTGAAATGAGCTGAAGTTCTCATGTAATCAGGTATTCAAAAAATAATGTCACAATGTATATTACATGTCTTCTTGAATTTATACCTCAGAAAGAATATGGGCCCAATAATACTAGTTGCACTCATAACACACCACACACTTGGATAATTCAGTTTTCTTTGTTACATTAAATGTTATATTTAAACTTTGCACATGCTTACAGGGTTGAAGAATGTGTTGTAGTTCTACTGTAGTAGTGTATCTACATACATCTTTTTCACATCTCAGTTCTCTTATGGGATGGAAGCTGAATGTCAGATTACTGTATTTAATTAAGCAATATTCATTCTGATATGTGGAAATAAAATGCCAACTAGATGCAACAGATGATTTTTATTGCAGATCTTATTGCTTGCTCAACATGTTTCAGGCACAATGGTTCCCGAAACATGTTGAGCAAGCAATAAGATCTGCAATAAAAATCATCTGTTGCATCTAGTTGGCATTTTATTTCCACAAATTAACGACGATGCGCAGTCAAAACCACATCAAATTCATTCTGATCTTTCAGAACTGAAAATATGAGTATCACCTATATACATGTCAGGATGTTCACATTTGCATAATGCTAAATAAATGTCTAGTCTGGTTTTCTGTCATGAAATAGGTACAATTTAGGTATGATATAACTTGGTTTCATGTAAATAAGGGACATCAAAAGTGTACATTTTTTTCTTCTAGGTACTGATTGCCCAAGAGAAGATGGCAACCAATACAGTGTATGTTTTCAGTATGAAGGATGGTAAGTTCGCTTTCAAGGCTGAGATACGATCCTGCCTTGAGCATTCTTCACGACCAACTTCTACTCTTTGGGTCAACATGATGGCTAGAGGCGGACAGGTACTGTCAAATTGATTCTGTGGAGCGGAGTTCTTTCTGGGAAGCTGACAGTCATTTGGCTAGTCATAAAATTCTCTGCCTTATGTAGGATGTAGGGGTTCATTGGCATGTTCACTTGAGTATGCTGCTGGTTACTCTCATGGTTCTGATTAATCCGGTTCATCTCATTGTGGCTAGTCGGTTCTATATTTACACCCAACCCTTGTGTTACGTTTTTAAGTTTTACACCTTTTAATTTTCAAGCCCCTTGCCTGTTTATGCCACTCTTTAATTTGTGCTCTCTAATTTTTGGTTTAACGCCCTTTGGCTAGCTGTGTTCTATTAGGCTGACCCCTTATTTCTGATGGGAATATCATTTTTGATTTGCACAAACTTTTTCCAGGAACACGGCTAAGGCATAAAACAAGGGATGTGTGTGTAAGAATGTAAAAAGGAGCTCCATAATAGGCCCAGTGTGGCCCAGAGGGTTCCAGGAGGTTTAGGCTCCCAGATTTCATGACATTTGGCACGTGCAGGTGGTGAGGTCAGCCTCACACACCGGCTGCCTTTACCCCCAGGAATGTTCCTGGTCCCCATTTTCACTAGGGGCTGAGTTGACCCCAGGGCCATGGTACCGTCGGAAGGAAATATGTCACTGAAAAATCCATTGACACCACCAGAAAATGATCCAGGGACCGTCTGACTAGTAGTGCAGGGCCTTAACCACTACGCTACCCCAAGCCCCTGTAAGAATATATTGGACATTATAATTGAATGATGTTGTGAATGGTACTTATGTGTACATTTTGTATTAATGGCTTTTTCCACATCCTGTAGTCATCCTGAGTGGTTTTAGTATCTGTGCAATGTATGTACATGTGTATACCCCATGTTTCTCAGATTCATTTAGACATAACCCCATACATGTATACATTTCCTAAATGCTGTCTTCCCAGAAAGATTTCTGACCAAAATACTGTACGCATTTATACCCTGGATATGCGATACATTTCCCTTCCATCTCATCCTCTGTGATATGATCATCCCAGAGTAGTAGGTAATAAGCACAAAATATGAAGCTCAAAATGCAGTATTTTCCAACCTCCCATTATTTTATTCCACCTAGGTGTAGATATTCTCCTCATTAAAGAACACAAGCAGTGCCATTGTGATTTTATATGTCTTAATCTGTAATCTTTTGGATAGGAAATGGGAACACAAATTATTCTGAACTGAACAGTAACCAGTACACTGTGAATTTAATGTGCTTTTGGACATAAGTTAAATGTGTGAGTTTTGAGGTTTTGACAACAGTGAAATTGAGGAGTCTGGTCTTCTGGGATGTGACACTGAGTCATCACACAAGTGGCTGCAAACACCTCACTGGAATGTTTAAGCATCATCTTCAAGAGTTCATGGGCCTTGAGCCCCTGCAGATAAAGTTGACACATTCCTTCAGGGCATCAGAGGCTGGTTGCCTGGTGACACAGCGTTACATCCCAGAAGACCAGAATCTTTCAAAGCTTGATTTGTTACTGTCATTCAGAAGTAGATTAGGCACTGTGAGAGACAATTACTTTGCTTGTCAAGTGGTCTGGTTTTCAGTGCTTAGTTGTGTGGAATTTATTGAGTAGGATGCAGGAGAGATTAATTTATGTCAGTTCTTTTATTTCAAAGCATTAAGAAAGCTGACTGGTCGGTTGGTGGCAAGTCGCCTAGCGATAAAATTGCTGACTTTGAGCCTCAAGGCATATTCTGTGTGTCAGCATTTTCTCTGGTACCAATGCAATTGCCTGTGACTTGTTAGCCCACACCTTTTTAAACAGGATGTATCATTATAAATCCTTATTATGTTTATTCTTTCCAGTGTTGGACCTACTGGAACCTTCTGCAAGAACTAAAAATCATCATCCCTCTATGTCAGTGGTTTTTCATAACTTGTTTGTGTTTTGGTTGCTATTTTGTAAGATTTGTTACAGAATCCTGTCACCAATTCTCTTTCAACATGTCCTTTCCAATTTCTTCTGTATTGTATAAATTTTTATTTGTGTTGTTTGTAGTTCTGTCCTAATTTCATTTAATGATCCAAATGTTCCATTTTGGAGTCCTCATAAAACATATTTCTTCTAATATATGCTCTCTGCCGTAATTTGTTATTTTTTATGGAAATTAAAATGATTGTGTACACTGTGTTTATTGTTAACATATTGAAACAATAATGTAGTTCAGTAGTTTTTTGATATTACATTACTGACTGTTTTCATTGATTACGTCTTGAAAATACTTAATGAAGAACTGTTTATTTTATACATAATTTGTGATATAGTTTATGACATGTTCATTGAGTTCTGTATTCATTTTACCAGCATTGTTTATGCATTTATGTTCCAGAGCATTAAGAAGTCAGCAATTGGACAACGTATCATAGCCATCCTACCATACATCAAGCAGGAAATTCCCATCATGATAGTGTTCAGAGCTCTTGGCTTTGTAGCTGATAGGGACATCTTGGAACACATTATATATGACTTTGATGATCCAGAAATGATGGAAATGGTAAGAACTTCTGTACTTAGTAAGAAAGAGAGAGAGGGGGGAGGGCGGAATTAATAACAGCAATTTGTAAGTGTGGCCGGAGCTCTTCCTGTAAACACTGGAAAAGCAGAATGGTAAGGCATACTAGTCTGGTGAAATACATATTTCTTTCAAATAAATTTGTGTGCCCATACTTCAGCCTTCTGTATACCGTAAATCTGACTGGCTTGGTTAACCATCATAGTTAAGTTCTTACTGATTATTTTGTCTTTCGCTTCTAACTCCAGAGCTGTTCTAGACAATTCTGTTTGTTTCTTTTCTCTTAATATGCTCAGCCTTCCATCTGTAACACCAGTGCTGTCTGAGACAGTTCTGTTTGTTTCCATTCAGTTAATATGTTCTAACCAGAGCTGTTCTAGACATTTGTGTTGTTTCTGTTCTCTTAATGTGTCCAGCCTTCCATCTGTAACACCAGTGCTGTCTGAGACAGTTCTGTTTGTGTCCATTCAGTTAACATGTTCTAACCAGAGCTTTTCTAGACATTTGTGTTGTTTCTGTTCTCTTAATGTGTCCAGCTTTCCATCTGTAACACCAGTGCTGTTTGAAACAGTTCTGTTTGTTTCCATTCAGTTAACATGTTCTAACCAGAGCTGTTTTAGACATTTGTGTTTTTTTCCATTTTGACAATGTGTTCTTACCATGGAACTCTTCCACCTGTAACTCCCTTTATTGCTTCCCAGTTAACCTGTTCATCTCCCCTGTAATTATCTTCATGTTAATATCATTTGTTAAATATAAAAATTTGGTGAACTGTTTTATCACTTTATTATTCACTGTCTGCATAACATTGTCTAAAAGTGTTGTAATGTACATAACCACCATTTTATTCAAATTAATATCAGTTATTAACCATCCAGTGCCAGAAGTCAGCTATAATCAATATGCAGTGTGATGTTGAGAAAACTGAACGTCCATTACAGTCATCCCAGTGCATGCAAAGTGATGGGAATCCATTTATATCTCAGGTCTTTTGCAAAGTACAGTGGACACATAGTCAAGTATAAAACACACCACATATAATCAGAGTGGTGAAATTTAGCATTGTGGTTTTAAGAAGTGAGTTGAACATGTTTTTGAAATGTTATGCAGTAATCATAAGGTGACTGTAAATTGTGATTATACTTCTGTACCACCCTGTTTGTGTGTATGTATTTGTGTACATTGATTCTGATGAGTGTGGTTTCTTATGTCCGTTCTGAAAAAAATCTGTTTTAGGTGAAGCCTTCATTAGATGAAGCATTTGTGATTCAAGAACAGAATGTGGCTCTCAACTTCATTGGTGCTAGAGGTGCCCGTCCTGGTGTTACCAAGGACAAACGTATAAAATATGCTCGTGAAATTCTGCAAAAGGAAATGCTGCCTCATGTTGGAGTTTCAGATTTCTGCGAGACGAAGAAAGCTTATTTCTTAGGGTGCGACTTACTATAATTTTCTTTCTGTGGTCTGTGTGTTACAAAACGTTAATTATGATTTGCCTAGTGTAGTATTGTTAAATTAGTGCTGTATTAAAACATTTTTCTAGCTTAGTTAACTGCCTAGCTGCAGATTGAATGATACAGGTTCTATTTCTGGCATGGGCAGAAATGTTTCAGTGTGACTGTGTAAAGTGACTTGGAGGTGAGGGTGTGGTCTTTTCTGTTAACTACCATGTCTAGACTGGCTCTAGATCCTACCAATTCCACTGTTCAACTGACAGTGGTAGTGCTGCTGTTGGGAGGAAAATGACTGGCATGTGAATTGAACAGTTCATTACTTCATGGTGCCAAGGTTCAAGTATGGAGCTCTTCACCACTCCTGCTGCAAGCCTTCATGGTGAAATGTTAGGTACAGAGGAAATGTAACATTTTTTTAATGTCATTTTGTCTGTGCAATGTGAAGAGCACTCCTGGTCTTGCACCTGTTTAATGCCAGCAGCAGAATGTGACATTTACACCCATCTGTAATCAGCATTGCCCTTCACACTTCATGATGCCAGTAGCACATTGAAAAAGTTATGGAATTTGGATGTAACTGAGGGGTTAAATGAAAGATCCTTTTGTTTTAATTAGCTACATGGTGCATCGGCTGCTGTTGGCTGCACTGGGCCGTCGTGAGCTTGATGATCGAGATCACTATGGCAATAAACGATTGGATCTTGCTGGCCCCTTGCTTGCTTTCCTCTTCAGAGGGTATGTACAAACCATTCATTTCTGTTACTTGTGTTTATTTTTATATGTAAAGTACACGTTTATATCTAAAATAAATTAACGTCAAGACTGTTAAAAGATTTGGAATCTCAAGAAAAATTCAGTTCATAAATCTGCAGACTCCGGTTGAAGTGCACTTTTACGTTCTCCTTCATCATGATTCATTTTCATGTTAAAAATTAAATGTATGTTTTGGGTCCATATAGGAGAGACTTGTAACATGGTCGACATATTCCAGCTGATTATAAATGTATATCTTTTTCAGTTTGTTTAAGAATCTAATGAAAGAAGTGCGCATTTATGCCCAGAAATTTATTGATCGTGGAAAAGATTTCAACTTGGAACTGGCCATCAAAACAAAGATTATAACTGATGGTTTGCGGTATTCATTGGCTACTGGTAACTGGGGAGATCAGAAGAAAGCACATCAGGCTCGTGCTGGAGTGTCTCAGGTAGGAGAGAAAAGTATGTGATGTGAAAGTCAACACGGGGGTCTCTGAGTATGGCAGTAGACCGTTCTTCAGATTTCTTCAGATTTCAATACCCTGTCAAATCTCTGCATGGATTTTCTGCTCTCAGATTGAATATCTTCAACTCTACCAAATTGAAAACTATGGAAATATGAAGAACACCAGCTCTCCGTCCCTCTAGGACGCCACTGTGTTTCAGAACCAATGTTAACTCTTTGGTGCTAGATTTAAATGTCCTGTGTGATGTGAAGCAGACTGGAATTTAAATGGGTGTTCTTAATATAGGTCATGACAGTCTATTTGCTATATCCATTTGGCATTTGAGTATCACACTTTGTGACAGGTATACCTGATTTTAGGCCCCAAAGGGTTAAGCTCTCAGTCTCATGATTACTGTATCATTGGTGGTAAGGGAATTCATGTTAGAAATAGATTCAACACCCTTGCCTAGGTGGGAAGAGACCATAAAGATGTTCTAGAACAAAAATAAGAAAGTGTTACTTTTACTTTCGAGCTTCCTCTCATTCTGTTTTTTGTTCTACCGTCCTCTTATTCTTTCTCCTCTCATTCCCCTATTATTCATTTTTTCTTTGTTACCCTTGTTTCTCTTTTCTTTCCATTTCTCCTTCCTTATCAGTTTTCTCAGCTTCTTCACTCAAATGCTCAGATAGTACCTTGACTGCTCTCCAGATCCTTCCTCCAATCATGATATTTCTTATTTGTTGATGTGCTACAAGCTCTGCTGGAATATCATTGTCAGTAAATAACTGAATTGTCAGTCTTTTTTGTGGTTTTGGTCATAAATGTTATGATAAAGCTCTCAGTCCATATTGTTTAGAAGACTATATTTCAGAGTTCTGTCAGATGACAAGAGGAGACACATTGTAGTATTGCGTGTTAGGACATCTTGTAGCCCACTAAGTGGGTACCAACATTTCAGAGGAGCCTATTGCCTCCATCTTCAGAATGGAGGCAGTACTGACCTACCAGACTAGATATTATTACAACCCAGAAGACTCCGGCACGAATCTTTACTGCCATTAAAACTGGAAATCTCACAAAAGAGGTGTTCTGTTATGGCACAGCATATTTTATAAGTCATATTTTGTTTAATTTTGCAGGTATTAAATCGCTTGACTTTTGCTTCAACATTATCGCATCTCAGGCGAGTGAACTCACCAATTGGTCGTGACGGAAAATTAGCCAAACCTCGACAGTTGCATAACACACTGTGGGGCATGATCTGCCCTGCTGAGACACCAGAGGGTGCAGCTGTAGGTCAGTTCTTTTACTTTTATGCTGCCAGTGCAATTTCTCAGACATCTCTTGTATATATTTGTAGTCATTTAAGAATTATACACCCTTGAAGGTTAATATATGGAATCTTGACACCATAATTATATTGGGGTTGCCCATTGTTAAGTGAATTGAGCATACGGTGCTGTAGACATGTTGGTTGTGGGTGATATTAACTTCCTTTGAGGATGTAAAAAATGATGGGAATGGGTAACTGTTGCCTGGGGAGAGCAAGTATAAGGTGGCAAATAAACTCGGTAAGGTATAGGATAGAAAGAAGGGACAGAGCGGACACAGATATGTGTCACAGGGCTTTCACAGCGATGGAATTCAGTAGTCTCTTCAGGCTTTTGGTCTGAGGAAACTCCGTTGGACACAGATAGCTGGTCAGCATATTCAGTGTTGCATCTTATTACATTTCTGAAGATGGTGTATGTATGTGTGTGTGTGTGTTTCTTATCCTGTAATGTTCTTGCTTTATCAGGTCTAGTGAAGAACTTAGCCCTCATGGCTTACATTTCTGTTGGATCGCAGCCATCACCAATCCTTGAGTTCTTGGAAGAATGGAGCATGGAAAATTTAGAGGAAATTGCACCTTCAGCCATTGCTGATGCCACCAAAATCTTTGTTAATGGCTGCTGGGTTTGTATATAACTTAATAACCTAACTGCAATAAAGTCACTGGTAGAAACATGTATACTGGCTGTCTTGTGTTGCTCTAACCTCATTCTTTGGAGTTTTAATAACTTTATGTTGGTATTTAAAATATGAAAAAATTGTGTTGTTTAGGTTGGTATCCATCGTGACCCAGAACAGTTGATGGCAACTTTGCGTAAATTGCGGCGCCAGATGGATATCATTGTAAGTGAAGTGTCCATGATTCGAGACATTCGTGATCGTGAAATTAGAATTTATACAGATGCAGGGCGCATTTGTAGGCCTCTGCTAATTGTAGAAGGAGGTAACTTGCTGCTGAAGAAGAGACATATTGATATGTTGAAGGAAAGAGAATACAACAATTATGGGTGAGTACAAAACTACAGCTCCATCTTTTTGTGCAAAAGAAGGATAATAGACTGGAAACTGCTGTTTGTGTTTAGTACTACTTGAATTATTTTCTTCCTGTGCAGGTGGCAAGTCTTGGTAGCTAGTGGTGTAGTGGAATACATAGACACCCTAGAAGAGGAAACAGTAATGATAGCAATGTCACCTGATGACCTGAGGCAAGACAAGGAATATGCATATTGTACTACATACACACACTGTGAGATTCATCCAGCTATGATTTTGGGAGTGTGTGCCTCCATCATTCCTTTCCCAGATCACAACCAGAGTCCCAGGAACACTTACCAGGTATAACATTGACCCTTTGGTGCCAAACTTTATAGATCTGTAATGTACAGTGTTGTGCTCAATGCACCAAACATTGACTACTGCTGATGGCACATTATGGTTGCCTTTCAAGTCTGATCTGCTGCCGTCTCCCGCAGATAAGACCAGGCATTTAATGCCATTACAGAAAGGTTATTGAAATGTCAGAACTGACTATTGAAATTAGTCTTCTGGAATGTGATATTATGTAGTTTCATAAATGGGTATAGTCTGTGCACCTTGATAGGAAATACAAATTGTAGCAGCTTGGCTGCTTTAATTGGAGGCATTTGAATGTGCATACACTGTTTAGACTATCCCCACATAACAACATTATTGTGTTTGATTTGGGGGTCTCGTAGCAGTGAATATTAAGATTACAGCCTTCTGGGTTTTGTCACATCGCAGAGTATCATAAGCTTAATATTCCCCTTTGTGAGAAGCCCATATCCCATAGGCACAAGTATATTGACATTGTTATATTGTGGCCACTGTAAGTGCTGAACACTGGAAATGGTCGGTTTAACTCACCATGTGACAATCCCTGCTCCTGCATGACTAAAAGTCAACCACCATTTTGTTTGCATCAAAAACTGCTAGTACTGTACCTACTGCTGTGTCAGAGTAGAGTGTTTTTATTTTCAGAGTGCTATGGGGAAACAAGCCATGGGTGTTTATATTACCAATTTCCATGTGAGAATGGATACACTGGCACATGTTCTGTATTATCCACACAAACCATTGGTCACAACACGATCTATGGAATACCTTCGTTTCCGAGAGCTGCCGGCTGGCATCAACTCCATAGTAGCTATTCTCTGCTACACAGGGTATAATCAAGAGGACAGTGTCATTATGAATGCGTCTGCTGTTGAAAGAGGTTTCTTCAGGTAGGGCTGGAATTTCTGACAGTTCTATAGCTAGAAAAATTTGAATTAATTTCACATGATGTGCAGTAAAACTACTATTATCATTAGACTAACTACTTCTTAATGCTCACAGACTAAACAGGAGCAGACAGTGGTTTGTATTTTGGCAAGAAGGGACCCTTCAAAGCGAATGCAGAAGAGAGAACTTTAAAGCAAAAATTCAGCAGTTCAGAAATGGTTAACTAAGGGTTAATTGTTTATGCTACTGTATATATAGTGTAGGTACATCTGAGATATAAAAATAAGATTTGAGGTGTTCTTCATTTGATTCAAATGCCTCATTATGTATGCTGAGTGGGTCACTTGTTCATATTGGCCAGTATCATCCATCAGTGTTTTTACTGTTTAAAAGTGGTACATCTGTCTTGAAGCAGAGTGAAGTATATTTGTTTCGGAATCATTTTTTCTTTGAGTTTGAGTTGTCATATCTAACGTGTTTTGTTTTTCCAGGTCTGTGTTTTTCCGTGCATATAAAGATGCGGAATCAAAACGGATTGGTGACCAAGAAGAGCAGTTTGAGAAACCTACTAGAACCTCATGCCAGGTTTGTAATTTTGTAAATTTAAAATCATTTAAAATCTTAGTATAAATTCATTAGCCTAGGTGAACATGGTGCCAATCCTGTGGGTACCATGGAATATCTTGATCATCAGACTAACTGCAGTAGAATTCCTGTAATCTGGAAGTTGGTATTTTGGAAATACAAATGCTTTGGCAGTTGAGTAAAACTAGTCCCAAGTCCAGAAAAAGTCCTCCAAGAGTGTCTGTACATCAACCAATGTGGTATCTATTGACCCCTTGTCTCTTGCTCCATCAACTTCTTTAATTATAAAGAGACTACTGATCCACAGTTGCCTGGTCCTTCAGAATGCATGATTGAAGCCAAAGGAATCCAGAAAGTGCAGAAAGGGACCCTGATGCTACTGAACCAGTAGCTGAAGGAGTTATCCAACAACAGTAGTACTCTGATAGTTGTACAGCCCAAATATTGGAGCAGTAACAAAAATTACATGTGAGAACTTAGGCCAGAATAGATACTCTTTGATAATCTGGAATATTTGATTATTCTGCACGTGTCTTGGTCATGTGGGTGCCAGATTACAGGAATTTATCGTATTTAGGAAGACAAACATGTACTGTTAAGAGAGCTGTTGTATGTATTTACTTTTCAGTGAATATTGTTAACTGAGTGTCTAACTAACCAACTAACTGAATCTATTATAACAGAACTTCATGAAATTGTCATAGTTATTTATGTGGTCCAAATGTTCCCTGTTATGGAACCCACAGGTTTATAATCACATTCGTAAGTACTCACCACTGCACCACATGTTGAACCACCATGAGCAACTTCACCTATTCTCAGAAATATGTTTTTCTAGGATCCCCTGTAACATTATTTTCCTGTCAGTATTGATGTACTTTATTTATATACTGAACATCTTGGTGAGACAAAATGAATTGATTTGGTTTTTATGCACAATTTCAGGGCATGCGAAATGCTCTGTATGATAAGTTGGATGATGACGGAATAATTTCACCAGGTATAAGAGTGTCAGGAGATGATGTTGTCATTGGCAAGACCATTACCCTTCCAGACACTGAAGATGAGGTAGGAATTGTGTTATCTCTTGGTATTGTTATGGCTAGCGTTTATTTATACACTTTGTCCCTACATATGGGTTTCTGATGGAAGGGATGTAATGAGACTGGTTGTGATGGGGTTGAATATCAGTCTTTACTGCTAATGCAGTACATTATTTTGATAGTGTGTGAACATGATTCAGACAGTTGAGCATTGCTGTTTATCAGTAGTAGTAGTACTGTCACCCTGCAGTTAAATTGTGGTCACCATGCGATTAGCAGTGGACTGGAAATCCAGAATTTGACTCTTGGTGGTGGTACTGTGTTCTTTGTGCGATGTACTAGATACGTCTGGGCCACCATGGCACATGTGCATTGTGTACCCAGAGTTCTTTTTCTGACAGGTTTAAAAACTGGGCCATAGTGGGTGGCTGAGTGGTTTTATCCAGTGTTGAGTTTTTACCTCTTGTGTGATCATTTTTAATGACCTCGATATGCACAGAGTGATCTTTAAGCCTGCACTGTGGCTTTTATAGCCTAACATTTCTGTGGTCCATTAACAAATGCACTTAGAAGTAAGGACTGCAGCACAAAGAAATAATACATTGATCATAAATAGCTGCCACAGGCTATATAAATTACACAGAAATGTTACCTCCTTACCATCTGTGAATGGTATCTGAACATAGAACATAAGGGATAATTGGAAACTGTTACATGTGAAATGCGCTACTGCCTAGCACTAATGCAATTACCTGTTACATCTTTCATCCAACATTCCCACTTTCTAAAGGAAAAAGAATAAATCATCAGTCAAACACATTATATTCTCTTTCATAGACTTGGGCTGATTGTTTCAGAATGTACCAGTCCATCATCATGCCGTTATACAAGACAGATAGCAGGTATAATATAATGACATATCAGTACATTGTACTTTTGTTGTGCTTTTTGAGGGAATCCCATATCACAATTAAAAAAAAACTGTGGCCTGATTATGGATTGATTTAATCTGAAACATGTAGTCAAAGCCTATGGAAGAGAATGTTAGTTGTGTTTTGACTGATTCATTCTTTTTGCTTTATTGAGTTCATAATGCGATGAGATGTGTTCTGTTAAGTTCCCACTTTCCATTCATATTTGTGAACTTTTCAGTTGGAAGGCACAACGAAGCGATTTACAAAACGAGATGCCAGCACATTCCTCCGCAACAGTGAAACAGGTATAGTGGACCAGGTGATGCTGACACTCAACTCTGAGGGCTACAAGTTCTGCAAGATTCGTGTTCGTTCAGTTCGAATCCCTCAGATTGGAGACAAGTTTGCTTCTCGACATGGTCAAAAGGGTACTTGTGGTATCCAGTACAGACAAGAGGTTGGTAACATTGAACATTATTTTTAAGTTCTGCACTTGGTATGTTGATGTGGCAATCATACTGAAGGCTTGCATCATGTTAAAGGCACCATGTTTCAGTCTCAGCCAGGCTACTGGCGATTCTGACCCCCCC
>JGI24700J35501_10930483_pt1 | contig 14612 bp, 9 predicted proteins | sample TergutTh196P1_FD_35501 | JGI IMG/M metagenome (IMG submission 35501) | reverse complement strand
CGGTGCGTTGGATAAATCCTAGTTGCAGCAAATACGGCTCGGAAATATCTTCGAGCGTGCCTGGTTCTTCGTCTATTGCGGCGGCTAGCGTATCCAAGCCGACTGGACCGCCGCTAAATTTGTTGATTATCGCATTGAGAATTTTTTTGTCAACGTTATCGAGTCCCATTTTGTCGATTTCTAACCTGTCAAGTGCCGATTTTGCGACTTCTTCCGTGATGATTCCGTCAAATTCCACTTGTGCGAAATCTCGAACCCGCTTTAACAGGCGGTTTGCAATGCGCGGCGTTCCACGGGCGCGGCGAGCGATTTCTTCAGCGCCAGCGTGGACGGTTTCTATGTCAAGCACTTTCGCCGAGCGGAGAATAATCGTACACAAATCGGCTATGCTGTAGGGTTCGAGATGGTGGATAACGCCGAAACGGTCGCGCAACGGAGCAGTCAGCAAGCCGATGCGAGTTGTCGCGCCGATTAGCGTGAACGGCGGCAAATCCAGGCGAATACTTTTGGCGGCGGATCCCTTTCCGATAACGATGTCCATTGAGAAATCTTCCATTGCAGGGTAAAGCATTTCTTCGATTGTGCGAGTTAGGCGGTGAATCTCGTCAATGAACAGGAAATCGCCTTCGTTTAGGTCGTTGAGAATGGATGCCATATCGCCAGCACGCTCGATGGCTGGACCTGCCGTTATGCGAAGGTCTCCGCCCATTTCGGTTGCAATTATGTGCGAAAGCGTGGTTTTGCCCAATCCAGGTTGACCATAAAGCAGCACGTGATCGAGCGTTTCGGAGCGGCGTTTTGCGGCTTCGATGAACACTCGCATATTTTTTTTAACTTTGTCTTGTCCGATATACTGCTCAAACTGGGCAGGTCGGAGCTTTAACTCTATTTCCTCGTCTTCCTCTTTTTGGAAAGCCGTTGTTTTTATTGTTCGTTCGGACATGGTTTCTCCTTAATTTCGATTTTATAGTAAATCAACTTAATAAAAAATGCGGGTCAAGGGCGCGCGCGTCCTTGCGGGTTCGGGCAGCGCCCGAGGTTTTATGTTTTGTGAAGTAGTTATAAAAGTTTTCGCAAAGCTAATTTTATAATTTGCTCGGTGGACATATCTTCTTGTGCGACAGCAAGCACGGCTTTTAGGCTTTCGCTGCGACTGTAACCCAAGGCAAGCAGAGCTTCGATGGCATCTTGTTTGTCGGTTGTGGATAAAGCGGAAGATGTATCTGTTGCAAGGTTGACAAGGTCTAATTTTTGGATTTTATCCTGTAGTTCTAAAGTTATACGCTGTGCAACTTTTTTGCCTATTCCGCTAACTTTTGTGAAAGCGATGTCGTCCTTGGTTGTGATTGCGGTAACGGCTTGTTCTGGCGACATATATGCCAAAACAGCCATTCCAGCCTTAACGCCCACGCCCGAAACAGATATTAACAAGCGAAACAGCTTAAGCTCATCCTGTGTAAGAAATCCGAACAGCGAAATATCGTCCTGTTTTACCTGCATATAAGTGTGCAACAAGGCGGTTTGTCCGAGGGCTGGCAAGCGGTTTATCGTTACCGCCGATGCGTAAATTAGATAGCCAACTCCCATGCTTTCGATTACAACGTGCTGATCTTCGATTTGTTCTATTGTGCCTTTTATGTAGGCTATCATGGTGGAGCCTCCTTTTGGGGCGGATTTAGGTTTCTCAAATTAAATTGTAAACTATTGCAACGAAATTTTTTGTTATTTGCAAAAATTATGCTATACTATTATATACGTGGGGTTTTTCGAAAAGTTTGATTTGGGATAACATAAATTTAATTACAATGATTGGATTGCGGACTGCAAAAAAATTGCTAATGAAAAAATTAAAAAAATTTTTTCAAAACACTTGACATTTCTGTAAACCCATGATATTATGTATTTACCGCTCGAGTGGCGGAATTGGTAGACGCCCGGGACTTAAAATCCCGTGGGTTTCGACCCGTGCCGGTTCGAGTCCGGCCTCGAGCAGCTTTTCATTCTCTTTTGCTTGCTTGAAGAGTGATTAGTTTTCTTTTTTCTTCCTTTGGGAATCGCCCATAAATGCGTTTATGGGCGATTTACTTTTGTTGGTTTGGGTTTGTTGTATGGAAAACGGGCGGTTGGCGATTTGTAGGGGCGGATATTATCCGCCCGCATTTGTTTGTGAGTTTCTGTACAACAAAACGAACGTAAAATTTTGCAAACCTGCAAATTTGCCCAAATTCCCTAAAAATGCTAATGCAAATCGGCAAAAATATCTTGTTTACTGCGACGTTTTTTAATCAGCGTAAATGCTACAAATCCGCCAATAGCCAAAATAGCAACTCCGATACCTATTATCATGCCATAGTTGCTAAAAAAGTTGCTATCTTCGGAGGAATCCACTTCGCCGCCCATCCAAAAATCGCCGCCACTTTCCCAGTCGGTAAAATCCATCATTTCGTCGACAAAAATGGTAAATTCGTGCCTAAATTCTATAATTTCGCCAACTTCGTCTTCGCCCGAAATTATCAATGTGCCTTGCTGCTCTCCAGAAATTTCTGGGACAAACTGCCCTGCAAAGTTGGTGCTGTTTCCTCTGCCCATATTGCCCACAAATACGTCAATTCCGCTAGTTTCAAAATTTCCCTCTAGTGCAACGCGCAAATTTGCCAACGTAACTCGCCCAGAATTTATTATGTTAAAATCCACAAAAACAGGTTGAAACATCATTGCTTGTGGCGGAATTTGCAAATTGCTTATCTCTAATCGTGTGATTTGGCGGACATTTATGCTTATTTGCTCGGTTTCGGTAAACTCGTTAAAATCCTCGTCTTCGTAATCGAACGTTATTGCAATGTTGTAGGTTCGCGGGTTTGCGTTCGGAACGGTAAACATTCGCAACGATCGGCTTATTTCTTCGCGCGGATACATACTTTCTACAAAAAGCGTGTTGCTTGCTCCGACTGGCGTAAATACTGCACCCGAACGTTCTTCAAATTCTACCGCCGCCAAAGTTACTCGAATATTATGCACACTTCTTGTGGAACTCGTGTTTTGGAAAGTCATGTACAAGTCAAATTCTTCGCCAGCCGACACAATCAGTGGCTCGACAGAATACGCCGAAACTAAAACGCGCGGTCTGTGCTGCCCTCGTTCTTCGTCCTCTTCCTCGTCCTCTTCTTCAGGGTTGTAGACGTTTATTCCTGCAAATTGTTCAAAATTATCTGTTTCCAAATCGCCTGTTGCGCCTGTTTCGTAAGTGGTTTCGAAGCCGACCATGTGCGTATGACTGCCAGCGCTTGCGGTCGCCGAAAAATAAAACGGCAACGAACGAGATTCACCAGGCTCTAAAACGCCGATAGTGTGAACGTTGGCACTTTGTGGCACAATATCCGCCAAATTGGCGGGATTCGCCGCAATACGAATGTTTCTAGCGGGCAATGTGCCTGTATTTGAGATTTCCATTGTAATTGGGACTTGTTGACCGACGTTTGCAACGCCAGCATAAGCCGACAAATTAGCCGCCAAAATGGCTCTGCGAGTGCCTTCCTGCGGAGTCAACACTGTTACGAAAAAGGTAAACGATTCCGATAAAGTTTCGCCTGCTTGGTTGCGTCCTGTCAACTCGAAAGTTATGGGAAAAGTGCCGCTTGACATATTTGCAGATGCGGCAAAATTAAAGACAATCGTGGTTTGATGATTCGGCTCGGCGGTGGCGATAAATGGAGCGTTTGGGCTGCCCGCCAAAAAAATTCCGTCCGAAGATAATCCGTCAGAAATAGCGGCTTGCACATTGTAGGCTGTTCCGTCGCCCAAATTAGCCAGTTGTGCCGAAACGGAAAACGCATTTCCAGGATAAATGTTAGCTTGACTTGTGGCAAAATTTCGCAAGGTTAATCGTGGCGAAACGGCTTGTGCATCTATGCGAACAGAAATTGTATCGTTGCTAGTTTCGCTTGCACCGTCGCGAGCATTGCGAAAAGCGAACTCTAGCCGCATGGAGTAATTTCCGCCGTCGGCGTTTGCGTTTGCGACTAATCTTGTGCGAATTGTTCGGCTGTGATTTTGTCCAACTGTGCCTAAAACGTTGCCACTGTTCAAAAACTCTATCGAGAACGGGCCATCGGTGGAGGCGGTAACAAGCACGGCGTTAGCTATTGCGTTGCCAATGTTGCGTACTTCGATATCGACAATAAGCTCCTCGCCTGGAACTAACACAATAGTTTGCGGTTGCACCAACCGTATATTGGGAAATTGTGGGCGCGGCGCGGCTGGCGGTGCGGGAGCTGGCGGTGCTTGGATATTCTCGAGCAACTCGGTCAAGCGGCGATTTTCGGCATCAACGCGCTGCAATTCTTCCTGTAACGCCAAAATTGAATCCCAGTTAGCCGAAAGTGGCGTTATTAGCACCGACAGCATTATCAAGGTTAAAGTTGTTAATTTTGCAAAAATTTTCATAATTTATAAACGCTCCTTTATTTCGTCAATATTGCCGTCTTTTATTTTTACGATTTGATCGGCATAATCCGCAATTTCCAAATCGTGAGTTACAATAAGCAGAGTTTGGTTGTGTTCGCGGGCGATTCCAGTGATTAAATCCATCATTTCGATGGTGGTTTTTGTGTCGAGATTTCCCGTTGGTTCGTCAGCAAAAATAACTTCGGGATTATTGACAAAAGCCCGTGCAATACTAACTCGTTGCTGTTGACCGCCCGAAAGTTCGCTTGGTTTGTGCTTGCCACGGTTTGCTAATCCAACGGCATCCAACATTTCTTTTGCTTTAAGATTTCTAATTTTTTTGGGTACTTTGCGGAAAATTAAGGGTAGCGTAACATTTTCAATAGCAGTTAATGTGGGCAAAAGGTTATATGATTGGAACACAAAACCAACGTAACGTTGACGATAAATAGCGAGTTGAGCCTCGGTTAATTTTTCCAAGGGTTTTCCTCTAAATAAGATAGTGCCGCTGGTGGGTTTTTCTAGCCCTGCAATAAGATTTAGCAATGTCGATTTGCCCGATCCAGACGTGCCTAACAGACAATAAATTTTACCTCTAAAAAAATCTAGCGAAATATTATCAAGTGCAATAATGCGTTCATCGCCCATAGGATACACTTTGTGGACGTTTTGTAACTGGAACAATGGTTCCAAACAAACCACCTCCTTATTTTTTACTTTAACTATGGAATTATAACACATTTTATTTGCATTGTCAATATTTTGATTTGGGTATTGCAAGAAATTTAAGTTGTCAAGTATTTTTTGAGACTTGTAAGTAAATCAGTTTAGTAAAAAAACAGATTGACGTACAAAAACAGGCGGACGTGCAAAAATGGGATGACGTACAAAAACGGGATGACGTGCAAAAACGGGCGGATAATATCCGCCCCTACGTTGGCGATTTGTAGGGGCGGATATTATCCGCCCGCATTTTTTGGTCAGATTTATTACATAATCAAGCAAAAAAGCCGAAGTTTAATCTCGGCTTTTTTGCTCCCCTCCAAACAAAATCCTCTCCAACCCCAAAATCCCGCACTTTTGCGCCATAAACAAAACACGCTCCTTGTGCAACAGCAAGCCGTCAAACCCGCTTGCCGCAATATTCTTCGGCAGAGCCGTAATAATTTTATCGCTGGCTGGATAAAACTCGGATAAATTGTACTCTTCATCGTTGAACAATGTTGTATAAAGGGCGTAATCTCGCTGTTCGCGCCGCGAAAACTCAATATTGGCTAGTTCTAATTTCAACAGCAACGCAAACCGCGCCGATATTGGATAAACCTGCGGCGACCGATAGCCATAATCCCGTAAATCTTGCCGCAATTTCGCCAAACTTTCTGTGATTGAATCGTTCGCTACATCAAAATTGTCAACCTTGTTTAGCATGAAAATCATTTTCTCTTTCGGAACTTTTTCCGCTATATATGCCAAATGATCCAGTTCGTCCTCTGTGCCTAGCCTGTCGGCGTTGAAAATGTAAATTACTTTGTCGTAAACCTCTTGCGATTCGCCGTGCAGAGCCTTGTGCGTTACTTCGGCGTGCTCGGGGTTCAGCGCGGCGTTTACTCCTGGCGTGTCAATTATCGTTACTTGCGGCGGCGGTGCTATCCACGTTTTGAACGGCTTTAACAGCGTGTTTTCAAAATAGCCAATATCCGCTGTGCGAGCCTCCGCCGCCATTTCGGCTTGCTTGCCGCCCGTTATTGCATTTATTAAGGTAGATTTGCCCGCGCTCATTGTGCCTGTTATCAGTATTCGCAACGGTTTTTCGCTGGTTTCTTCATTTTTTTCATTTTCTTCAAGCACAATTTCGGCGGCGTTATCGGTTTTCTGCACGTCAACATTTTTCTTTTGAGATTCTTCAGAAGTATTTTTTTCTTCTTTAGAATTTGCCAATATTGCCAAAATTTTTGCCGTTTTTGCCATTTTTTCGGATTGCTCCAAATTGGCAACTTTCGTTTTTTCCGCAGTTTTCGCAGTTTCCAATGCGGCAATTTTCGCTTTTGCCGCATTTTCCATTTCCGCAATTTTCGCAATTTTCGCAAGATTTTTCTCGGCGGCGGCAATTTCTTCCTTAAATTTTCCGATATTTTCTTCGGCGGATTTTATTTCCTCCTCCAAAAATTCCACTTCTTCTCGTATTTCCTTGTATTCTGGACGATCCTTAAAAGCGGCGTTAAAGCTCATTGTGTACGTCAGATTGTCCTCTTTTATTTCGGAAAGCCGCTCGTGGTGGGCGTTTAGCTTGGTTTCGGCGGTTGCTATATCGGCGGTTCGCTGCTTTATCGTGGATTTTGCGGTTAATAATTCTCGTTGACTTTCGTAATTTTTGGCGGATTGATTTAACAAACCAGCCAATTTTTGCACATCGCCAAAATCCACTTTTCCGACATTTTCGACATTTTCAACATTTTCAATTTCTTTATCAAACAACAATTTCGCCATTTCTGCAAAGGTTTCGCCGATTGTGTAATCCTCAATTTCGCCGTTTGGACGTTCCTCTTTAACGAGATTTTCAATTTTGGGATGCAACCATTCCAAAGTTTGCAGTTCGCTGTTTTTCGCCTGTATTTCTGCAAAATCGCTGAAAATGCTGTCAAACAGCTTGTTGCTTTCGGTGGATATAACTTGCCTAATCCACAATAAATTGCGAAGTCGCTCCACTTCTGCCTTTGTGGGCTTTCGTTTTAATTCGTTGCTCATATTTTCGTCCCCTCTTTCGGTTCTTTCAAATTTGCAAAATCTTCATTTTTTTTGATATTTTTCTCGTTTTCTTCGTTTTTTTCGATTTTTTGGCTGTTTTCGTCTTCTTCACCTTTTTCACCTTTTTCGACTTCTTCATCAAGCAACGCCGCAAAATCAAACAAAACGCCCATTGTCGTATCGTCGCCAGAGCCAGCATTTGCCATTGGTTCAAGAAAATTTTGCTTTAGGATTTCTGTTGCCGTGCGAATGTTGGCGTTTTCACGTTTTAGCATATTTTTCAGTTGCACGGGAATCCTAAAAAAGCCGTCATTTTCGCGCGCGACATTATCGGGAAACGAGTTGACAACTCCGTCCGTGCAGAGCATTATCAGTTGCGGAATCTCTTCTGCCAGCAAAAAGCGGTGCTGAATTTCCGTTGCGTTCGTGAGATTGCACAGCGAAAGTGTTGTATTTCCCACGTTTCGTGCATCGGGCAAAATGAGATGTTCCGTTGTGCCATCGCCGTAAAGCCCCAAAATATCGCCATCGCCGTATTGCAGCAGCAAAACTAAATCGTGGCAAGCAACCGCGCCCAAAAATGTGCAGCCGTACGCCGTTTTCGGATTCGCCAAAACTTTGTCAACGTCCGCTTGCTTGAGTTTGCCCGTTTGCACTTTTTCGGCGAAAAAATTCAGTTCTTCCGCCGAAAATGGCGTGTTTTCTTGATTTAAGCCGATTAAAGTTTGCCATTTGTGCAAAAATCGGCGTTTTATTTGCCGTGCCAATTCCTCTAACTCGTTGTTGCCCATATTTGCCGAAAAATAGCCAATCGGCAATTCTGCCACAACCGACTTTAACGCCACAACCGCCCATTTTGAGCCGTCCGCACTGCGAATATATTTCGCACCGCCATGTCCGTCCGAAACCGCAAGCGTTGCTGGCATTATTTCTATGCTTGCCATGTTTTCGGTATTTTGGGCAATTTGGGCATTTCTCGCATCTTTTACATTTTGGAGTTGTTCCAAATCGTCCCAATCGTTAGAATCTTCCAACTGCTCCAAAATGTCCACAAAGTCCGCAAATTCTAAAAATTCTTCCGTTTCCGCATTTTCCGCCTCTTTTGCCTCTTTTGCCTCTTTTGCCTCTTTTGCCAAGCGCCACGAAATACTATCTTGATTGGGCAAATTTGCCACTTTGTGCAAGCCGCCCTTTACCGAACCGCCCAAAATTTCCCATTTTCTTGGATTTTTCATTAAATTTGTTCCTGCTTTCTTAAAATTTTTTGTATGCCAAATGGTTAAAAATAGGTTGATGTAGAGAAATTTGGGCGGATATTACCTGCTCGTCCGACAGGCGAATCCGCCCGTTTCCCCTAAATTCTACTCATTCAACCTAGCGGTAATCTCATAACGGCTTGGATAGTTAATATCCTGCAAAATAACGAGATTATAGCCGTCAAATTCCCAAATCATTTCGTTGTAGCCGTCCACGGCTCGCTCGCTGGCGGGATGCCCCAAAATGTCAAGCATATTATTAGTAGTAATTCGGCTGTTTGAACCCGCCAACGCAAATCCTGATGTGCTTGCGTCCTCGACAGCCGTTATTGCCAAAATTTCGTCGCCGTCTCGAGGAATCAATAATTGGGTAATATTAGCCGAATTGGAAATGCTATCCTCGAATATATAGAATGTTCGGTTGTAAACCCTTTGCGATGTCGTTGTGTGCGAAAATATCAAATCGAAAAATTCTTCCATGGACGTGCCGAGCAATCGAGAAATTTGCAACGGTTCCAAATCGCTCAAATACAAGATAAGTTCGCCATTTGGGACAATCATAGTTGTCATTGGTGCGCCGAGCGTTCCGCCAAAATCGATGTTGTCAACATTTCCAACGATAAAAATTTGTTGAGATACATTATCTTCCGCCGCAGGAATCCCCACAATTAAATCAAACATTTCAAACCGATAAACCAAATCGAATGCGGAAGAAGACACTTCTGCGGGACGTTCTTCGGTTGGTTCGCTGCCGATTATTTGTTGCAATTCCGCCCTTGTTCGGTCGATTAGCGTGTAGCCGTTCATTGTGAAATTTGCGTATTCAGCGGTTCTAAATTGTGCGGTTCGTGCGCCGTGCAGACGATAAGCATCAAGTCCTGTGTTCTGCAAAACAAAGGTAATTGCAGGGTTTTGAAACGAAACCTCAAAATTATCGTTGCCGAAATTTCCCATTACTCTATTTCCCGACGTTATATTGCCTAAATCCAGTTGACCACGTTGTCCCATTGCGTTGACAATATCGTTCAACGAAACGCCGATAAGGTCGGCAACGGACAATCCCATAAATAGAACATCGCCCTCAATATAGGCAATTTCGGCAATTTCCTCTTCTTCAACTTCTTCGATTTCTTCGTCCTCTTCGTCTTCGCCAATCAACAAAAGTTCGATTTCCTCTGACGTTTCCTCGTCCTCTTCCTCTTCAACGGGCGGAGCAATCAGCAAAACGTCCTCTTCTTCCTCTGGAACGGCGACAACCAAAACTTCCTCGTCAACGATTGGCGGAGTTTCCACAATTTCGTCATAATCGTCATCCCAAAACCAAAACAGCACAAAAAGCAAAACAACAGCCGCCAACAATCCGCCCAAAAAGAGCAAACAGCCCGTTAAAAATTTTCGCTTTTTTTTGGGCGGAGCAGCTTTTTCTTGGGAATTTTCGCGGATTTCTCGTTCTTCTTCCCAATTAGGATTTTCCCTGCGTTCTCCGTTTTTCGCCGCTTTTTTCGATTTTTCTGCTGTTTTCTCGTTATATTGCAACGATTCCTCAAAAGAGCCGCCAGTTGCGGCATTATTGGCTAAATTTGCGGCTGCGGTTTGCGAAACCATCGGCGCAATATTTGGAAAAGGCTCGGCATAATCAAGCGTTTCGGCGATACAGCCGATAATGACGGCGACCGTTTCCCGTTGAAACTTAAAACTCTCCGTCATTTTTTCAATAAGAGTAAGCAATTCGGCTTGTTCACTTTCACCTTTGGCGGATTTTAGCTTTTTGTAAGCTTTCATATCCACCAAGGCAATTTTTAGCAAGTTGCGAAGGTTATCTTGCTCCAACTTCGCAGGAACAACAATTCCGAGAGCATCCGAAAGCATACTGTTGAATTTTTTTGTATCAGATGCGTTTAATATTTCAAGCCCTTGCTCATTTTTTATTTGGTCAAGGACTGCTTTTACTGTGTTTTTTTCCATGAAATTTCCTTTCTTGTTTGGTATTTTTGTTTTTTGGGATTTGGCGAAAATTGGGAAATTGGCGGAAAATCGTTGAAAATGGCGAAAAATCGTTTGAAATAGCGTAATTTTTTTTGCAATACAACGAAACGGCGTAAAATAGCGGGCGGATATTATCCGCCCCTACGATTTTCAATTTATCCCATAAAATTCCCAAAATTCAGCACATTTCGCCAAATTTCCCAATTTTAGCACATTTTCCAATTTTATACATTACCAAATTCCCCATTGCAAACATTTCCCAAAACCCTATAAAAAATTAACGGGTCAAGGGGCGAAGCTCCTTGCGGGGTTTGGGGCAGCCTGCCCGCCGGCAGGCGGGCGCCCCAAGGTTTTGGGGTTTGATATTTATTAAAAAACGTCGTCGTCTTCGTCTTCGGTGGTTTCTGCGCCTAGAGCGATTGTTTCTTGGGGCATTGGTGGTAGCGGGATAATGTTGTCTTCGCTGTTGCCTACTTTTGCTTGCGACACGCTTTGAGAGACGGCTACTGATGCCCAGGTTATTGAGTCAACTAGCTTTCTTGCGTTGGTCGCCTCTATTGGTGGACATTCTTTTGGGTTGGAGCAGAATTTTAGCAGTTGCTCGGTATCGGCATCTGCGCCGATTGCTATTGCAATGCGAATGGCTTTTCTTCCCCATTTTTGGGCTAGTAGCTTTTGGATTCCGCTTTCGTAATCGTCGGTTGCCTCGCCGTCGCTCATTAGAATGATTACAGGTGGCAAGCCACGTCCCGCGCCCAGGTTTTCCTCCGTGAGTTCTTCCGCCATTAAGGCTAGTGCCGCGCCCGTGTCCGTGCGTGGCGCGTCCGCATCAACGTAAGTCCACTCAAAATTTTCAATTTTGGTTTCGGATGTGTGCCAGGCTGCTCCTTTGCCAAATTTCATTGCTCGGACGTTCATTTGCACGGTGTAATTTTTCGCCGCCTCGTCCTGCAAATCGGGAATAACCTCGGTTATTGCGTAATTTACCTCGCCAATTTTTTTGCCGCTCATCGAGGCGGAAACGTCCACCAGCCAGTACAGCCGCAAAATCCGCTTGCTAACCTCAACTGCACCAGTTTCGTTTACAAAATCATTGTTATCCATAAAAAATCCTCCTAAATTCTAATTTCCGCCGTAGCGGTCTTGAAATCAATATTTTTCACGCTTGCCGAAAGTGGCAAGGCTTTTTCGGGGCTGACATCTTTGGTTTCGCCGCTTTTGCTGACAAATTGCCATGTTTCGGCGGTTTTGTTGCGAATGCCCCATTTTGTTGGGTCTTTGGGATTTCGCACTACTTCGCCGACAATTTTGCCGCCCTTTTCAAAATCTGGCTCGCGTGCCATTTGGTACTGAAACAGCTTTGTATCGGTGTTTAGGACGATAACCCGTTCGCGGTTGCCCACTTTTATGCGAAGGCGCGGCGGCACTTGCAGCTTTTGCCCAAATCCCGTGCAACTGCTGCGCCAGCAAGATATTTGTTGCGTTTGCTTGAAGATATGCGTATCGTAGACGACATCGCAGCCGCAATGCGGGCATGGGAAAATGTTTTCCTGCAGCTTGCGAAACACGTCAATCCAATCTTGCAGCAGCGGTCGCCCTTTGTTGCGGTCGTTTAAGCCCATCGTGAAAACTTGCGTAAAAGCGTCCTTTACAAATTGCGGATACAAATTCCAAAAGATGTGGGCGTTTTCCTGCGTTCCCTTGATTGGGCGGTTGGAATCATCGTTGGGATCGAACACAAACAGCGGATCGCTGCCGTAGCATTTTCGCACCATTTCGGGATCCATGATGCTGTTTGCGTAACGTGCGCCGTCCAGCGGATGCTCGATAAACAGCAGGTGGAACATCAGCACAGCCAGCGAAAAAAGGTCGGTTTGCGTATCGGGCATATGTTCGCCACGGACAATCTCGGGCGCCATAAAGCCCTGAAAGCCGATAACGCCCGTAATGCTTCTGCCGTGCGGAGCAATATTTTCGTTATCGCAAATGAGAATATCGCCTGTTTGAAAGTTGATAAACAGGTTGCCAAAATTGACATCTTGGTAGCACAGCCCTTTTGCGTGAATTTTGCGAAAGCTATCGACCAGTTGCAAACAGACTTTCGCCGCCATTTTGTAGGTAAGTTTGACGGTTGGGCTTTGCACCTTTTGGGCGGATTCGTAGCCCGCTGGGATGATTCCCATTGTGTAGCCAAATTGCCCTTGACATTCGATAACTTGAATGGGCCACAAAAATTTATCGCTGGGCGAGCCCATTTCAATGAGTTCTTCGAGCGAGGTTTTTAGGGCTTGCGTGCGAGTGCGTTCGTTGTACCATTTTAGCGCGAGATGTTGCCCGCCAATGTTCACTTTGTACACTTCGCCTTGTCCGCCCTTGCCCAAAAGTTCCTCAACCACGCAATCCACGCCGCCGATGGTTGGGATAGCAAAGCCGTTGGTTAGCAGCTTGCCTTGTTTTGGTTTTTTGTTCATTTTGTTCCTCCTAGAGCCGAGCCGTGCGGATTACAAATCGCCGCACGGCAAGTATTTAGCCCAATTATTAAACCCTTTTCCAATCGTGCTTTTTGTCAGCCGATTTTGAGCAAGAAAGTGCAGACGAAGGTTTTTCGCTAGAAGTACGTCCGCCAGTGGTTATGCCACATTTTCTGCATTTCCAACTTGATGTAGGTCCTGTTGACATTTTGTTGTCCTCCTTTCTGTAAATTAGCCAAAAATCGGCTAATTTTGCCCTATTAAGGCAGAAATTTAATTCATAATTGTAAATTATAGCATACATTTTTCGATTTGTAACTAGACGTTTTTTGCAACTTTTTGAGAAATCGGTTGACAAAATTTACGAAAGCAACTTAAAAAAGCGAGCAGATAATTCTACTCGCCAAAATTAGCAATTTTTACTCCAACTCCAACCCATGATAATCCAAAGCATACTTTTTAGCCATTTCATACCGTTGCGTTCTCCGCAACAGCCGCAACAGCGTAACCGCATCTTGGTACAAAGCCTTGCCCTCTTCTTTTTGCCCCATTTTCAGCAAAGAATGCGCCTTATTTATCATACAAAGTGAATAATTATACGATTCTCCGTGCTTAAACGAGAAATCGGTGCATTTGTCGCATATTGCTATGCACTGCTCAAAATCGCCAATCTGAATCAACTGCCTGGACGCATTGTACAAGATGCCGCTATACTGCACTATAAACTCAAGATTATTCGAATCCAAAAAATTGAGTTCCACGGCGACAATAATGTCAAGATACAACTTTGCCGAGTTTTCGACCGTGTCAACCATTTCCAATAGCCCTGCTAAAATGTTGAACGCACGCATTTCGTCAAACGTCAGCAAATGCGTACTTATGTCGTCGCCCTCGTTGTAACTGGGAATTGTAACTTTGATTGCCGCAAGCACGGAACTATGCGCCGCCGCAAAATTCTGCTGATGTATCAAGCGAGTTGTTTTTGCCAACAAAAAATATTGAAAATATTCGCCATCCTCGCCAAAAAACTCGGAGTTTTCCAAAGTTGCCAGCATTTCGTCCACTTCTGCCAAATTTTCGGCGGTTGGAACTCGCAACAGCCCTGCAATCCTGTTTTTTTGCTGTGCCGCCACTTTATTCGATTTCGTGATAACGCCACGATGATACTGTTCCGCATCTTCGCCCAGCCGCTGCATCAACTTGTCAAACACAAACTTGCTAGGCACGCGCTCGCCTCTCTCAATCCGCGACAACGTATCATTCGAACATATCCCCTGCGCTAACTCTTGTTGCGTCAATCCTTTTTTGGCTCGCAACTCCTTTATTAAAATATCGGCTCTATATTGCGGCATTTCACCACTCCTTTTTTTACCAATCGGCTAAACATTAAAACCGTGGGCGCTGCCCACACCCGCAAGGAGCTTCGCCCCTTGACCCGTTAGAATTTTTATTTTGGGATTTTAACAGATGTAAATTTTTATTGTTGATTTGCGTTGTTATTGGTTTAATATAGCATAAATTGGCTGTTTTGTAAATTTATATTTTACGGTTGACGATTTTTCGAATTAGGAAAAACGCGCGGATTTACTCCATGCGTTTTTCCGTGAGTTGGTGCGTTAATCCAACATCTTATAAAGCCCGTCAACTTCCTCTTTCTTCACAATTTCCTTAACCTGCACAATTTCAAATTTTGTAACCCTGTTTCCAAATT
>JGI24700J35501_10930484_pt1 | contig 14614 bp, 8 predicted proteins | sample TergutTh196P1_FD_35501 | JGI IMG/M metagenome (IMG submission 35501) | reverse complement strand
GTAATGTGACATACATGTTTATATTGAAGTGTGCATTAAAGTTGGTTGAAGAAATAATCCTATACTATGATGCACGGTCGAAAAAACATCAAATGACATCTATTGTTATGATATTTTGACAAGACTGCATGTATAGACAGAGGTCAGACTGCTACCATGTTGTGAATAGCACCTCACTGAATATGGAGTTTTTTAATATATAAAGACTTTTGTGTGTGTGTTCCATTTACTGTGTTAGTGGCAAACAATTGGATCTGGTGACAGAGTGTGTATATTACAGGCAGTTGCGTTAATAACACAGCTTCTATGTAAGAATTCTTAACCCATATTGCCTAGTTCTGGGATCTCTTTCACAAAAGTGGTTTTTCCACATCATAATTACTAGTATTGCTGACTTACACACAGGTGGTGGTGGTATCATCACCCGACTCACCAACAAGTGAGGGATCTTCACCATCTCCCTCACCCGAAACTGAGGAAGTTAAAAAGCCTCTTGTAAAACCAGCAGCTGCAGGCACAGTTGGACTGACTCTGCAGCAGCATACAGCCACATTGAGGAAGCCAGTTGGGGGTCAGCAGAAACCTGTACCATCAACAGCAAGTGCAGGAAATGGTATGCTGCAGGGAGCAAATGGTTTACTGCCGTCAATAGCAACAGAGCTGGTTCCAAATGGGACAGCTGATGACTTGCAACAACAGATCCAAACTCCAACATCATCAACGACAACAGAGGATTCAAGAAAAGAAGCAACAGCAAGGGAAGCTGATGGAGAGGCTAGCGATGAAGAGAAAGAAGAGGATGTAGAGGATGATGAAGATGAAGAGGACAGAAGGATGGATGACGATGTCCATACCACCAGCAATGATGAAGAGGAAGAATGAAAGCCCGGATAACTGTGAGTGCATTGGGTTATACTTACATATTTTATGTGGAGAGATTAAATCACTTGTTTAGAAGAAATGCATTGCTGTAAGTAATACGTACAGGGATGTCACTAAATATCTGTTTCATTCATAACTATAATATTTTTAACATTGTACAGATCACTTATCCTTCAGTGATAAAAATTAGCTAAACATTTGTTCTGGTTGCACCTGTCTTCAATACCTGGTTTATCATCGATCTATTATGATATAAAATAATTTAATCAAAATCAATGTCTTAGGTTACAGACGGGTACCATGGTCATTGGGGTGTCTCTATTTCACTTACACTGTTAGAGCTCCTCATTTAGGTATTCTATTAACATTTAAACCCATATTTTAGTGTCTTCTAACTGGGAATGAATTGGTTTTAGTGTGTGTGTGTGTGTGTATGTGTATGTGTATGTGTGTGCGCGCACATGTGCATGCTTGCATGCGTGGTGCGCATGCTTGTGTGTGAATGTGTGTGTGTTGGTGCTTGTGTGTGTGAGTGCACCCGCACACAAAGCCAGCCTGTGTAAGACATTTTGTGTGCTACCCTGTTCCTTTAATGAGAATTGTTCCATTTGCTTCTTCACTTCCAATATTTTCTACATATATTGACATCTTTATACCTGACAGAATGTGTAAATTTATTTACAGCACTCACAAAACTACCATCGTATCAGTCACCACAATTTACAGCCACTACCAAGAGCTCATATTGAGTCATGTACTGGCCAAAAGAGATGGGCAGTAAGACACTTCAGTTTGAAGTGGGGTTCCAGAGTAGTGATATACTTGAGGTATCATATGAAGATGGAAGATCACCAAATCAGTGCATAAAATACCTCATCGTATAGATCTCATAATATAACATGTTTAGTTTATTAATAAATTAAGATGCAAAATAATTGTATGATATGCAAACGAAAATGTAGGAAAAGTAAGGGTATGTTGTACGTCCCATTAAAACTAATGAAAAGACATATTTCCTGCTGCTATAGGACTTACAACACATTGTAAAGATATTCCTTATGTTAGAAATATGCTTTTTGTTATGTGTATATGCAGCATAATAGCTTAAGTGATAAGTTGGTCTTTGTTGCTAGTGGAAAACTCCTAATTAGAAATTAAAAATATGCAAGGGTTGTTAACTTTTAACTAACAAATTTCTGTAGGTGAAGTCATTTTTCAACAGAAGGAATTTCAGTGGGCTTACTGATTGAAGGAAGTGCCTTGGGTTGAACAACTTTGGTTAAGAATTGAAGCTTGGTACAAAAATGAAAGATTGGTTGTTACAACGTATGGCTTAGATTGTTAAATAATGTTGTAGGCAATAATGTTATGGAGAATATCTGCAGTGGCATTGTACATGGTAGAGTTTATTGGCATCCATAGCAAAAAACACAAACATAAGATTGACACGAAGGAAATTTGTGTAAGTAATTTAAAGCAATTTAAAGCAGTCAGCACTGGATAAGCAGTGAAGAAACTTACAGGTGAAGGAATATCAGAGCCTCTCTCAGACAATCTGTAACCCAGAAGTATTATGTACATACTTTCATAAGCATCAGAGGCTTTAGTTGTGGTTGAATATTACCAAAGGAATTAATGTAAACTGCTGTGGTGGTACACTTGCAGATTGTTGGAATATTACAGAGCTGTAGGTCTTGCCGTGAAGCATATCTGTGACGTGTGACTGTATTATAAAGTAGGTTGAAGTACATTTGATAAGAATTGATTCTAAGCAATAAAACAGTTATATCATTGCAAATAGTGCACAAAGTGGGAATAGTGATGCAAGATGATCCTATGGAGAGTGTCAACATTGCTGAAAGATACTGCCATTTAACACTGGAGTGGTAAGACCATAAAATATGTAAATACTTACAAGATGAAACAACTGATCTGGTCATGTAGGCTACTTTCTGAATGCATATTTCATAACAGTTACACTACTTCCTGAATTTCTTACACACATACTGAACTTGTGATGTTATCACACATTTTCTTTCACTCGAAAGAAATGTGCATGCTGTGAAACTCGTTAATTTTTATGAATCTCAAAACATAATATTTTGTGGGTTGTGTATTTAGAAGTATATACAAGTTCAGTTCTTATGGTTGTGATGGTGGTACATTACACGTAATTTTACTAGACTTCTTGATTTAATGTATAATTTCTTATTCAAAAAAAGAACACAAAATTTCAGGAACTGGATCCATTCTCATCCATGCGTGAAAGGTCGTAGAGCCAACTTTCAAATTAGATTTGACACAAAGAAATATTCTGAATTGTTGGACAACTGATGTCAGTTAACTACTCTCACATATGCAACTTGGATTATGGTTTGTCCTCAGATGAGAATAAAAAATATAATAATGGCTAGACTTGTGAATGCCTAAAACTACGGAAAAAAAAGAGAAGTTTGTGCTATCTGCCAACTGCATTTGAAAATTCTGTCCATATGGATCCCCACAATCTGCAATGAAGTTATTGAATAATAGGAAAGGCCAATAGAACTGGTAGGATTCTTATGCTCATCTTTCTTAATGCATCTTTGTCATTCTAGTTCTCTGCCACAGATGGGGCCAGTGATGGGCAGTTAATATGTGTCAGGTTCAATTTTCTTTTCAATCTGTGTTTGTGGGGTATGTTGTGGTTTTTATTCACTTTTATTTATCTGTAGTTCTGTCTCTTTCTTAGTATTAAATATTCATGGGTATTTCCCACAATTCTTGCAATTTTTAATTCATATTTACTGTTACCTTCCATGGAAAAAATGTTATTCTATATTGGTGTTTTACATGGGTGTGTGTATGTGTATGTGTGTGTGTTTGTGTAAGTACAGTTAAACCCCGATATAACACCTCTGTAATAGAATGCCACTGTCACTCAGTGCCTATGCAAGTCTCTGAAAATGAATTTCCTACTAAACTCTGTCTTTACTGTCTTCTACTCTTGATACACCATCACAGACTGCAGTCCAACAACAGTGGCGCAGTGTGGAGTTCGAGTCTAGTTAATTGACATGAGTTGTCCAGTGATTGAGAATAACCCTTTTTGTTGTATCTGATTTAGTAGCTGATGCCCCACTTTTTTACCTGAGGATGGGATTAGACCTAGTTTTGAAACATGTTTTCTTTTTAATATGATATCTTGGAAAATGTCCAAAACCTGATAATACTCAGTATGTTAAAGTATTGTTAAGTTGTAGTTAGCACAAAGAGGTACTGGAATTTAGATACTTTCACAACTGTTCTCATTTCACCTTTAATAAATCAACCAACAAAGAGCACAGTGTACAGGAAAACTCCCCACTGGTCTATACTATACCAACTCCAACATTTTTCAGTTCACAGGGAACCATTTTCAAGGAGTCATACAATCAAGAAAATCACGAAGAGAAACATACATGGAACATATACATGAATACAATCATCTGGAACACGGTGCCAGATTACACAGCATGTGTTGATGGAAAGGATTTCAAGTATTAATATAACAGAGGCCTAGGTTCAGTTTTAAAGTATATATATCTGCAGCTTCATTAACTTGGAACAAAACCATTCTATATGATTATAAATAAATGGAGATGTGCAATACTTCAAGATTCCCATTTCAATTGCAAAATATGATATAAAGCTTCAAATCTAAGTCTTCATTTTAATATGAGTTGTATGCTGTGAGTGCATGTTAATTGATAATCTTTAAGGTGATTTTGGCTATATGTGAACATTTTAAACTGTACGATTTTCGTGTATGAATGAAGGGCTCACTTTTGTGATTTTTTTCTTAGCCATTTTATAAAACATTATAATGTAAAATTAATATGTTCTGAACAAAAAACACCTGCCTGTGAACATGTTGGTTTTTCAAAATTACACATCACAGAATTACAGTGAAGCTGTCTGTTTATGTAATTTAGCAACGCACTGTAAAACCATATGAGTATGGACATATATCTCCACATATTCACATCCTTGGCAACAGTTGGAGACAAGTGGTCAGCTTCATGCCTCAGCCATTTTCTCTGCAGGACCAGAATCTGCTGTACTCATTAAATAGGCTGAATGTGTCAGAGAGCCAATTTGGATGGGGTAGCAAACAGAATAATAATAGAAGATTGGATTTTAGAATATTATGTCATTTGGTAAATAGTTATTAACAGCTGTTTAGTAGTCGATAATAATAGAATGTTTATCAACACTGCTGTGCAAACCTGATGTCCCACGGAAGGAACACCGACTCTGCCAGGAATTGAAATATATTTGTCCATCCTGTACTCTAGTAACTATATTTATTGACTTAACATAGATCCCACAGCAAAGATGGTGGCCACCAATATTCATTCATACTAAGGGAATATAAGCAACTTTAAGTTCTTCACCTTTAGTAAGTCAAGTTTTGAGATACTTACCCTCAGAGACACTTTGACGAATTATAACTGATACCCTGTTAGTGATACCTGAGGATTTAGAACTTCTAATATGAAAGAAAACAATTGGACACAATTCAGAACCAATTCCATCAACTGCCTTCCCTCTTGTCTTCAAAGTAATCATTTTCAAAGAACTTTCGATGAAAAACCCATGTACTGCATCTTTACTACATACCCTAATGCTCATACCCTCGTATATTATATTATCCATATTTCCATGGTATATACCTAAATGGGATATATGGAAATAAAATAAATGAATGAATGAATGAATCCTCTCAATATTAGGTGAAAAGTGTAGATTATGAGTCTTCTTTTTACAACATCCTGATTACAGCTCTTCTCACTGCTTTCTTCAATGGCTTCTTGGTGGGGTCACATTGGCAGTCTTTCAGGTGCATAGCAGAAAATTTAATTTAAATTAATAAAATGATGATAGGTGGTATTAAAATTGCCTCAGTGCGGTTCTTCTACTTTAAATAGAAATTGCTGTGAGTATCAGAACTGTCACTCCCTGCCCTATAGATTTCCATTCCATGTTTAGAAATTGTTAATTCAACAAGCTTTTCAGTTTTGGTTGAATTTGAGTTTGATGTTTTTAATGTTAAACAAATTTGAAAATGTACACATAGTGTAAAAAAAATGTAGTAAAATCCCTCAATATCAGATTTTATGACAATCCATTCAGTGGCTCTGAAGTTGTTACTTGTGGACAGATAGATGGGCATGGTTAAGTTAGTAGGTGCATTTTTGCAATTATTCATTTCAAACACACAAAATGTGCTTGGAAATATGAATTTTAATATCCCCTTTCAATTCTTTCAGTATGTGCTAGGTACACTTTTAACACATCCTGTGATCACTGTGTTCTTTAAATTCTGTATGGAATTTATAATGAGAAATTCATTAAAATTTTTAAATTTGTCACACTAAAATTATGGTGGCCTACCTCCCTATTTTTCACCATGTTTATACATTTATGCATGTTGTGTTATGGTTGTTGATACTTTGTATACCTTTTGTGCTGTACTGCTGCATAGAGAGCCAAATTTCAGCTTGATTTTTGCAGATGTGTCACCACAAACCATTAGTCACAGATGGTAATTTATACACAGAAATGTGTACCATTACATTAAAACACTGTAAGAAGTACAATTGAAAGATACATTCTATGTCTATAAAGTAATTAACCTAGTATGGAGCCTCTTCTTAGTAGAATTTGTGCTAAGAAAAGACTGTCTGGTAGGGAATCCTGCCCTGTCAGCAACCTGAAAGTTGTGTCATCTTGTAATCATTAATTTCTAAAAATGCTTTGTGTTTGGTGGGAATTTGAAAACGACAGTGTGTAACTTACCTGCTTATGTAGCTGGGTGTATATGCAATATCACTGCCATAATTAAGAAAACTTCAGTATTGGTCCAGGAAAAATAGCAAACAGAAATTAAGAAATAAACTTTGTTGAATACAACTTCCAACGTAGATCAAATGTTAACATTAACAGATTACTGTTAGTTTCATGGTTCAATGCAGATCATGTGACAATAAATCTCTGAAATTACACTCATTTGGGCCAATTATGACAATTTGGGATTGATTTTATCGATTAAAATATAACAGCATACACATGTTAATTGAAAGTTCAGTTTCCATGATGAAAGACAGATTTTATTCATGAAATAGATTCTTGTCTACAAGTTAGTAAGATAATTATATTGTTGTGTATACTAGGGTTGCACAAATTTTGGATGCTGGTCAGCCAGCGGAATAATTTGATATGATGGCATTAATATTTTCTGTGTAATAATTGCAATTCTTTCCTTACATGCAAAAATGTGTATAATTTCACACACAGAGAGCAGAAAACACCAGGTGATAGTGAGGTTTGCAGGTTGCTCCAGAGTAGTGGATCCTCGGTACAGAACTTGCTTTATGTCACCCTCCTTTTGCCAAGAATTTGGAAGTGGCACCTAGATTATTACATAATTTGTGCACCCCTGTTATATACTGTAATATGCTTTTGTGATATTGCCTAGTAGTTTGTGAATATAAACATAAAAACCTTTAACATGCATGTACATAAACTTGATAAATACATAAGCCTTCACTTGAAATGACAATTTTTTTGTGTATGTTTTTTGTTGGTATTTCTTTCTGAAAAAGTAAAGCATTATAACAAAATGATTTTTATATCACAGAGTACTCAAAGTCTTTTAATTTGATATGTTTATGGCCCTTTGACATTTACATTAGTCGAAAAGGGAGAATAAGCCAGTTCCTATATAAAACTTCAAAATGATTACAGCCCCTTTCCTGGCAAAGATGAAAGGGGCCAGAAGGAACCCAGCTCATGGTCTGACTATTGTGCCGCTATGTTCATGTTCTCAAGCGTTACAGTTGGTATCTTAAGATATAGGAGCATTCAACCTGTTTCATTTTCTTAATGTGCACTTAGCACTGACCAGGAAGTAAGAATCCAGTGTTCTGTATTTGAGAGGCCCTGGTATAAATGTCAGTCACACGGAAGCTTTTGTGGTTTCCTTCATTCCCTCCAGGTAAATGGTGGGAAAGTACCTTAACATAGGCAATGACTATTTCATTATACATGTCACTCAGTCATCACCCATCATCATTCTACCACTTAATGCTGTACAGTGTATGCCGTACTCATAAATAATCCCAGTTAGTAATACGGCTCCAAAAATTATATAAATATATTCAGTATGAAGAAGGGAATGTACCTGGTTTGATGATAAAAGTAATGAAAATGGTACAATCCACAGAAATAGAAATGTAGTACTAGTTAAGATACAAAATTGTTCGCTGCAGTTAAGTCTTAAAGTATTAAGTGTCTGCTTCACTGTTTTGATAAATTATACCATATTTAAAATTTCAACAGATTTTATCAGGCACATAATCCTTGTCCATAGAAACTATTTAGTGTCTTCTAATCTGAGAAACAATGCCATTTTCTTTTTGATACATGCTGTATATAATGAACTTGGGATATTATGATGAATGTTGACCCTGCAGTCTCACATGAGATAAATATTATGATACAGTCTGCTTGGTGTACCTTATATTACCAATGTCGAATATTTTAATATGTACTTTCAAATTAGTGAGAATGTAATGTTGACAACTGAACTATCAAGATGGATTAGTGGTTTTGTTGTAATTGAGTTCCTGACATTTCCTTCTGTAACATCCAAATTAATGGTCACTTCTCTGCATTGAACCATACAAATGTCACATTCTTACACCCTCCCATGTGAGACTTCCAAATGTTATAATGTATGAATATGAAATACAACATGAAACTTTAAAATATGTTCCTGTGCTTAAATTTTGTTAACATGATGATTTGGAAAACAACAAACCAGATGATCAAGCCACAAAATATTAAATATCTCCATATATACAGTGATACAGTATTAGAATACTGAATACAATATTATTAGTTGCAAACTTTAAAGAATTAAAAAAATATGGTAACAGATTTTATTCTACAAATTTAACAGTTGTACATTCCACAACTTGATTTTCCTCAAACTTATCTTCCGCTATAATAGTTGGTATGTAAGGATTATTGGAAGAAATATGTAATATGAGTAAATAAGAGGCATGCTAATACAATATGGTGCTAAATTAACCAAAAGCATTTGCCTAGTATTGTAATGAAATGTTATGTACATTTTGTTTTACATGTTGTATGAGTGCTGTTGTTTCAAAGAACAAACATGATGTATACTACAATTATTCCTTACTTCCAGCAGGCTAATTATAACATATTATTTCTTTGAAAATGTTATATTCTTCAGACAAGCACTGATACAGGTTTTACAGCATTTGAAAAGAAATAATTAATTATGTGTTAGTAATTGTGCTAAGAACTGCAACAAAACTTTTGCTGCAAATATATAAGACACTTCGTTATGAGCTGTTACACATTTAAGACCAAAGTAAATTGATGTAGTAATAATAACCTCAGTCATTACAATAAACCAAATTATTTTAACACATTGCATGAAAGTGTCTCATTAGGGACATTTGCTCATATACCACTTTAATTAGTTCAGCTATTTGTATCTACATTTTAAGCACAGTAATGAGTACTATGAACAAAGTGCATATCATACATATTAACTGTTCCTGCAGATTATGTTTTATCACAGTGTATAATAAGTGTCTGAAAAGTAACAAATTTTGGTGCCAGTACCTGGCTACAGTTTAAGCCCTAACACTAAATTAAATACTTACATCATTATAACACAGTACTTGAAATTTTATTAACTGACTTAACCCCAAGGTACATAATCCTTAAAGAACTAAATAGTTGCTCAACTAGTCAAGCACTTCCCCACCATTTCTTTAATCCAAAATTAATTACTCTTCATAAAAGGCCATCGCCATTCCCTGTCTTGAACCAGATGAACCAAGTCCAAATCTTGACACCAAATTTTTATCAGATTCATATCAGTATCATTCTTCCACATGCTTCTAGGTCATAAAAGGCATCTGTCACCACAGATTTCCCAAATGAAATTTTGTATGTATTCTGCATTACTCCCACTACTAATTTTTATATTTTATCACCCTAATATCATTTGATAAAAAGTACAAATTATGAAGCAGCTTTACCCAGCCTCCCAAACATGTAATTATGAAACAATACCCACTTCCACTGCAATCAGTAACATCAAATATTGGTTCCCCCAGAGTCATCAGATGAATAATTCTCAGCTTCTTCCTGACCAATCACAACCTCTAAGCTAGTATGTAAATACATTTTCAGCCCAGGCTACTTTTTCAGATTTTGTGTTTAATTAAACACTTGCAGTGTTTGGTTTTGAGACACACATATTTATGGGTGTGTGCATGTGCACACTTGGCTAAAGCAAGTTAGCAGGACAAAAGTTTTCAGTGATATCTACGGTATACATTGCCAACTACCTGAAGTGTAAATGTTCAGACATTGTATCATCAAGTCATTATTCCATTGCTACTTGAAAATTATCCTTTTTCATCATCTTTATCTGACTCCACAGAATCACTTTTAAATTTATCTGATGCTGGAATCAGAGTAAGTTCTGTTTTGATTGGTTTGTCCATAAAATTGTCACATGCAAATTACCATATTATAACATATATCATTTATTTTAGCAAGTCCAGTCTTCTTACTTTTTAGCTTTCAGTTTCTTTGTACTGGTCTCTTTTTATTGTCTGACATGAAATAACATTTTTAACAGTGTAGAATTGCTCTTTGATTTACATACGTGTGATGTGGAGGCAGATATAAGACTGCATGCCCTGCTTGTTCCAAAATTTGATTGATTTTTTATGTTACATATTTTGTTATGTATAAATTCAAGATTACAGAATTTCAACTTTTTTCTTTTTTATGGATAATTACGACAGCATTTCTAATATTTTGTTGGTAATTTAAGTCTACAGTCAAGAATGCAATTTGTTAAATGCCTTGGCTTAGACTTTTTTTATTGCTTGCAGTTGTAAAAACGTCAGAGATTGTTATTTTTATTACTATTATTATTGCTATATTCTCAATAGGAAGAAGTTATTACTAAAATAGATATTCTGCCTTTGTTAAATTTGCTGGAAGTAACCTCAAAGTTTCACACTGTCGTCTTGTTTACGTTTGGTAATTTACAAGCAATATTTCATATACTCTATAATTTGCTAAAATGTTGATAACCTTGTTTCACACTTCCCTTGCCCCACTGGTCCATGAATTATTGCTGTCAAAGTGAAAGCAAAATTCAAATGTTGCTTGGCCATCAATTTTTTTATGTATAGATAAAAATATACCAAGTAAAAGTTCTATAGTTTTCCAGTATCTATTGTGACACCTCTTGTCTGAACCCTACATTTAGTTTTACTAGTGTTGGTCCCATCTCACTGGTATTGGCATCCAGCATGTTATTATTGAATGTAGGAAATTAAAAAGTACATATTTGGATAGTCTTGTTTCTCCACCCTGTACTTCATTTCTAATTTTGTTATAAAAAAAAATTTACTTTAGCTTAATTTCCATATCGTGATTTGAATTTGTTATATTTTGTGTAATAAGTACTTCCTTCACTAATATGGTGTACAACTTACCCTGCTGATGGAGCAGCAGGTTGCTCAGAAACATCTACGTATTTATTTTTTGGACTATACTACATCTCACCTCAGAAGATACTAATCTTCATTCATATTGATTCACTGTAAGTATTCTATTGAATAATGCTGTCAATTGATAATGTTGTATAGTGTAGGTGATAGTTGAATTAATGAGAGAATGGAGCACTGGTGGGATGGTGTTGACAGGGGAAAACTGAAGTATGCAGGAAAAAAAACCTGTCCCACTGCATCTCTGCCCACCATAAAAGCTACATGGACTGAACTGACCCTGAATTAACTATCCTGGGAATGTATGAGATGCCTTGATCACCGACTATAATTTCCATGTACATTGTGCATGCTGCTTAAGCTAATGTTTCTTACTAATTCACAACACACTTCTCATGATTCAAAAATAATGATCACTTGGACTGTAATGCTGTTTTCTATATCTGTGCTGTTCCCATGCTTCATCTGTAACCCTAAAAGTACACTTTCATGCTCAACAAAGTCTACAAACGCTCTTTGTCTTTCATATGTGTCTCATTTTTGACTAAATTTATAATTGGAAAGTAACCACTGTCTCCACAGTGGATGTATTACCATTGTGTTGGAAGGAAAGAATAATTGCAAGACAAGGTATAAGAGCATGTAAAGTGTCAGTGTTAAGAATGTAAAATACATATGTATATATAAGCTGTAAATATTTTTCTGTTGAGTTCAATATCAGAAGATACGACCACTCTGAAATTTTTTACTTCCACACGAAATGGTCTACATGTGTTCATGTATGTAATTCGAAGCACAAGACCTTATTCGAAGAATAATTTGCAGAATGTGTGTTATAATCAAAATATGGACAGAGGACAGTAATTAATATTGCACATTTATCATAAGGACAATGTAGCTCAACTTGTTTTTATTTGTGTTGACTAGTGTGAATGAAAAGTCATGTGTTGAGCAAGAAGTGTTTGCTAATGTCGCAACAAATGAAACTTTTGAATGTAATATACACAGTAATATTACAGTGAATGGTGTAAATGTTTCAGCACCACAAAAACTTCGTTCATTTTTATCACTGCCCTAAATTAGAGCTTTAAAAGATGATATACCAAGAAGAGGAGCAGAATAAAAAAAAGATGATTCAGCTCTTTAAGGACTAAAAACATTTTAAAAAATGTACGTCTGATTTTTTGCACTATGTTTAGTGTTGATGGAATATGTGTTTTAAAATCAGCAAGCATTTTGCAGTATATTAGTGACATAGGAGTTATTGGAGTTGATGCAATTGTAGTCAAAAGAAGGCAGCTTAAATGTACAAACAATATTTATATGAGATTATTACCAAAAATGTGAAAAAGGCACCAGCTTTTAACTTGTTAGGGGAGGATGGGAACAACTGAACTGTCATTTGATGCTTTTGTAATGTAGTTAGTCTGAGCCCAAAAACAGAACTAATGTTCATATTTAAAATCAACTGTAAAATTATTGTTTGGACATTGAGATAAACTGCATTATAATTAAAAGGCTTGGTTTCTTCAATGTGTATTTTGGTTATCTGAGTATGATACTAGAACAAATTCTTAGGTTGTAGATGCCCCTTTATTTATCCACTCACAAGGCCTCATTTATTATGTTAGTACTACTTGCATTCTATCATTAGCCCGTATTTCCTACTTCCTTAAACAAAATATTAATGAAATCCAGGAGAATAAAATCTGGTTTTATTAAGGATACATTCTTTAACTAAAATCAAGATACGTTTTTCAATGTGAGATCTAAAAATTTGTATGGCAGAGATAATATATCAAACCAGTGAAACTGGTAACTGATATTATATGAGACTCTACAAACGAAATATGTCACTGTTGCATCAGTTGTAAGCACAGTACATAAGAGAAGATTTTCTTTTTTGAATGAAAGGCATTTATAATTATTATGTCTTGTTTACTTTTGGACAAAGAAACTAGATTTGTTAGTAACTTCAGTCCATATATTGGTATTTAATAGTGTAACATTATGCATCTGAAAGAACTTGGCAATGCAAAATTTTTACTCTTATGAACATGTAACAATTATATTATCTGTAATTTTGCTTGCCTGTGGAACATTTTTTAACATTTTGTAACATAATAGGTTTTGTAAAAATGAGTTTTTAGACCCCTGCACAACCCCTAAGCTGAAGGACCACCCCTTGTTGGCTGTCTGCAGCTATTTGTGTGGTATATTCTCAGTAGTGACATAGGCCCTTATTGACATTGTACTGAACCTTTGGGTTCCACAGAATGTAGAGAATTACTTGACGAACTGAGCACCTATTGGCTTCTCAAGTAGAACTGTTCTTAGTTACTTAGTTCGTCAGTTAATTGGTCGGTTTTTAGGCGCTTTCACAAAACTGCAAAAAGTGTTTGTTAGCTTCATCATGGTTGTCTGAATGTACAATGGAACAACTCGACTCCTGCTGAACAGATTTTTGTGAAATCTGATGTATGATTAGTTTTTGAAAATCTGTCAAGGCAAAAGTTTTATTAAAGTCTGACAAGAGTAAAAGGTACTTTACTTGAAGACTCTGTAAATTTATGGTAATATCTCACTGAATTCTTAGAATGAGAAATGTTTCAGACAAAAGTTCTATATAAAATCAAAACACATTTGGTGTTCAATAACCTTTTTCTCGAAAATCCTGCCTTTAATGAGATAATGTGGAAAAATATGGTAGAGACAGACAGGCCACAGGTGAAAATATAATATGGGGCATGCACTTTAAATTATGGATAATTAAGGCTACAGACACTCTCAGAATATTTGTTGCTTTTCCACTACAACAGTGGTTTTGCAAATGTGCCTCAATGTCACGTTTATATGTACATGGCCTGTCTTTTTTAATTATAATTTCACTGACCTTCACCTGGATTGTTGCTTCTAGTAAATCTTTTATTTTAAATTTTATGGTTCCTTGTTGTTTATTTAGGGTCTGGCATTTAGAGCACCCCTGTCTGTATAATAAATAATCTACTACCCATTCCCTCAAATACAGTTTAACGTAGTTAATGTTTAACCTTTTAAATGCCAAGTTAAATCCCAGCTGTAAGTCCCAGCTCGCCGAATTTTTCTGAGTGGGCATTTAAATTTTTTGCATGCTTTTC
>JGI24700J35501_10930485_pt1 | contig 14643 bp, 6 predicted proteins | sample TergutTh196P1_FD_35501 | JGI IMG/M metagenome (IMG submission 35501) | reverse complement strand
ATCCGTGTGTTAACTTATTTTTTTTGGTTTTCCTTAAATACAGAAATCAAGGGAAGACAAATGGAAATGTAATTAGAACATAGTCATACCACTTTTTATGAGAATGGTTTGGGAATAGTTGTGGCTACCATTTACACTATGACTGTGATGGCCAAAATCGGATAATGTATTCTGTTGTGTAGATGCAACAGTGTTTAAATTCCATAGATAGAAGCAAGTTTGAATGTATTCAGAAAATAAGTTGTGCAGTTGTGTGTGTGTGTGTGTAAACATGTGCATGTGTGTGTTTGTGTTTTTATGTGTGCATTTCTGTGCATATGTGTGTGTGTGTGTGTATGTACATAAAGGTCCAGCATAAGGCTATCATAATTATGCATCTGCATGGGTGCCCGGTGTTCAGGGGCCCCATAAAAGGCCAGTTGTATTTCAGATTTTGTGTCAAACATATTTTGTATGTAAATTCCTACACTGCTGTATCTGCACTGTCAGTTTGGAGTTAAGACCCTCAGATTCATATTTGCATGGAATCCATATATGTCTTAAACTGGCCCTGCATGTGCATAGCTAAGTCACACTAGTAATGATGTAAGTGTTGCAAGCGTGTAATATTGCAGGTGCCCATAATTTTTTGGGCTTGGAAGATTAAAGGTTAGTAGTTATTGAAAAAGTAACATAAGTATGATTTTACTACAGTTATTATTAAAGAAGATATAATTTTGACCATTGTGTTCCTTTGCTTTGGAATTGCTGCTCTTGATGGCATTGTATTATAAATAATATATAAAAAATGTGATTTGCCGAGAGTCAGTGTGAATGACAATTCAAGTCATCGAATTAATGCATGTTTTGTTCGCATATTTCAGCTGTAGTCTGTAACACAACCACATAAGGAGAGTGGTAAGAATTTCATATTGTAGTGTTAGTAACTGAAATTAATATTGTACTTTTGACATGTAACATACAGGGCAATACTTATGAATATCATAATTCTGAATTTAATAGTTTTGCATGTAAATAATTGAGAATCTACATTGGCAGCTATGAAGAAGTTCTTCCCTCACCGTTACTGCCCAAGGAAATGTGCACATGAAGTTACCCTTTCATTGGGCAGTGATACTTATATATGCCATGTATTTTAAAATTGAAGAACCCAATATTTTGCCCAGGGAGTTGTGATTGGATTTTAGAATAATTGTTGATGGTTTCCATGAATCTCCATTAGTTGAATGAATTTTGTAATGGTGTGGTTTGTGTTTTTGTGAGGTACGAACTAAACTTTTGTATGTTACTTATACCAAGTTTGCCTTTCAGAGGGTGACCTGACCACTTATGATTGGATTAACTAAAATTATTTTATAAACATATGAGGGTGCTTCAAAAGAACTTGCATAATGGCCATTGCTGGAGACTGAAATTCTGTAAAATCCTGTCTGAGAGTACTTCTAGAGATGAGTATAAATTCATCTATGGCACAGTGAATATATTGCTCCATCCAATGTATCGTGTGCCTTCATGTAGCCAGCACTATCAAGTCTGCATTATTTAATATCTACAAAGAAGTCAACTACTTATTACACACTAAACTAGTCTTTATTACATCTACTGCTATAACAGTTTGTGCATCTCCCTGATGATAATTCTTTAACAATTAGAACTTGTTATGGAAGCAGTTCTGGTGAGCAGTTCATGTGTGTTAGGCAGTTTGTTACCTTATAAATATGAAGTGAAGGAGTTATACAATGTGTATCAATTTATGAGTATGTGGAATCTGTTGGAACACTGTATAAACCAGGTTATCTTTTTCTCTGTGATATTTCACTTGTTCAGACATTTGAAAAAGGCACTGAAGGGATTCTGATTTCAGTCAGACAGTGGAGTGAAGCAAGTTTTGCATGTTTGGTTTTTATCAGTCGAGCACAAAATTCTATGAGACTGCCATCCTGTGCATGGTGACTCAGTGGCATACATGTCTCAGTGCTTATGGTGGTTGTGTGTGACTGAGCTAAAGAGATCTTCAGCAATTAAGCTTGGGCAGGTAGTGTTGAATCTCCCTTATAACAACCATACACAATACAGAGTACATTATCAATCATGTAGGCTGGCTAGTCTTTTTGGCTGGGAGGAGATCATAATATTTGCTGGTGTGCTAACAAAGTTTTCATGACACTCTGATTACAAGTGTTAAATACTGTTAAACATGATTTAAATTCCAGTTTTATGTAGTAACTGTTGTGATCACCATAAACCTCGCAGAAAGTGCTGACAATTTTAGTCCATAAGAGTGAATGATTTGAAAGTACTGAACCACTATATGTAGCAATAGACTATTCAGAGGTAAAATGTCCAAGATCAGTATATAGGGGGGGAGGGAGTGGAGAGTTGCTGTTGAAAATACTGTAGGCAAATCAATGGGACCAGGATCCAGGCAAGATTATAATCAGAATGTACTGTAGCAGTCTTTGATAGGCATTGTAAGGGAAAGGTAAAGGTGAAGTTGTTCCTGTACACACCATGAAGGCATGTGGGAGAATGAAGGTATAGCTCCTTTCATTCTTACCCTTGGCACTAAAACTGAAGAAATTCCAAGTTAGTAAGCAAGTACGTAGCTGACTGAAATAAGACATCAAATATTGTTCAGAACTGAATGGGATTACACTTTTGGATGGCGTGACAAGATGTCTGGGCTGCTATTACAGATCAAAACTACTTTAACAGAAAACTGAGTTTGCCTTCACATAGCCTCATCTTGTTACTGAATACATTAATTTTAAACACAAACGTTCTTTATGGTGATCTTGTCTGTGCATTAATGAACACTTCAGTAGATAATACCAACAAATATACAAGTATTAAAATTTTAATATTTGTGCATTTGCTGTTATTGTCTATTAAATACATATTCTGTTTGACAACAATAACACACCATCTACTGTAAGTGATTTATCAAAATGTTTCATATCATGAAACATACTTTACATAAAAAATAGATTTCATGTGTAAATGCAGTAGCTGTTGTAGAAATATATGGTCTTCAGTGTATCATCACTTTGTAAGGCAAATGAATGTAGTTGCTATAGAAATGTGTGCAAAACAGTGCTACCTATTGTTACATATTCTAAATTACTGAATATATTGATAACAATAAATTTATTTTACCTTTCTTTGAAACAGGGTCGGGCAGAGCATGTTGTGCTGTTAGGTTGATTATGGTCTTTGAATTATACAAGATTAACCTGGTTATGATTCTTAACAATCAAAAGTAACAAAAGTACAAGGAACACAGGCAAGCAGATACAAAGTGAAGATTTCTGAATGATAAGATCAGGATATGTCTGTTTCATTTGTTATTCTTTGTTCTGTAGTGACAGTTTTTAAATGAAGTAATGTAAAATATAAATGTTTTGCAAACTTGTGAATGAATTTTCAAACTTTAAACAGTGGTGGACTTAGAATAAGGTGTGTGAAATAACTCTCATATTTGTAAAGGAACAGGAATGAAATCAAGTGAATTTTTTTATTATTTAAAAATAATGGAAATGACCTGTACCACTTTAAAAAATCTATGGTTTATTGATATTTGTTTGTTGCAGGCTATTGTTAGCTATATTGTTACAATTCCTATCAACACGAGAAAATTAGCCCACGGTTTATTTCATGATTGTGAACAGACTAATGGATCTGATTACAACACCTTTCTCTGTTGGCAGGATCATGGATCATGTGGTTCCAAATAATGTGCTGCTGTTGTCTTAAATGAATTTAGTTTCAGGTGTTGATTGTGATTTATGCTGACAATTTTTAAATAACTGGTTTCCTGTGTAAGTTGTTTCAAGGGTAATGTTCAAGCCCAGCACCATTTTCTTCCATTTTCTCTTCCATGAACACTTGTCTTTCAACCCCTCAAAATGACTGTGTCTGTTTTAATTTATTTAATTTTTATGAGTACTTCTTCTGTATGTAATGGTAATGACCTCAGATATCAGAATTTTTTCCTTAATTTTTTATGAGTACCTTATATTAACACTCAACCAAATGCGTATATCGTGTGTGGCATTTTGGTGGAAGTGATTGAATGTGTATTGCACAGGCCAAGCAACACTGGCATGGTACATATGACTTGGCTGGTCCATAATGCATAAGCGTGCTTAATGGTAGCTGTTTGTTATTATTCTGGGGGCACTTGAAAGAAACACTTCTTGCCTCAAAATAAATGATGACCACTTTCTTTCAGATCCTTCTCACATTATCAGTGAATTTATTTGACACTGCATAATCTCAGCAGCTGATAAAATAAGTATGTAATTACACCATCTCCAAACAGTAACATTTGGGAAGTAGTTTAGAAACAAACTTGAAAGATCAATGGAGAATATTTTGAAATTAAGTAAGACACGTCCGTATAATACTCAGCTATAATGAATTAACACATTGGTATTACATGTTCCATGTTCCATGTTCCATGCATTGATCAGGTATATACAGTTTGTGAACAGACCAACAAATGCACTTGAGTGTATGAATGTAATTTTATTATACAGTGACCACCGACATGTTTCGGCCACTTATGTGGCCATCTTCAGGGTGGTAAGAACAAGAATATGGCCACAGTTCTATTGTGCTGGATTCAGTCCACAGATAAAAAATTCATATAATTTTGGTTAAATTCACTAGGTATAAAATATTGGAAGATGAAAGGTAGGTGTATATGGATTATAGTGCTGTGGATGGTATACACAGAAAATACCTGTAGTGAAATGTGGTCCATATTCATGAGCGATGACGTAAACAAGGTGGTTCACTGTACCGCTTATATCATCACCCTTGAACTTGGACCATAATTCACTACATGTATTTTCTATGTATAAAATCCACAGTCCTATAATCCACTTACAACTACCTTTTATCTTCGAATAGTTTATACCTCTCTGTAACATACTCTTTTAACTGTGAATATAACCAAAATTATTTGAATCTTTCATGTGTGGATTAATTCCAACACATTATACTTGTGGCCATATTCTTGTTTTTCCACCCTGAAGATGGCTACATAAGTGGCCGAAGTGTCGTTGGTTACTATATAATAAACTTAAATTCATACACTCAAGTTCATTTGTTGGTCTTTTTAAAAATTTTGCATGTCAGTAGTTGTTTGTCTGTTTGTTACTTGTGCTGGGAACACCATATGTAAGCATGGGTAGTGTTTATTACTACAAGAAGGGTAGCACTGTTATGTAATGCTATGATTGTTGTAAATGTTATTGTGAAATGTGTAATTAGTAAAATATTGTAGCTTATTTTATTAAATATGTATACACCACTATTGTAACCAATCACACATATTTATTCAGAACTGTTTCAAATGGAACAAATCAGGTAAAATCAGTACTGACATTTTTTGTTATGTGACAGGTATATGAGAATTAATTCCTTACAGCTATACATAATGTAGTTTTGTACCAGTTGAACATTTGAGGTGCATAAAGCCAATTATGAAGTATTTACAATTTTATGCTTACTCTCCAATTCATTCCCAGCAAATTTTTCTTTCTCCTCATAAGTTATAAACATAACATCACATTTCTTTTAGAATTAACTTTGTGGTACAGAGTCCACCTTATGCTGGCAATTATTATTCAGGTTTCTGATCTTCTGGGATGTTATGCTGTGTAGTGGGTAATTTAACATATACTGACATTTGGAAGGAACTTAGCATCCTCATCTTCAGAGATTAGGATTTACTAACCCTTGAAGATGAAGGTACTGCGTTCCTCAGAACAACAGGATTTGTTAAATTACCTGCTGCACAGGTAACATCCCAGGAGATCAGAATCCTCAATATCATTGCTTGGAAACCTCAGATCTTGATAGTTGTTCAGTTAATAAGAAATTTCCATTTGCTATGGAACTTAAAGTTCTTTGCTGTGATCACAGCGTCCACTGTGAATTCTCTACTGAGTCACTTGATTTTTTTTTTGTCTTTCTTCCCACATATATGCTCAGGTCTCCCAACTGGTGTTTTCTTTTGAAGTTTTCCAACTAACATGTTTTCATTTTTATGTGCCCCCATGTATACAGCATGCCCTATCCATTTTATCCTTCATTCAGTTCACCTAACAAATGTATGAACATTGGATCCATTGTATGAGTAGGTCAAAGTTCTACTCTGATTCTTGATCCCTTCCTCAGAGTAATGTTATTAATTTGGTCACTTACATTATTTGCTCAGCAGTTTAGTGTGCCATTTGGAATACTGAATAAGAGGTAAAGGAACTTTTATGAGCACTTAGGCATTCTTGCATATCCTAAAGATGGGAACAGCAGGCATTTGTTATATATATATATCAGATATCAACATAACAGCATCTTGGTGTTGACTGAATGTTTGAAAAATTTACTCGAAGTACTCTCAGTTTGAATGCATAACTGAGCCCTGTAACAAAGAATTCCTGGTACACTGGAGAATTCAAGCACGTGTTACATTATTGCATCCACTTCAATCAAATGCTGAAGCTGATCCCATATGTTGACTGTTTTCAAGTAAACCTTTTCCTTCAGTTTCACCACAGTGGTAGATTTTGACAGGAGTGAAAGAGGACGATTACAGAACCACAAAACTTGTCTGTTTAGTCCTGTACAGTGATCTGGATAGTAAGATTCTGAAAACTGCTTTACATAGTGGCTGAAATGAGTTGTCTATCACACAGCAACCACAGTTTGTTATAATGTTGGAAGGGCATGGAAGTACCTACAATTATACCATATCAAAGGAGTTGATTGTGCTATGTTTCAATCCATCCAAATTCTTATAAATGATTTTAGTGAAATTTGTGAATAGTTGCACATAGTTGTGGATTATTTTATAAAGTGTAAAATGTGTAATTTGTACTAATTTTTTAGGGCCAATGTTAAATATGAAATGTGTAAATAATTCACATTTAACCCCATTATATCAAAACACATGGCACTGCACGCAATTGGAATGGATTAAAAGTTTGCCTGTTGTTGAACAGAGGACCAGAGTACACAAAGAAGTGTGATATTGTGCGTAGAACATTGTGCGTATCAGCTATAGCTCCTTCCAAACAGTGTGACGCACAATCTTCTATAGTTTCTCTTTGTCCTTTTCTTTCGTCTGCCTTGTAAGAAAGAGACAAAATTAAATCAGTTTCTTGCCTCACAAGGCCAGATGCCAGCTGTACTATTACTTGTGAAGAATATGTCAGGCTTTTAACACACAAGTGTATACTGAAGTCATATGAGGTATCACCAAGAACATTGTTGTAGAATGTTATGTGTTGTACATACATTAAAGAAGCACACATTTATTTAATTTTGTTTTTATAAAGTTCTTGAAGTACAGTCATGTGAGACAGTACTTAGAGTTTTGCGTACTACTGTGTACCCTAGTATTAGTGTCTTATTGGTACATGCATGGCCATGTACAACAATATATATTATTATGTGGGGGGTTCAAATCCTTCCAGTAATGCATCATGTAAAATGACAAAAATGTTTTCATGGCAGAAAAGTCTTGTAAAAAAATGACCCACAATTTCATCAGTTGTGTGGCTAATTTGTGTATCTTTCATTTTTCAGACCAAGCCCTCCCTCTGTTGCCACCTTCACTCATTAGTAAGTGTGTGCTGAATACAGTATTATGTGCATGAAACAGTGTTGTTATCATCATGTTTAATTCTGCCCCTGCTACTGGTGGTGGTGATGGTCGTTACAGTGGTTGTTGTTGTATGACTACGTGACTGTTGAACTTTGAATCATTACTGTGCCATTGTCTGATGTTTTTAGTGGGATGTCTGACAAGACTTCCAAGGATGGTTTTATTACAGCTTCCAGGAAGCAGAGCGGTAACTCTGGAATGGATGTACCTGGTGCAATCTCAGACATTACTGAGAAGCATAGGATGCTACTAATTGGGGTGAGAAGTTCATCTTCCCTTTCTGTTATTTCTGAAAGAGTGAAAACTACAGCACATTTTGTCTGACAATTTGTGTATTCCATTGTAACTTCTTATGACATTGACAATTTTTAAAGGAGTAATTGAAGCTTACTTGGTTTGTTTGTTCTCTGCTGTGAACATAACTCATATGCTTCATTCCATATTTCAGTTTTTGAGGATGATTTTCCCTGTACCAGAATAAATTGGATTCTGTGTGGGCTAGATGAGTTTCTTGTCTTATATGGCTGAATTTTTTTCTTCGCAAACAACATGACAGTATTTTCTGAGATTTTGGCTCAGAGTTAGTTGATGTGGGGACTACTGTAACTGGGCAAACTTGAAGGCACTTGTGCTGAAGGGGGGCTCTCTGAAGTCACCTATGGGCTTGATCAAACAGCTGAGTAAAAGTTACATACATTATTTGTGCAAAATGCGGAAAGATGAATATTTGATGATAAAGTCATGTTTATTTATCAACATACAGTATATATTTCACCTCCACAATAGGTTTCAGTAAAATTTTGGGAATCAGAAGTTCCACACTGAAAACTGTTGAGTAATTTCAATTTTGGGCTGTATTGACCCAATTTATGTGAATCTCAAACTCAGTAGTACATCTTTTAAAGTTGCATGTATCCATGGAAAGTTATATTACTTTAATAATAGGTATGTTAGTTTTTTATAGATTTTTGTGCATGTTTCTGCAGTAAGAGTGTAGCATGTTCTGAAGAAGAGAATATATGTTAGTTCCACATTTTGAAACCACTGCCCATGAAAAATTAACTTTTTTTTTGTATTTATTGAAATGCAGTGGCATGTGAGGATTAAATTAGATTAGGTAACTGTATGCTTTTGAGTAGCATTGACAATGGTAAACTTTCATGCAATTGCTTTATCTGATGTATAGCCATCAGTTGCTGAAAGATGATCCTGTATAAACTTAAAAGAAGGTTTTGCAGAAAGTTGTGTTGTCTGCTAAAGCATACTTATAAAACAATGTATGAAAATTATGCTTCTTTAATTTTTACAAACGAGTGTAGAGCAATAATGCTGCTGGAACAAATACAATGAAACAATTTCCAAATTTTTTATTGTGATGCACACTCAAAATTTTTTAAGATTTTCAGTGTTCCAAGATCTCTGAGGAGTGAATGAATGAATGAATGAATGAATTGGTTGCTGTTAGTGTAAATACTCTGTCTTCATTACAGTGTTGCAGTGATATTTTTGTGCCATGAAAACCGTGAGCAGTCAATGTTACACAGCTGGATAATAGCATGAGGTGAGCTAAATATAAATTCTGTGTGGGAGCAGTACTTTTTCCTTGAGGCCTCTGGGAAAACTCCACCAGTCATCACGTGCTTGTGTTTGTAAACTGTGCCAACAATACGTCACGCTCCACAGTGGACCACGCACTTTTTTTAATGACATTTCTAGAAGGAATGTACCATTAATATATCTCAAATATGGACTGCACCTTCCTCGCTTTGGAATTAAAATTTGAAGAAAGTTTTGAAGTAAGATTCCAAAGCTATTTGTGGTAACCTTAGACACATTAAGAAGTAATATTAAATACTATTTTTGGATAAAAGTAAGTTGGTCTTGTACTTAATGAATACCATTTCATACAGATGTATGGAGGTGTGGAGGTATAGCTTAATGCATTTTTAGTCTTGGCACTAGATGGTTGTGAGTTGTCAGCTTCATGTTTCTGCCACTATAGCCCCAGACTAGGGTTCCTAATACCCAATGGATAAAAGAATGGGTGGACCTGAGAACCAGGCTGGATGCTGGCTGTGGAGAAGGGAAAAATCTCTGCCTCTGCTGGAAAAGGAATCACTGTTTTCTGGGTATCCAGTCCATATACCAACTGTACCAACAGAGTTGTTGGTTATCTTTATGGAAGCCATCTCGTTGAATTTATTACTAAACGAAGCACACTTATTCAGTCTAACACAACACAAGTATATTTTAATGTAATTGATTACCTTTATAAGTGTGCTACATGTTCCGGCCTTTACTTAGGCCATTCTCAGGCATGTCAGTACAAAAACCTTATAAAGGAAGATACAATAAGGATCTAAGGGGCCTTTTTTACAGTCACTATTTTGATAATGCTAAACCATAAACTATACAATATAAAAGTGCAAAACTTAAATAATTTTATTTTAAAATGTATATGTAAAGACTTTTACTAGACTTAGATCATAATGTGTTGTAGTAAAAGGTCATATTAAAATTTTTGTATGATTTTGTGTATTTTAACTTACACGGCATGGTCACATGTAGTGTATTCTTTTATAAAATCATTCTTGGAATTCTGTTGGTAAATTATGGACCAGGATAAACTTTAAGGTGGTGGTGTGATACCCCCACTCTTCACAGGTAAACATTGCTCCAGCACTACCTTAAATTCTATCCTGGCCCATAATTTACAAATGGAATTCAAAGAAGGATTTTGTAAAGAATACGCTACATGAGACCATGCTGCATCAGTTAAAATACACAAAATCATGGGATTTTAATAAGACCTCTTACTACACACACGAGGACCTAAATCTAATAAAAGTCTTTATATTTACTTTTTTAAAATGAAAGTATTTAGGTCTTATACTGTTATACACAACTTTTGCTGTGTATCATAGAATGATTAACGTGAATTTTTCGAAGTTTATATGTCTGGTAATCTTCATGTCTATAAACATAAAAAAAAGTAGAGAAGTTAAAATATTTACACATCATTGATTATTATTATTGAAGGAAAATGAGATGTGTTATTCCAATTTCATAATATGCATAAGACTTATGCAGATATACTTAACATCGTACGTACTCCAAATGGATCCTGTAAAACTGGGCTAATGATAAAAGTGAAAAATTTGTTTGTGTATTCCTGTATTGCCATGGATGAACCGAAGTGTTTTCACCTGAAATTGTGCCTTAGTTAAGTGTTCATGTTTGGGTGTGTGTAACGTACCCATTACAGGTACGATGGTTGCATTTTGTACGGACAGTATATGTTACTCACTTAGGTTTATGTAATGGAATGTGTCACTGCAAAATTTACATTACTGGCTATGTAGATATTGTTACAAGTGTACGGCATGTGCATTTGATCTCCTGTATTTGCAGTTGCAACACAACAAAGCTTAGAGATGTACACGTGTGTCTACTGTATGCCTTCATGGCATGGTGTTCAAGCACAAACAATTAACATGTATATAAGGCTAAAAATGTTACAAGCAATGTCTAGAATTGTGCAGGTTGATGCCTGCTCACTTGGATGGTGTAAATATTTTAATGAGGGCATGAACCTAGGGTTTGTTTAATAGATGGTAGGAAATGTTAACAGCACTGTTGAACCTAATGCATGCCTTACAGATAGTCCAAGCAGCATTAAGAGGGAGAGGGCAGTATGACAGACTAGTGGGGAGGAATACAACCTGCGTTGTTGGCTTGCATCAGCTATAAATATAACGCTTAGTGCGTAGCAGTTAGTCAGTAAAGTGTGGCAGTTGTGGATGTAGTGACCAAGTGATCTTTCCTGATCTACTGCACTGTAAGTCCAAGGTGCCTTATGATATGACACCCAAAGGGGATGGCAGTTGTCAGGCCCGTATGTCTTTTTTTTAATGAATTATATACTTCTACATAATTCTAGAGACTTACTGTTGTTGTTTCCAAGTGTATTTTGAAACATCCTGCCTCAGATTTGTTAACAAAATTCTTAATTTAATTCTTCATTTTGAATTATCATAAATGACAGGTGTTAAACTGAAATGGTAAGCACAGAAACCAAAAAAATAATGTTACATTTCTTTTTTGCTACTTGTTCTTTAAGACACGTCCCCCTCGGGTTTATATGTGGTTTGAAACTAACTTTTACTTTCAAAAGCTGATCTTTTTCCATCTACTTATGAAAAAGTGACAATTTATAGTCATTTCATTTACTTGCAATGCAGCTGATTCTCTACAGATTCAATATCAGTGGAGCATGTATGCAACACCATCATTGAAAATTTTGTTGTGTTGTATGAGACAAGCTAACCTAGCTGAGATTTTATGTTCTTTCACATAGCCATTCCTGGCAAATGCTGAGATACTAGATTAATACAGGTTACAACTCCTTTTTGCCTCATTCACTTTATGATATGATATGATATGATATATTTGTTAACTGCAATTGGGTTGTCACCCGGTGGCAGTACACATTTACACAAAAACAATACAAAATAAAATGCTCAATAATAAGCTTTCATTCAGCACTATACTGTCCATGCAATGGTTACAGTGTTATTGAATAGTCCATGAAACAAACCAATAAAAAATAATAAATGGTATGAAGGAAATGCTGTGTGGTTTTCATAGTGTGGCTACTGCATTGGATACAGTTATAAATTCTGCTGTTTAAATGCCAATAAACAGCTGAATTATTACACTTCTTGTAGACGTATCTTATTTCACTGTATATGTTTTTATATGTGAATTATATGAATGTGAAATAAAATTAAATTCATTAGACAAGTTTAGTGTAGATACCCACTTCAGAATTTATATAAAATCTGTTGAATAATTTGGGAGATGGAGCATGCAGCAAAGCATGACCTTCCCACTTTGCATTTATTTTATGCACTTGGTGGAAAGAATACATAAAAGTACATAAGATCTTCCTCATCTACTGGAATGGGAAAGCCCCTGAGTATATATTATTGAGGTGTATCTGTGGACTAAGTCGAGATATTTCCTGCTTAATTCTAATGGGGCTACATTGTTTCAAGCTGTGACATTTCACAACACAACTTTCCAGTGTCTAATCTTGACAGTGTGCCAGCATCAGCTGGCACCCTAACATATGCTGTCACTTGGCCACACAGCAACAGTAATTGCGCATCCACCAGCTGGTGTCTTTGTCTTCTTCTTATTCTTCCAAGAAATGAACTAGTGGGAGCCAAATTGATGCCACAGCATGTAGTCTGAAACCATACAGTTCACTTCACTGACATCAAATATCTGAACCATAATCACAGCATGTCTCTCATATCTATAAATAACAATACTAACTAACTATCAATGTGTTAATAAAGATAAGAATGTAAATGTGAATTTTTATCATTACTTACAAGGACAAACCTACTGAAGATATTAAACACAGGAAAATATGGGAAGACAGATGTATACAAGCAAAGAAGATATATCACACTAGATGAATTAGTGTTGCCTAATAGTGATAGAACAATTGAAAACTATGAAACAAAACGCCAAGAAGAATATTTGGACTTAAAGGGAGATAAAAATCAGAGAATAATGCAAATAAAAACTTTTAGTTTACTGCTTGCCTATTTATAAGATAATATTGAATGAAGAAGGGTGATTTTTACATGTGACATCCCAAAGCATGTCAGTGACATGAATAGGTAAAATCAATATCAGTCTGATTTTATCCATTCAGAAGAAGGCTGAGTTAGCTAAGAGATATAGCACAGATGGGGAAACATGACATGCATACAGAATGTCCAATAGGAAACCTTATGGATAGAAACGATTTGCAAAATGAAGGTGTGCTTTGGATGATAATATTAAAATGGAGTTTTGTAAAATATGTGCTGATACTAGATGTGTCAACATAACCTAGCTCCTGTAATTCATTAGTTATTACCATAAAGACAAATTTTATTTTTATGTGTGTTTATTCATTGTTTATTTTATTTACTGTAATTGTACTTAGTATGAATCTTAGCAGAAGTATGTGTGTGACAAAACAATGCAGTAAACCAAATGTTCACGCTTGGTTAATGATGGTATGACCATACCAAAAGACTGTGGGTGTGTGTGTGTGTGTGCGCGCGTGCGTGCGTGTGCATGTGTCAGTGATAGACTTTAATATCATCTCCCTGTATATGCCTTGTTCTGCCAATTAATCTCTTCCTGTGAGATTTCCAAACCAAAATGTTATGTGTCCTTTTTCCCCATGTGTGCTACATGACCTCATTGCATCCTTCATGCTTTAACCATCCACAGTACTTGGTGAAGAGTACAAATTGCAAAGCTCCATTCAAAGTGAATGGGGACCGAATGGCAAACTGTTACATATCTTTACAAGATTTTGTCATCTGTGACGTGCATATTTACCAGAAAGAGGCACAATACTCTTTCCTTATGATTTAAACTTTTGAAAGGTTAAGATTTATCTGAAAATTACATGCCAAATAGAAGTAGTTACTGCTCAAATTATGTTTTTACTTGGCTGCTGTGTTTGATGTCAGCAACTTTGGACAGAAACAAGACAGTGCACCTGAATGAGCCTCAGATGTTGATTCTATTTTTCCTGCAACTGTCTTTCCACAAAGAAGCATATTTAGAACAACAAAATAAATTTCAGTATTCACTATTTACAAATTTTTGTTCTGGAGGCAATGAGTAGGATTATCTTGGAAATAAAATCTTTACTTACACCTGAAAGGAAATTGGTAGGCATCTTGGCTGCTGAATTAGAATTTGTTACCAACGTTTATGGTCATGCAGATGTCTCAATTTTAACACAAAACAGGCCACTATTAATTCTAATTATTTCCAGTTCACTGTTCATGATCTTCATACATACATACATACATACATACATATATACATTCCATAGATCCTTGAGAGTCACAAGACAATAGGATGTGGAACATGTCATAAACATACAAACA
>JGI24700J35501_10930486_pt1 | contig 14646 bp, 8 predicted proteins | sample TergutTh196P1_FD_35501 | JGI IMG/M metagenome (IMG submission 35501) | reverse complement strand
GCGGCATTTGCCACCTGCCGATTGAAAGGGAGATACCATGGAAGAATTATTAAAAAATCTTAAAATTGAAAAAATGAACGCCAACGAGATAATCGAGGAAATTATGGCGTTCTATGGGGAAAACCGCATGACTACTGCGGAAATCCTCACATATCCGCAATTCGTCCAAGATATATATTTTTTGGATATTTTGGAGTTTTCGCTTGTGTTAGACGGCGATGTTTTGGTCAATCATTATGCCGCCGTTCCGCACATGATTACAGCCCTGCACAACATTTCCGCAAGCCACGATGCCGAAATTCTGCAAAAAATTTACGATGAATACACCGCCCTAAACCACGGCAAAGACAACACGCAGGAAGAAATTTGGAGCGATACAATAGACGAACTCTATGAAGAAATGTGGATTTTTAGCGGCGTTGAGACGACTATTGGGGAATTGCTTGAAAAATATATTGAGCGTGAAATCTTAGAAAAAGAGGGATAAAAATGGAAAAATTGCTGAAAAACTTGGGGAAAATGACCGCCGCCGAGATAATCAAGGAAATTAGGGCGTTCGCCTGGGCTAATCACATGGCGGTCAAAAATCTCGAATGTCCGCAATTTGTCCGAGATATATATTTTCTGAATATTTTGGACTTTTGGCTTAACGAAGAAGGCGATGTTTTGCGAGGTTATTACGATGTAGTTCCGCACATGATTGCCGCCCTGCACAGCATTTCCGCCCACCATGACGCAACGCTGCTACAAAAAATCTACGATATTTACACGCCAGAGCAGGACGAACGAAGTTTTGACGGAACGTGGCGGCCCGAAAAAATGTGGAATCCGATACACGAACTTTACGATAAAATGCAACTTTTGGACGATACAGGGCTTGGTATGTGGGCATTAGTTGAGAAATATGTTGAGTTTGAAAGACTGAAAGCGTTTGAGTAAATCGGTTTCCGAAACCGATTTACTCAAACGCAACCAACAGATTCTTGACAAAAACAGAAACATTTCCCCCTATATTGCAATATTTGTATATTTTTCGTTCATGCCGTTTCATAAATTAAACCGAGCGAAAAATTCCGCTCGGTTTTTGAGATTTTACCTATTTATAAAACGCCAAAAATTTCAAATTCTAATTTCTTATCTCAAACAGCGGCATTCCTTTCCCCCTATATTCCACGTCCAATTCGCCCAACTGATAACGGATAACATCTCGCATTTTAACCGCTCTATCAAGGCAATAAACTCGAAAATCTCGAGCAGAAATATCCTCCGCCGTGCGAACGTACGGAAACAGCAATTTCAAATACGCCGTTGCCACTCGTTTTACTGCTTCGGTATCGCGCGTGTCCGCACCCTTTGGAACGATTATCAATTCGTCCACAATAGTCCTGTATGTCAAATCGTCCCGCAATTCGTGCATTATTGAGCAAAAATACTCAGAATTTAATGCCCAACCCTCCATTTTCAAATCGTCATTCATTCTCGGAATATTCCAACCCTTAATAAAGCCATGAAAACGGTCTATTAACGCCGATTCATGAAAAACTTTCGGCAATTCTCCAAACATATTTGCGAAACCGTTTGCATCCATTAGTTTTTTCTGAATATTGCCGCAAAGCACCATTCCAGCGGTTGCAACGCCCTCATAATTGCCAACTCGAAAAACGCCATTTTCCAAATAGCCCTGCAACGCCGCTTGCATTTCTCCAACGTCTGTAAATTCGTTTTTCTGAACTTCGTCCAAAACCACAAAATCATTTCCTGCAATCAAGCCCTCTTTTCGCTTGCTTAAATCGTAAAACATTATTGCACGGCTCATTACTCCGCCAGTTGACAGCCAGCCAAAACGGCTAATTCCGCCATAAACATAGGATTTTCCAGTCCCTTTTGGAGCAAATTCTATTAAATTTAACTTTTTTTCTACAAAAGGCAACAGCCTAGTTAGCATTGTTAATTTTTGCTCTTCCTCGTCAATGTGGCGTTCCTCGTCATATGCGTAACCAGCGGCATTGTAATCCATTGCTCCCAGCAACACGTCCAGCCATTCCGAGATTTCAAACTCGGAACGTGAGTCTTTATAGTAATCTAGGTCAATTTTATATGGGCAGAACGGCTTAAACGACACTAGTCGTATCTTGCCACCACTCTTAAAATCTTCATCATCTGGTGGACGATAGGCAATTTCTATCATGCCCCACGCATCTTGCCCTTGCAACAAGTCGTCTTTGCAATTTTGCCAAACGTACTCGTCAATCATGGTTTCCTTGCCAGTTAGCCCAAAATCGCCCAACGAAAATGAGATTTCCGCCGTCCGCACGTCAATATCTATCGATATTTTCGCCAAAAATTTGACACGTTCCCTGTCCATTATAACGCTATTTTTTATCGCTGTCCAGTCTTCTTTGCGTGGCAGATACTGCTTAATAAAGGCGTTCAACTCGTCCGCATCAAAATTTCCTTCGTCATCGCAAAACATTTTCAACAGCCAATCTCGCATAAATGACGGCAAGCTAAGTGCAGAGAAAAAATTGCTCTTTCTCAAATTCTTATAAACCACCATCTCGTCAAAACATTCTCTTAATTTTTCAGTCATTATAATTCCTCCTAATATTAAAGTCCAAATTCTCTGCTAAAATCGTCATTCATCGCCGCCGCACCTTGTACTTTTATCGAAATTGTGTTGATTAAATCGTTGCCAATGTGGACTTCTGCTTGGTACGTTCCAGCTTTTTTTACATTTGGCATTTTTACGTTATATTTATTATTTATCGTTGGCGTGGCGGTGTATTTTTCGTTGTTTAGCACCAATATAACTGGATTTGGCGGCGTTTTATTGAGTGAAACCTCAAATTCTATACCGTTGCGGCGATCGGCTTTGATGATTTCTGTGGTAATTTGGACGGTTATCAGCTGTGCTTTTTTCAGAGAAAATTCTATTACTGGAACTACTACTTCCTCTAAAGTTGCACCGCCATGCACTTCAACATTGGCTCTGCGACTGCCCTTAAAGCGACCATAATCCGCTAAAATTATATAGTCATTCTCTTGCGTGGCAAATGGGAAGTCCTGCGGTTCGTAATTTTCAAAGATTTTGCAACATCGCCCAGAGTTTTCGCCTTTTGTTTCCGTTTTATATTTTTCATATTGGCTGTATTCTTCATATTTTTCACGCAAAACCGCCAACCGTGATGCTCCGTGGTCGCTTGTTAATAGGAATTTTTGGTAATTGCCAGCCTTTAATTTTCGAGCAATTTCTTCAATAACCGTGGATATAATTTCCAATTCCTTTGTTAGGTGTATTGGCAACGGATTTTTGGTATAATCATAACCGTCAATCTCTTTGTGTTTTAGCTTGTCAAGTTCCTTGTTGCCATTGTTTCCGTTCTTTTCGCCCTGCCAATTATCAAAAAATTGTCGGTTGATTCTTGTAATTGTCGGCAATTCGGCACGTGCTATTTCTGTTTTTGTAGATAAACCCTGTTCAGTTGCCAAAAATTCAATAAAACTCAAATATTCCACACCCAAGGCATCTAACCAATACAAAAAAATCTCGGATTGATTGGCGTATTTTGCCAAAATTTCCTCTCTTGTGGGTAAGCGATTAAATTTCCGCTCTTTGGCAAATGTGTCAACCTTTGCCAAAAATTTCTCTTCAAGACGATTGTAGATTTTTTGTCGCTTGTATTCTTCAAAGTATTCCGTTAAAATTTCGGAAATTTCATTAGAGTTTTCTCCACATTTGAATGTGTATTTTTTGCTATATTCCGCCAATTTTGGATAAATATCAGCTAAAATTTTCACATTTTTGGAGTTTTCGTGATTTTGATTTAGCCAGCGGATTACTTCAAATCGCTCTAACTCGGTTGAATCGGTCAAATAATGCAAGGCTTTCTGTTGTCTCATGGCGTTTATAAATTTCGCCACAAGTTCATCCGAAAAACCTCTTATTAAATTCTTGCGTTCTTCATAAAACCCCAAAAAACGCCTGTCATTTGGCTGGATTTCCAATATTGCGTTCATTATTTTTTGTGCAAAACCGTCAAAATTTCGTGAATTTTTTACAACAAATTTCAAGTAATCATTCTTCAACGTGTTTGCATATGATTTTAGGCAAATAAAATATAGTTGGTTGGCATATGAATTTTGGCTGATTATACGGCTGTGAAAATTGTGTGTTAAGACGATAATGCTGTCGTTTGCAATAAAATCACGCTTGCGAAACACGTTTTCCAAAGAACTTCCATTTTGCAAAATCTCGGAAAATAATTTTTGCCAAAATTCATTATCGGCACAATCGGCGGATAAATTAAAGCCGCCAAGTAGCCACTTTATGGCATCGTGAGCGTTATTGATTTTGTTAATTTCAAAAGTAGAGTTAGCAACATTGCTTAAATTCGTGATTGCCAAAATTTTGTCTTCTGCCGCCTTTTCCAACTCGGCAAGCAACGCCTTAAAGTTTGGCAAAATTGTCCCTTGCAAAGCTAAGGAATCCTGCAATTTTGCAACGCAATCACTCGCTAAAACGGTAACATTTAGGGCTAGGGCGTTTTGCTGAATGGCACTCGTATAATGCACACGCTCGTCAAAACGCCTATCGTTCCGCATTTTGGGAATTTGCGAAAAAACACCACGCAACAACAAAACCACTTTTTGCCTTGTTTCGGTGGCTTGTAACCTGTTCAAATTGTCTCTTGCTGTGTCGAATCCTGAGATTGCCAAGTATTCCCCAAGTCCAACAATTGCCATTTTGGCGGGGTTTTCCTTGCCTTTTATGATGTCGATAAGTTTGTCCATGTTGGGCGGTCTGTCCGTGCCGCACATATCGCTGACACGGATAATTTTTACGCCGTCCGCCTGTAATTCCGACATTGTTTGCCTGTACTCCTCATCGTTCAAAAAACAGAAGTACGGCTTGCTCAACTCTGACGAAAAATAATTTTTAATCTTCTTATTCATTTTCTCCTCCTGTGCCAGTTGTCAAAATTTCTATGCCAACGGTCATGCTATTTTTTATTAAGCGTTTTAAGTAAAGCTTTAGCTGTTTGTCGTTCATTTCGTCAATTTTTGCCAAAACTTTGTCGCTACCGCCAGAATCGTATTCCGATTTAGCTTTATTGTCAATTTTCGTCTTTATATCGGGATTATCTCGCCAGTTGTACGGTTCAACGCCTGTTTGTTCCAAGATTTCTCGGATTTCGTCTATATTGGGCAAAAGTACAGTAAAATCTCCGATAATATCCTTTATAAATGCGGCGTTGCGTTTCTCGGAATCACCCAAAATATCGAAAAATGTTGCCGTTTTCAAAAACTCGATAGCTGCCTTTATTTCTCTGTCGCTAGTGGGCGTTTTTATCGTAGCAAAATGAGTTTTCGCCTGTTCAAACTCGGCTGGCGGCACACAGGATAATATCGGAGTTTTGTACATTCTCGACCACTCTTCTGGCGTTTTTGTGCCTGTTTTTTCACGCCAAAGGTTGGTAAGTTCCGTTTTTAGTAGGCTTTTACGTAATTCTTCGGGTTGCCGCTTTACTACTGCGTTGCATTCTGTTTTTGGCATTGCAAATAAACCTGTGCCGACATTTGCCTTGATTTGGGCGATTTGCTCATCTGTCAAATTTTCCAAATAAGGCTGATAAATCTCGGAAAATAGCTTGTCGTCAAATAAAATTTCTTTTATCGAATCGCCATGTTTTTCCAGTTTTGATAGAAATTTTCGCAACTGATCGGGTAATACTTCGCTATGTTTACAAATCTTGAATAATATGTTGAAAACGGTTGCGAAACTCGGAAATTTTGCCGAAATTGCCTCATGTGAGATACCGAAAAATTTCAAAAATTCTCGCCATTCCTTATAAGCGTCTGTCAAAGAATGGGCGGCTGTGTTCAGAATTTTGTTAGTTTCAAGGGCTGTGCCATATTCCGCTAATAGCTTGCGTATCTCTTTTTCGCCGCTATCCTTGTCCCAATAATAGGAATTTTCTACGCCAAAAAGGCGGCGAATATCCGATAAAATGTTATCCGCTGCACCGATTTTCTGGGCTAATTCTAAAATTTTGCCTTCCTCAAAACGTTCCAAAAATTTTCTCATGCCAGCTTGACATTGCTCCAAAGTCAGCAATTTAGCTAAATTTTTGGTTAATAAATCGTCATTTTTGGCAGCCTGTGCCGCAAGCAATGTTGCACCTATTTTAATTGCGTGATTTTGGGCTTCTGCACCCTCCAACTGCACAACTTTTATGTAATGTTCTACCAAACCGTACAAATTCGCCGTGTCCACTTCCGCCAAACACCAAACAGGCAAGTGAAACGTCCGCATTTTTTGAGTTATTGCACGTGCCGCTTGGCTAACGGACGAACAACTGCCCTCTGGAACGCCCCAAACCTGATCTGTTAGTGTGTAAAATGCTCGTTCTTCGGCAGTCATTTTTATAATGCGAGTGGGCTTTGATTTTTTGGCAGTATTCGCCACGGATTGAATGTGGTTGCCTATCATTTCTCCCAGTTTTTCGGCGGTCATTTCGCCGCTTGCACCGTTTTCGTCAGCGTAACGATAGCTTTTTTCGGAATATTCTTTCAGCAAAAATCCGACAATAAAAGCAGTAAGATTGCAGGGTGCGAAACCCTCAAACTCTTGTAAATAGCTGTAAATATCCCCTATTTCAATCTGTCCGTCAAGGCTAAATCTCTCGTTGATTAGATTGTCTACGGCAATTTTTATTTTAGAAATTTGCAAATTTGGAAGTTTTTTCCAATATTCTTCCAGTTCCCAAACCTCGGAAAATATTTTTTGTTCAACATTTTTCAAAGTTCCCTTAGTTTTGGCGTTTATATTTATAACGCCCATTTTGGCAGAATCCACGGGACGTTCCTTTTTTAGTTGTGGTATCGTTAGTTTTTCGGAAAATTCCAATAAATTTGGAAACTTTTTAAGCACGATTTTTTGCATAATTCTCAAAATATCGCTTGCACCTGCAACTTTTTCGCCTTTCTGATTTTCAAAGGTATACAGCGTAAAAGAGCCGTCTTCTAAGCGTTTTCTCCATTCTTTTAAGACCTCTTTTGCACGGTTGTTTTCTTCTCTGTGCTGTGCCTTATTCGAGCCCACATGATACAGCGACATTGCCTTAAAATCTAAATATTTCTCAAAAGCAGGCAAGCCAAGGGGCGTATCTACGGCACTTATGAAAAGTATATTTTGATATTTTTTATCTGCAACGGCGCTTTCTATTTTTTTGCGAAATTCTAACATTTCTGTTTCGTCTTTTGCGAACGCAATTACAGCCTTAAACTGCCAATTTGACTGTCTTCCGCTAAGGTCGTTTATCGTTTTTGTGAAATTTTGCAGGGCAACTATGGGCAATTTATCGGCATTTTCGTCTATGGAATATCGTAAACGCAAGGCTGGCGTAGGCGAAGAAAGATTGAAAAGTCCGCCCATTTCGCCCTCTTCTGCTAATTTTTGCGTGGTCGATTGCACTAATAAATCCTTTTTTTGCAGGTCAATTTTAGCCTGATCGCCCGATGCAATGGCTATGGAATAGATTTTTCCGCCCTTTTCCTGTGGTGCGTCGATTAGTAAATTTTTATCTACTAATTGTCTTGCACAATTTATGGCAGCCGTTCCCTCTAAATGGTTAGTTCCCTCAAATACGTATGCTATGTTGGTGTCGGTGGGCTTTAGAATTTCAATACTTCCGCCCAATTTTTGATTTACTGCCGACATTATCAAAATGGCTTTTAATACGGCTTTTTGGTCGTCAGTTAATTTTCTAGCCCCAGTTAGCGTTTCGGCTTGCATTGGAAAAACGTCCAAAATCAACCTAATGTCGGACGTTAAATCTGCTTTTTTCTCTTCGTAAAAATAATGCCAAAGCATATCTACCGTAAGTAGTGGAAATTCGCTGTGTGGGCTATGATTTTCTATGTACCACGAAAATGTATGTTTGTCCGAATCTTGAGATTTTATAAAATCAAAAATGCTACGTTGGTTGGATTGGAACAAAACCGCAATATTTTTCAAAACTAGAGCGGTCATTGGGTGCAACGGCATGATATTTTTTATTGTATTTTGCGTGTTTCTCGAATCTTTTATTTTCGCACTTGACATTACGGCGGCACGTGAGGATTTTAGTCTTTCGTTTAGATTGTTGGCTAGACCTGCCCAAGTTTCAATGGCGGCTGTTATGGGCTGAAACGCTCCGCCTATTAGCTTAAACGCTATATTGTCAGGTAAAGTAATTTCTCCACGTTCAAAGCGGTCGCGTATTTTATCCCATTCATTACTAGTGCCATCAAGGAAAATATGGCTTACCTCGTGCGTTATCGGTATGAAATAAAACGGCTTGGATTGCACCAATTCCGTGAGTTTTTGCAGTTCCGAAAGGCTGTTGTTATTGTGTTTGAAATATTCCGAAAATTCATCCCAAATAACCACGATTTTTACGTTGTTTTGGTCGATAACGTCTTTAAGCCACGCTATAAAATCGTCGGTTGTGAGATTTATTGCGGTAATTCCCTGTTCTTCCGCCATTGCAAAGATATTTTTCATAAGGTTGGCGATTTCGCCACCTTGTCGGAGTTGCTCCAACACTTCAGCGGCGGATTCTTGCGAAAAACTGCGATATTCCTTTAATGTTTCGTCAAACCACACCATATTTTTTGGTATTTCTAGCCAAGCGGCAACGCTTTCTCGCAAAGTGTTGTTGCCTGTGTAAAGATTGGCGGATTCTAGGGATTTTTTAATGCTTTCCTGCATAAGTCGAAAAAGTTCCCGCACGGACGAAATATTGCCAGAGCCGTAACGATACGCCGTTATTATCCCTTTTTGGCGGTGTCCTATCAGCTTTTCGCACAAATCGGGCTTATCTCTTAATTCGTCCCATTTTTGCCAATATTCTTGCAATTCTTCTTCTGGCACGGTAAGTATTTTTTGCAGGGCGTAGGCACATTGCGACTTGCCTGTGCCATATGTACCCTCTATCCACAGCGATCTGGGCGATTTTTTAGCAAGGCATTTTTCAAATTTTTCAAGTATAGAAATAAAACTGTCATGAGGGTAAGTTTTAAGCCACAAGTCAGGGTTTTGCTCGATGGAAGTTTCCCCTATTGACGGGAAATACTGCTCATCAATTTCAAAATATTCTTTGTAAGTATTGGTATTCATTAAATTTCCTCCCTAAAAAGTTCTAGCACGTCCGCCGAGGATTTATCCGCCGAAAGCGTGATTGCCTCTAGGTTGTGCGTAAATGACGCTGTTATAAATTCGGGATATTTGGCGTTTAGCGCATTTAAGAATGTCTGCATTTCTGCGTAATCTAGCCCAAAAATTCTTGTTGGGCTTATGCCGTCTCGTTCGATTGTGTCGTTTAGTAGCGTTGACAGCCGAAATTCTTTGTAATCGTCTCTATGCGGTGCGGTGAGCGGCTGTTTTTGGGCTTTTTGCTTTTTTTCTCGGTCTGGGTTGCATTTCTCGGAAAATTTGAAGAGTGCGTATAATACAACTCGTGGGTCAGTTATTCGGCATTTTGTACGAACTAAGTCGCCATCTTCTGTTACGTATCCGAAGTTTAGGGCTGTTCCTAGTGGGGTTTCTACGATTCTTTTGTACATTTTTACGACCGATCTTGCAGCTTTTAGCTTTAATTCGTCAACATGAATCAAGCGTTCTTCAAGCAATTTTCTAGCTATCGACTCGGAAATATCTAAATTTTTTACGTACCATTCCATTTGAGGATTATTAGCAATCAAGTTTACCAAAATCAAACCTTGTGCCGTATTTGTTGCCCATTCTAAGCTGTTAATCAACTCAAAAAAGGGCAAAATCTCACTTTTATCTTGCAATTCTGAATCTCGCAAAAATCGCTTAAATACCTTAAATTGATTTGGACCCAGTGAGTTATTCTCAAAAAAATCGTTTCCAATATTGAAAAACGATTCTAACCATGCGTACAACGGAGCATGGTCATCAAAGCAATTTATAGCTTTTGTTTTTCTTTCGTCTTGCGGTATTTTTAGACTTTCGTACATTAGGCAACCTCCCATAATTTCGTGGCATTTTCCACATTTTTCACAATCTGTTATGCTCACTTTGTTTTTTGAAAATTTTATGCGGTTATTCCGACAGTCAGTTTCGCATACCCTACAACCACTACAAAAAGCCGATTTTCTAAAAACTTGTCGCAAAAATTTCCCCTCGGCTGGGTGTTCTCTCATGTCTTTTTCTGAAATTTCCACAATATACCCGTTTTGTGCGTTTCTAACAAAAAAAGGAATTACATTTTCATTTATAGTTTTTGCCCATTCTTTCCAGTCTGACAAGGGATTTTTGACAGTTATTTTTACTACGCCTTTTTTCGTGACTTCGGTATATTTAACGGAATTACCAGTAATACCACGTCCGCTTACTCGATGTTCCCAACCGCCTTTTGTAATGTAAGTTTCAACATTTTCAGGCGTTGTGTCCCAGGAGTTCATTTTTTGAATTATTTCAATGTATTTATCGACATTTTCGGTATAATTTGCACGTCTGGAATATATGCTACCATCTCCAGCCATAGGGCAAAACAAGCAACCTGCACGAGAATTTCCGAGTTTATAAGTTTCGTTTATCAAAACATCTTTTTTGTATATGTAAAGCCAAACCTCCGCAGAAGTCCATTCCAAAATAGAGTTATGGCTATGTTGCCCCTTAATCTTTTTTCCGAGATTTTCGTACTCATATTCCGCACGGCTAAGGCTTTCTCCTGCACGAACGCCAACAAAATCAAGCCCTGTATAATTATTTTTCCCAGTAACTTCCCGCAATTTCAATATTTGCGGCGTACTTTTATGCACATAACAGCACCAACGCAACGTACGCGAGGGCGGTCCAAAAAGTTCCCAAGATTCTTGCGGCGTAAAATGAGATTTAGCGGTGTAAAATGGGATTTCTTCGGCTTTGCACATTTCTTCAACTTTGTTGATAACATCGTAAGTATCAGGAAATTCCATGCCAGTATCGGCAAAAACCACAGTAAAACTGTTCTTTGGCAACGCCTTTTTTACAAGGTCTAAAAGAACAAGGCTATCTTTTCCGCCAGAAAAAGCCACGTGAAAGCTGTCCAATTTTTCGTGATGTTTCTCGTAAATAGCAACGATTTTTTTAACAGTAGTTTGCTCTAAAATATCAAGCAGTTCACGATTTTTGGCGACCATTGCGGGAATGTCAACCGCTTGGAGCGGCGTTTTTAGCGGCTCTGGCGGTATTATGTGAAAGACGTTGTTATTGCTATCTGTAAAGCTGTCGGCTGTGTAGGGTTCGTATACAGTTTTTATGTTAGCCTTGGTTGAGTTTTTGGCGGATTTTGGGGCGTTTTCGCTCTTTTTTGGCGGTTCTACATAATTTTCGCACACAAAACCAAGCAAAATCTCGGGAGCGGTGTAAACGTTGCCACCCTTTAACTTTGCCACAAGCCTGCCACGATAGTAATAATAGTTGGCTTCCGCCCATAAATAGGGGGATTCGGCTTGTTTGTCGTATTGCCAATATTTATCAAAACCAAGCAAATCCAATTCTGGTGCGTATACAGGGCGTGGCTCTTTGGAAAAGCCGCTCGGCGTTGAGTTTAGCAGTATTCCGCCTGTTTGCTGGTCGTAGGTGTAGGAGTACATATAATCCCTCTTTCAAATTTATCGTTTGTCATTATTTGCCGTGTTGCCATTAGTAGCACAAAAACCACCAACGATACTATACCACACTTTGAAATATTTTGCAACAATTTTTTATTTTTTTCGCAAATTTATTTTTTGCAGTATTTCCGCCACTTTTGAGGTTTTTTTCTTGCCGATATAGCCGCTCTCATATAAAAAAGTGTTGACGGCACTCTCGGTTGGCGGAACGGCGGCGTTTGTCTGCCCGTACAGCAGACGGGCGGCATCTGCCATAATTTCCATATAATCCATCTTGCAATCACGTCGGACAATCACGCCAACGTTGCTAGAATTAAAGTTAGGTGCAAGGCAAGTAAAATCAAGGCTAAAGCGGCGACAATAACTTTCTAGCAGGAATAAATTCCAGCTATGCCCACAATCTGGGAGCAGGGCAAGGGCGGTAAAATCCCGTAACGGCAAGTATTGCCCTTGCACTAGCTTTGAAATTGCTGTGTCCGTGGCGATTACGTCAAAATTTATTAGGCTATCGGCAATGAAGTTTTCACGGTCGATGCGGACTGTAACGTAATGTACCGCTTGCAACAACTGCGGTTGCTGTGCTTTTATGTCCAATTCTTTCAAATCCTGCCAAACGCTTGACAACTCGCTCAACGTGCAGGTTTCCAGATTTTTACAATAATTTCGCACAATATCGGCGGCATTTAGCGGCTTGCCTTTTGGCGTTAATATTTTACCCCTTTTGTCAAAATCATCCGCCAAACAGAGATTGTAAAGAGCGATGTACAAAGTTGCAGGGGAAAATTCGGAATTTTCTTCTAAAAAGTCGTTCAAATTCAGTTCTGCAAAAGTTGCGAAACCTTTATTTTGACAGGTTTTCAAGGCAAAATTCGCAAGTTCAACTTCTTCGGGCAAATGGAGTTGGTTTACATGGTAAAAAATCTCGTTTGCGGTGCTTATGAAGTTGACACTTTTTCGCAAGATGTCTTTTATGCGGTTTTTCGGTATATGCGGTAATTTTTCGGCAATTTGCGATAGTGTTAAGCCGTTTACCCAAATTCTCAACAATTCGCTTTCAATGGCGGAATTTGTGGATTCATTAATATATCCAAAATAATTTTCCGTGAAAAACACTTTGTTTAGGCGGTTTTTGAGTATTTCTGCAAGCATATTTTCCGAAATAACGCTATTTTCAAAAAGGCGTTCGCTATGTTTTGCGTAAAATTCCGAGAAAAATATGATTTTCGCTCCTGTTTCAAAATAATTTTGCTGTTCTTGCAAAATCCAATCTATCGTTGCGGTTGGCACAGGATAAATTTTGCCCTCGTATTCTACGCCACAATCGGCTATTTTTTGGGAAAGTTCGGCGTTTTCGATTTTGTCAATGGAAAATGTTGAATTTTCGGCAAAATGGCGAAATCTAGCCAAATCAATGGTATCATTTAGGCGAAAACCATTGCGAAAATTGGTTGACAAAATAGTGAAAAGTTCGATAGATTCGTTATCTTCGGATTTTTTAGCGTTTTCGGCAAACGTGGGCGGTATTGGTGGATTTTCTTGTGGCAGTTCTGCTTGTTCTGCTTGTTTTGTTAATTCTTCTTGCTGTACTTGAAAATCCTGTAAAAATCGCAAATATAGGCTACCTGCATTGCTAAATCCCCTGTAAGTTTTGTTATACGCAAAGCGGAGCAACCTGCTTTCTAGCAAGCTGTTGTAAATAGGCTCAAAATCGGCGGCGGTCATGTATTGCCAAATAGGGGGAGCACCTTTTTTCGTGAGAACATTGTCAGATGCAGATTGCAAGTTGTCCAAAACGGCTAAAATGTAGACTTTGTCGGCAATTTCGTTTTGCAGCCACGACAAAAAAGCTGCACGTAAATTTTTCGGTTGTAAATTGGTCTGCTCCATGCGTACCTCCCTCGGGGCTAGAATAATGCACAGCCCTCGTCTTTGAACTCTTCAACTTTTATTAGCAAAAACTCTTCGTCAACTTCTAAATAATCCGCCAAACAAGCCGTACAGTAGTAATATTTTGGGTTGCGATTTAGCAGTTTTTTTGTCAACCCAATTTCATCTTTTGTTAAAGGGGTTTTGTCGCATACGTAGCAGGTTTTTTTGATTTTAGGCATTTTTTGGCTCACTTTCAGTTTTTATTTTTTGTTACTGGATTTATTGTAGCATATTTGTTTTTGGGGTGCAAGGGCTTTTGAAAATTTTTTGAAATTTGTAGAAATGTTAAAAATTTCCGTACATTGCTGTGTTGGTTGCGTTTGGTTTCGCAAACGCAACCAACAAGTTCTTGACAAAAATTTTCGCCTATATTACAATGTTTGTAGGTAAAAAACAGGCGGCGACACGACAACGCAAAAATTGCCAAAACCCCCGTAAAATCGCCAAAATCCAACACATAGGAGGACAAAATGGAAAATTTAACCCAATTACTAGAAGATTTCAAGGCGGAGACGAAACAGCCAGCAATCCGCCTAACCACACGGCAGAGCGACCAAATAACCGCCACAAACAGCAAATTTGGCGGTCTGCCGTACCTGCCGAAAAATTTTGCGTACCCAATGGACGGCAAAGGCAATCCGCTAAAATTGTTGGCACAGCTGAATTTTGGCGAATTGCCGCCGCTTGCGGATTTTCCTAGCGAGGGGATTTTGCAGTTTTTTGTGTTGAACAATAAAATGCTCGGCGTGAAAGACTGGAAAAATCAGAGCAAAGTGCTTTATCACGAAAAAATTTTGCCCGAAAGCGAGCAAATGACGGATTTTCCAGAGGTCAAATATATCTCGGAGGACGATGAAGAGTTGGAATTTCCCTTTGAGGGCGAATTTTTGATAACTGGCGAATTGGTGGAAATGTCCATGCCGTATGATTATGGCGATGGCGGTTTTTTTGATAATTTCAAGCCATTTTGCGAAAAACACGGCATAATGTCGCATTTTGAAAAAATCTTTTTGACTGGCGAAGATTGGAAAAATTTGTCGGAATCCGAAGAAG
>JGI24700J35501_10930487_pt1 | contig 14650 bp, 11 predicted proteins | sample TergutTh196P1_FD_35501 | JGI IMG/M metagenome (IMG submission 35501) | reverse complement strand
GGGGGGGGTAAGTCATTGATGCACAACGACATACGAGTTTTTCAATTGTCTTTTGCGCAAAACGCACTGTTCTACCTCCTTCCCCTTTTTTCTGCCGAAAAGCCACCCCCCGGCAGTCTTTGGCCGCAAACTACAGCCGTAATTCGCCCCCGGCCAAGGCTAGCAAGGGGCACATGGTTAAAATTATAGCTTTTTTTCGAGAAAAAGTCAATAGGCCGGGACGCATTACCCCGATTTTTTCCCCGCAAAAATCGATTTGCGGACTTTTATCGCTCATTCTGGATTTGGTTCATCGCTTTGCGTAGGTCGCCGCCTACCTTCTGCCAGTCCCCGGCAAGGGCTTTCGCGTCGCGCTCAAAACCGCCGGAAAAATCCGGAAATTCAAATGTCCGGCCGGAAAGGTCAAAAACAGAAGCGAAGCCTTTCAGAAAGGCTTCGATGTTTTGCTTTGTTGCTTCATTTTTCATAAATAAAATCCCCCTTTGCTAGTATTTGCCCACCCGGCTGTTCCCCCTCTGGCACTTGGCCAAGGGTTGCTTCTGGTTAAAATTGTAGCTTCTTTCCGGCAAAATGTCAACCCCCTACAACCGCTCGTACAGCTTCCGCGCCGCCTCTTGCCAGGCGCCGGTTTGCTCGTAAATGAGCCTTACAAAGGGGTTTTTGTCGGGGTTTTCCAGAACCTGCTCCTTCTCTTCCTTGTTCCTAAAGGTAACATCCTTAAAGGGGTTACTGTAGTCCTTCGCCCGGCTAAGGTAAACCTGTTCGGAAACCTTGCGGCGCAGGATTATAAGGTTTGCAAGCTCTTTTTTGAAAACATCGGGGCTTAAAAAGGGATGCTTGGCATTCTGCCTAGCATTCTGCCCGGCCGATTGCGGCGAATCCTTGCAAAGATAGCGGTAAACCTCCCATGCGTGGCGGGCTTTGTCCAAGGGATAGGCGGCGGCCATCTCTTCGTAAAAAGCGTGCACGCCCCCCCAGTTGTCGATTTCGCCCCGCCGGATACGCTCCCTAAGCTCATCGACACGAAAGGCCGGCGCAATCTGCCCGCCAAGGTTAACCCATTCGCTTACTCGCGCGGTTACCCGCCCGCTTTTCTCTTGCCCGGCGCTTTCCATTTTTGCCGCAAAATCCGCGTAAGAAAGCTCGCCCGCCGCAAGGCCGCCTTGGATAAGGTAATCGACAAGCGTTTTCAGCGAATAGTAAAACAGCATCTCCCTGTAGGCGGCAACCGCGCGGCGCGGTTTAAGAAGCACCGTATCCCTGCCACGCGACTCCAAATCAAAGGCAGGTAAAAAATCGTCTTCGGCCGTAAGGCTAAGTTCCGGGTCGTTTTTGTCGTGGACGCGGGGAAAGGTTTCGTAGCCGGGGGTCTCTTTTATGACCATTTTGGCGGCCGCCATCCAGCCTTCCATTTGGGAAAGCGCGGCGATAATTTCCTCGGCAGTGTCCGGTGCAAGATAATCGGTTTCGATGCGCTGTTTTTTGGTTTTTCGCCTGTCGCGGGCAAGGGTTTTCCACGAGTTGCGCTCCAAGGCGTAAAGGTTGTAAATCCAAAAATACGCCGGCAGTATTTCCAAGCGGTCAAGCCGCGAGTTGTTGTTCACAAGGGAAAAGGGCAGGGTGATGTTAAGCTCGTGGGGGTAATCGCCTTTGGCAATGAACACAAAGCTGGCAAACCGGCTGGGGTGCTTTAGGGTTACGGAAAGCCCCGGCCAAAAGCCGCGCCCCGCCCGAATCTCCCCGTCGTTGGCTCTGCTGTTGTGGTTCGATCCGACTGTCGCCCCGGCGGCCATGTTGCTCATCCCCTGAACAAGGCTTGCTATAAGAAAGGAGTTGTTGTGGTGCTGTTCGTGCGCCGGGAAAACGAGGTTGTTCAAAATCTCGCAACAGGAAACCGTGGAGTTGTCGCCCAAGACGGAGTGGATAAGCCGCGCCCCGTACTTCAGGCTGGAACAACGCCCCATGACAAAGCGCACGGCTTTTATGCCGTAAAATGCGTTGCAGCCAAAACCGACTATGCCGTTGACCATTTCGACCCCTTCGCCAATTTGGGAAGGCTCTTCTTTGGAGGAAAGTACCGAGATGTTTTTTAGCTTGTTCGCCCCTTTGATGTAGGCCCACTGCCCGACAAAAACATCTTTGATAATGCGGCAGCTTTTTATTACGGAGTGATCGCCGACAAGCCCGTAAGCCCCGCGCTGCCCGCCGTATTCTTTTTGGGTGATCTCTTTTAGCCGCTCCATAAGCTGGGTGTCGTCGCGGTAGGCCGCCCAAAGGAAGGCGTCTGCCGGGGTTATGTCTTGAAAGGGGAGGATTGAGCGGCCGCCTGCTTCGTTCATAACGTCGATCCAGATGCGGGTCTTCTCTTCTTCGCCATCTTTTAACACCCCGTTGCCAAACTTTGCGTGGTTTGTGGCCTGCATTTCGTCTATCCGGGAGAGGATGCAGTTGTCCCCGATGATATAATGGGAAATATAGGCGCAGTCCTGAATGGCGGTGTCGTCGCCAATGTCGCAAGAGATGATTGTGCTGTTTCTGATGCCTGCGGGAACGCAAAAATCGTGGCGTTTTAGCAGGGCGTTTCTTACCGCGCCTATGCGGTTAAGGCCGTAAAAATACGAGGAGCGGATTAACGAGGGGTCAAAGGGGTCGCTTACAAGGAATTTGTCCCAGTCGGGGCAATAGTTGTTGTTCGCGATTAAAACTTCCCGCTCGCGCGCGTCGAGCGGCCGCCAAGCCTTTCCCGCCGGGGCTTGCACGTTTCGTACCCAGTATTCGTCTTTTCCGTCCGGAATGTACTGCGGGGGAATAAAGCCAAAGCCAAGCTGTTCTGATTCAATTACAAAAGCCATCTTGCAACGATGATACCAAAACCCGCCGCCTTTGTCTATAGCCGGCGGAGTGTGATCTTTCTCACAGAAACTCACACAAAGGCACGGAGACACAAAGGCACCAAGGATAGTTTAGAAAGCCCCGCTTCATCTCTACCTTGCCCCCTCTTTATGCTCTATAAATAAGGCAAGAAGAAGACGCAGAGCTATCATAATCCCGCCTAACCCCCTAATTTTTGTGCATCCGTGCTTTCGTGTGAGCCTCTCTCCGTTGCCGGCTGCCGGCTAGAGCTTGATTTTATCTTGGAGCAGGCTTTTGAACTTTTGGGCGGATTCGTTTTGCGAGTCCATAGCGAGCGAGGCTTCGCAGTCTGCCAGAGCCTGCGGGTAGTCGCCGATGTGGTAGTAGGCCTGCCCCCGGCGGAAAATGCAAAAGGACTGGTAGGGATAAATGGCCAGCGACAGAGTGTAATCGTCGATAGCTTGGGCGTAGTTTTTTAACACGGAGTTTACCACCCCGCGATAATATGCCGATTGATAGTCTTCTTCGCCCTTTTTAAGCGCGTTTGTAAAATCTTCGATGGCCAACTCGTATTGCGAACAGGCAAAATGAGCCATGCCGCGATGCTTGTAGATAATTTTGCAGATTGCGTCGGTGGGGTTAAAGTCAAGGATTTTTCCGTATACCGCAACCGCGTCGTTGTAACTACCCTTGTTGTGGAGCGTAAGCGCGCTAAGCAAAAGCGTGTCCATAGAGGAGTCGTCAATGGAAACAGGCGCGGGCAGTTTTTCCTGCGGGGCGGCCTTCGGCTTTTCATTCGGTTCGTATTCAAAAAGAAGCCCGTCGGTGGATTCTTCGATTTTTTGAAAGAAAGTTTCCCGGCGTTTGCCCAACTGTTTGACCAACTTGCGCTGATGCCGCCGGACTTCGTCAAAGATCGAGTCTGCAAGGAAAAAGTTCGCGCTAACAGCCGCCAGCTTACGCTGCATTTTGTCGAAAAGCGGGGTATTTTTTTTTTTGTAAAACAACTCGTGTTCAAGCTCTGCCCAGGCATCCTGCATGATAGTCCGTATTTGAATTTCCGCAATTTCGCCACTTTCCGGACTGCCGCGTTCTTCCAGAATGTCATTCGGAATGCGTATTAAAAGATGCATCGATTCGTAGCCGAATTCTTTGAAGGTATCGTGATTGTTAAGATAGGGCGTGTGCCCTTTTTGCCTAATCTCGTCAACGCTAAATTTTTTTTCAATGATTTTTTTGGCTTTTCTGACATCCCCCCGGAAAGGGAAAACCACCCTTATACCCATAAGATCGTTTATGGGAGGAACGATAGCCTTGCTTTTGTTCATTGTCATGTATTTTTTTAACTTGCTGTAGTAGCTGGGGAAACTTTTTACCCGCCCTTTTACAATGGGGTTAAGATTAAAGTCGGAAAAAATTTTTTCTATGCGGACAACCAAATCGCCGGTTATGTTATGGTAAATATCTTTGTTTCGCTCGTAAGCCGTCAAGAGCTTTTCCCTGTTTAAGGATAAAGCCCCGGAACCTTCTGCCTTGCCCCCCTTGCCATCCTTGCCCCCCTTGCTCTCAAAAGCCGCTTCGCTTTCCTTCATTGCCAAACCCTCGCCCCCGTTAAACTAAAAAAATGCTGTTTGGAAACCAGATGATTTCCAAACAGCATTCCATAGATACCTAAAACTTTGGCCTTGCCGCTAAGACTTATTCGTCTGCGCCGCCGCCAATGCCGCCCGGCTGGTCAAAAGTGAAACCTACGCTGGGCTGAGCCTGCCGTTGCTGCTCCATGAACCTGTTCAGGTGCTGCTGGCCAAAGCGCTGCATTTCCCAAAGCAAGCGAGCTTCTTCGCGGTGGCGAATGATGTTCCAGATAGCTTCGTCGTTGATGTCGCGTTCTGCGTCAAGCACTGCCTGGTCGTAGATGATAGCTACATCGCGGAAGTAACCGATAAAATCGCCGCCCGTATGGTTAGCGTCGCGCTGGATAAGGAAACCGCCGAACTTTACAAAGGGTGTGTCAAAAGGATACACCGGGAAAAGCCTAAGATCGCGATTCCTTACATCCTGAATGTAGTTGGGGTTGTCCCAAGTAAGGGTTCTCCAACCGTCAAAGTTGAGGCTGCCCATCGGCACAGTCCTTCTATCGCCGTTGTGGTCGATAAGGATTACGCTGAGGGTGTGGGGGAAGTTAAGACCGTGAACGCGAACCGCTACAGACCTAATCGCCCCTACGTTTTTCACAACGCCAAACGCCGGCTGGCCGTTGCCCAAGGATTCAAACCTTGTGCGGCTTACGCCAGGGATAGCATCCGGATCGGCAACAAGGGTTCCGTCTTCTTCGACAATCGACAGATCAAACGCCGGAATGTCAAAAGGCGGGGTGATCATTGCCCATGCGTTGTGGGCTGCTGTCGGGAAATGCGCCCTTACACCCATTACGGTACCAAACTGCACCGACGGGGATTCCCTTGTAAGGCTCAGTTGATTTCCCTGAACCGTCCTTGAAGAAGGGGAAAGGGTTACGTCCCAATTCTCAATAGCCAAGGAAGTCCTCATAATGGCCATTTGCTGGGGGGTAAACTGACCCACCGCAAGGCCTCCGATAGTACCAAAATCCATCATGGTGCGATGGTTCTGGTTTGGCGTACCGTTCGGATCCGCATCATCCCCGTTTAACGGAACATGAATATCCGCCGCAAGCAATGAGAAGTCGATAAGAACAGCTTCATTGGCGAATAGCGATGATCCCATTGACAATAAACCAATGACGACAAAAATGAGCATTCGTTTCATGCACAGCTCCTTTCAATTACTGTTTGTTAAAAATATTTTTGCTAGATTTAAATCTAGCGAACTTAAGGCGCTTTGTCAACGACAAAATGCCAAAATTCCAAAACAATTGCCCCCAAATCCACAGAAACCCGTTAAAAGGCCTCTGCCTCCCGTCCCTGCAGTCAACCTAAGTGGACTGCCCTTCCCCCTATAAAAAACCTTACCTCCCGGACAAAGGGGAAATTCCGGAAAATACCGTCTCGCAAAGTCCGAAAGTTATAAATAACCTCCCGGCCTTCTTCCAGCGGAAAAACCGCCTCTTGTGAAAAGTCGGCGTACACCACCCCGTCCCTTAAAAGCAGGGTGTGCAATCTTGCCTCCCTTGGGAAGAGCGGCAGCAAGTCATGCGCAAAAGGCCCCAGCAGGGCTTCCTGTACATAACGGGCAACATCAGCTTCCCGCGAGGGCGTGATACGCAACATACGCTCTTCCACGACCTCTCTCCCGCTATTTAAATTATAAAACACAAAAGTTCTGCGTGCAAGCCCTAAAGTAAAAAAGTCTGCCAAAGCCGCAAAACAAATAACCGCAATCAGCAAAAGACACAACAGCTTTTTTCTGGCAAGGATGCGGGAAAAACCCCCGCCAAAGCTGTTAAAGCCAAACTTCATGACTCTCTCTTAACCCTCCACGTTTCCTTCAAATATTCGAACAAAATCGACAATTCCTTTATACACCCCGGCGGCCATATTGCGCAAGCCCTCTTCGGTTGACATAAGCAGGGCATCCTCCCGGTTGGAAAGAAAACCAAGCTCGACAAGCACCGCCGGCATATGGCTGTTTCTTACAACAAACCAGTTGGCATTTTTCAAGCCCCTGGAAGGCATACTGCCCCCCACAGACTCCCCCATGCCGCGAAGTATCAATTGCGCCAGTATGATACTCTGGGTCATAAATTCGTGCTGCAACATCGAATCCAGTATCGCAACTATATAAGAAGGATACAGAAAACTCGACGGGTCAAGCAAACTCCGGCGGACATTGGGGTTTAGATAGTAAACCTCAAAGCCCCTGGCGTTCCGATTGAACGAATAGTTGGCGTGAATCGAAATATAAATTATCGCTTCGTCCTCCTCTAAAGGAACTGAATTTGCCACTTCAACCCTCTCGTCCAAAGTAAGGAAAACATCGGTTTCCCTTGTCAATATAATCCTCTTATCCGGAAAAGTCCGGCTAAGCATATTCCCAATTTCCCTCGACACGGCAAGAACAATGTCCTTTTCCGTAAAGGTTACCGTCCTGCCGTCAATCACATGGCGGCTTATCGCCCCGGGGTCTCTGCCCCCATGCCCCGCGTCGATAACAATCGCCGCAATCCTGTAGCCCGTAGGCTCGTCCGCAACAAAGTACCGGGCAAAAGCCCCGCTCAAAGTCGCCACAAAAGCCTCTGGGAAGACAAGCTCCCCTTGGCTGTGGTAAGGCAGAAGGACTGAAAAGACCTCCCGGTTGTCAAACATCAAAAAGCCGCTTTCCCCCTGGGAAACCGCTGTGGAAAAAGTCCCCCAGTGTTCCCCCATGCGGAAAACCCCTTCCCTAAAAAACGGGTCCCAGCGGAACTCCGGCGGCGCGCCCGCGCTCCCGGACACCTGCCGCAAACTGTTCAAAGCCTCGTCAAGACTCATTGCAGGCAAAGCCAAGGCAAAGGTCAAAAAACAAAACCCCAAAAGAGCCAGCCGGCGAAACCCGCTTTTTGCAACCCCCCCCGCTGTCCTACACTCTTTCTTCATCACCCCTTAGCCCCTTTTGACTCACTAGCAACTTTCGCCCCACTTGCCCCACTCTCACCTTTCGCTCCTGCACCCTTCGCACCCTTCGCACCCTCTGGCAACCCCAAACAATCAATATAGTAAACCGCGCCCTGATACGAACCGCGAACAAGAGCTTCCCAGAAAGTCCGCCCTAGAACAGTTATATTATCGGCAGATTCGTGCGTTTTACCCAAGGAAAAGCCGGTAAGAATGCGGACAGCTTGCAGAGATTCTTCGACACTGCGCCCGGCATAGTCTTTAAGCCCGCTTTCGGCAAGCGCGGGAAAGGGGGCAAGACAAGGCTCCCCGCCGGCGGCGACCTTTGTCGGGGGGATTTTGGCAAGCTCGTCTTCCAGCGCCGCGCTTAAACGGAAAGCGTCCGGCGGGAAGGCGCTTTTGCGGGCGGCAAGAAAGCTGTCGGTGTCCGGGTCGCCGCACTCCAGCCTGATTAGGACAGAGCGAACCGCATCTTCGGCGGCTTTGACAGCCTCCTTGCGGGTGCTGGCCGCGGCAAGAACATTCCCGCACTTGGTAACATTGTTTTCGGGGAAGGTAACCTTGTTGCCCGCCCCGACTCTTAAAAAAACATCCTTGACCAAGGGACGCTCGTTCAAACTCGCGTGCCCGACCAGGGCCTTAACCGTGCCGGGAATCGAAATAAAAGCCCGCTCGGCGCAAGTCCATTCTTTACGCGGGGCAAAATCCTCCGGCTTGCGGCCGGCGGCGATAAGAATCGCGCTTTGAATCGGCCTTACGCCGCTTGAATATGGATACGTCCACCCGGACATATAGCCGCCGGAAAGCCTTGCGGCAATCTCGCCTATCATGGGGCCTTTGGGGGTGAGCTTTATGTCGCCCTTAGCCGCCCCCACGCTGTCTTTGCCCGCCAAACCAAGGGAGCGTATACCGGCGCAAAAGGTTTGCAGAATCGCCTCCCGCTGGGGCAACTCAGCCGTTGTGGGCATGGTGTGCCCCATTTCGATAAAATACGGGGGGAAGAAGATGTGCCTGTCGGCAAGGCCGCAAATTGTAATGTCCCCGCGATACACTATCGCGTCCACGGAAAACTCTGGCCCTTCCATAAAATCTTCGACAATCGCGCGGCCGGAGCGGGAAAAGCCCAGGGCGGCGGCGGCGGCGGCTTCGAACTCGTCCATATTGTCCAAGCGGCGACAGCCCCGGCTGCCCATGTTGTCAACGGGCTTTATCACCAGGGGGAAGTCGGCATCGGCAAAGGGGATGCTTTTGTCCGCCGCGTTAATTTCGGCATACCGGGGAGAGGGGAGGCCGGCGGCCTCGAAACAGCCCCTCATGATCGACTTGTCCGATGCGTTCAGGGCGGCTTGGTAGGGGATGCCCGGCAGCCCCAGTCTTTCGCTGACCCAGGCCACGCTTGCGGAAAAATCCGTGCCGGCGGTCATTATGCCGCAAAGCCCGCCTTCGCGCTGTGTTTTTGCGGCAAAGGCTTCGATCTCTTCCTTGTCCTTTAGGTCGATCTGCTCGAACTGGTCTGCCATGCCGACCGAGGGAGCAGCCGGGTCCACGTCCAGAGCGATAGCAAAGAACCCAAGTTCCTTAGCAATCGAGATTACCGGGCCTTGCATTACGCCCGCCCCCAAAATGATCAGCTTTTCCTTCATCTTCTCACCTCTCTCTCAATTATTCGAAAATTCTCACACCAAGGCACAAAGGCACCAAGGCACAAAGCACAGTTTAGAGGACTCCGCTTCATCCCTACCTTATCTCCTTCTTGTGCCTATAAATAGGGTAAGAAGGATCGCCGTCTTATCATAACTCAGCCCAAACCTTTGTGCCTTTGTGCCTCCGTGCCTTTGTGTAAGGTAAAGGCGATAAAAGCCTAATCTCCCGGCACGGCCTCCGCGTAGACTTCAAAGGTGTCGCCCAGGGCAAGCATTTTGCTTATGCCCAAAAACAGCCAGTACAGGGGCGTGTTTTCCTTTGCGAACTTCCCCAAAACTGGGAAGCGTTGCGGGTGATGGCGGCTGATCACCCTTTTTTTTACCCGGAAGCCGCAAAGTTCAAGGGCTTTTTTGCACTGGGCGTACGACCACAGCGTCCAGTGGTCGCCGGGGCTGTCGCGCAAAAAGCGGCGCGGCCAAAAACGCCCGCTAACGCCGGAAAACGACGGGGTGGAAAAGGCCAAGATTCCGCCGGGCAAAAGCCTCTTTCTTATTTCGGCAAAAACAGGCGTACAATCGTTAAAATGTTCTATAACAAACCACAAGGTGATGACATCGAACCGCTCGTGCCCCTCCGGCAGGCGACCGCTGGGGAAAAGCCCGCAGGCAGCAGGAAGCCGCAGGGTTTCCCGAACATAGTTTACCGCGTCCTGTGCCGGGTCGATGCCAGCCGGGGAAAAGCCTTCCTCGCGGGCGGCCTGCAAAAACGCGCCGTAGGCACAGCCGATGTCAAGCAGGGCGCGGCCTGCCGTGGCCGGTAAAAGCGATTTGATTACCGCAAGGCGGCGTTTGCCCATGTTTATCAAGTTGGGGAAATCTTCCATATACGTTTTGCCGTACTGCTTTTTGTAAAAATCGAAAAAGTATTCCCGCTCGTACTCCACGGGCGGCGGGGTTAGCCTGTCCATGTAAACGCCGCTACAGCGCGGGCAACGCCTGTATGTGCGCTCGTCGAAGCGGCAGACGAGTTTGCCCCCGGTGCCGGCGCTGCCGCTGCCGCCGCAGAGCGGGCAGGCGCGGCTTGCCGCCGGGGAAAAACTGCCCAGCAGCCCGGCAAGGCTTTGCGGCGGCTCGACATCCAGCCCGTGTTTTTTCGCCAGAAGAATGCCGCTCTGTTTTAAGCCCGGCAAAAACGCGCCGTCGAGCAACAGCCCGGCAAGTTTTTCGCAAGAACTTTTCCCCAAACCCGCGCTGTAAAAACCAGCCTGCCGGGCAAGTTTTTCGTGAAGCTCTGTCGGCGAAACGAGCAACACGGGCGTTCCGGCGTAAAGGGCTTCGTAGGCGGTTATTCCGTAGTGGGTAACAAGAAGGTCGTAATCGCCAAGTCGGTTTTTTAAGTCGGGAATGTTTTCCAAGTGCCGGGCATTTTCGCCGCTAATGGCCAGCCCGGCGGCGGCTCCCACAAAAGTTATGTCAAGGCCGCCGCTGTTTTTTGCCACCAGCGATTGAAACGTGGCCAGCCCAAGCCCCGCCGTGTCCTCCCGGCCAAAGCTGATCAGGACTTTTACCGCATCGCCTTCCCCACGGCTTTTCATCGGGGGTTTCGGCGGCAGTTGCAACAGCGAGGGGGCGGCTATGTTTGCCTCTGTGTAGCCGCTGTTTTTGGGGATTAGTATGTCGATCAAAAAATCGAAGTCGTCCCGGCATTGGCCGCCTTCGTCTAGGCCTATGACCGCGCCAAGTTTTTTGTAGCGCGACAACTCTTCCTTGGGGGTTTGAAAGCGGTCGAGAACGATAAAATCGATGTCGGCGGGTTGCAAGGCGGCCGCCTCTTCTGCCGACAAAAGCCATTGGGGGTCTAAGCCAACAGAGCGGAAAAAGTCTTGGTTGCCGGTCGTCGGCTCGTCTGCCGGCTCCAGATAGAGCCATGCCGGCCTGCCCGCCTTCCGCAAGTCCCTTGCAAGCGCAAGCTGGCGGCTAAGATGCCCCGAACCTCTGCCTTTTTCGCAAGTGGCGACAAGCAGTATTTGCCGCGAATCGTTGTGGCTTTTCATTCCGGGAAGGTCTCTTTGTAAGTGCGGATTATTTGCCTGCCGCTGTAGCGTTCTTCGCCTTGGGGTAGGGCATTGTATAGTAGTTCTGCCCGCTGGTAATCATCGGGTGTGTCCACGGTTAGCCTTATCGCCTGGCCGTTTTCGCCTTGCCAGGCTTTGCCGGCCCCAGGGCGGTGCAGGCGGAACATCTCCGGGTGGCCGTACAGGTAGGGGCAAACGTGTTCCCGCTCGTAGGCGTGATCGCCGGGCGGGGCGGTTTGCGCCTGCGCGCGGAGCAGGGCGGCGGCTAGTACGGCTTCGACACCTGCCCCGTGGGGAAGCCCGGTGTAGGCCGCGTAATCGGCGTTTGTCGCCACAGCCTCGGCATTAATTGCCTCTGCGCTGTCTGCAAAGACAAAGGGGTTGTCGCCCGTGGCTCTTATCACCCGCGTTATGCCAAAGTGCCGTATCGCAAGGCAGTAGCGTTCAAGCACGTCTTCTTTTGGCCCTTCAAAAACTTCAAACCCGGCTTCGTCGGCGAGCGGCGCAAAAAAAGCGAGCGCGTCAGCCGGGCAGGCCAGTATGCGAAGATCGGCGGGGACGCGGTTTAACGCTTGCATCACCCGGAAGATGATCGGCTTGCCGCCAAGGGGGAGCAGGGCTTTTGCGTTTAATCGGCTGGAATCGAGCCGCGCCTGAAGGATTACGGCGAGCAAGGCTAGCCCTCCTGTTCTTGCACGGGGGCTTGCTCTGCGGCTGGGTGCGGCGGCTCGGCGGCGGCGGCAACGACAGCGGGTGCGACAGTGCTAGCATAGGGGACTGTGTTTTCCGCCGGGGCTACTATGTCGGCGGCGGCTATTTTTGCCCAGCCGGAGATTAAGGCGCGGACATCTTTGCACCATCTTGAGCGGTTGGCCTTTACCCATTGCCTGCACTCCGAAAATTCCTTCCATAGAGCTATCGGCCCCTCTTTGAACTTCATCATATAACCGGGGAAGCGGAAAAGCGGCAGTCTTGCATACTCCCCGCGGAAGATCGGCATCATATTCTTCAAATAAAAGCGCCGGTAGCTTTCTTCGACCGTGCTGTCAACGATGGGCATTTGCCCGTCATACGAAAGCTTCATCTGCCCGCTCAGTGAGATTTTTTCGCCCCAAAGCCAGGCCCGAAAGCCGAAGTCCATAAGCTGCCAGTGGGTGTTGGCAAGGGTTGTGTCAAAGCCGCACAGGTTGATGAATCGCTGGCGGTCGTAGATTCCAACGCCGTCGTGGGGGTACAGGGTGGGCAGGCCTTCGTTTTTTGGCTCTACAAGGATGGTCTTCAGCCTTTTTCGCTGGGTTACGGGGGCTGTCAAGGTTGGCAAAAGCTCGTAGCGTGAGTTCAAGATGAGCGGCACGGTGCAGAGGCGTTTGTACTTGTCCTTGTTCTCGCTTTTTTCGTCCTGATAGCTCAGTCGCTCGGCCATGCGGGCGGCGGTTCCCCCGGATATGAACTTTAGGTCGTTCCACAACACGAAAAAAAGGGGGCTTTCCGCTTCGATTGCCGCAAGGTTGATTTTCTCCCCAAGGTTGATTTCCCGGTTGGGCAGGATAAAGCGCACATGGGGGAACTGCCCGGAAAGTTCCTCGATGTCGTATCTTTCGGCTGATGACTCTATCGAGATGATGCGGTCGAAGCCGATTTTTTCCAGTTCTTGGAAAAAGGCGCGTCTGGAGTAGCGGCCTGTTCGGTTAAGGATTACTGCGGAAAGTCCTGTTGTGGCGCGGTTTTCCTTGCCGCCTACGGCTGTGTAGGCGGGGATTGTCTCGCTAAAAGTTGTAGGTATAGTATTCATCGCAACCTGCGCAAAGCCCTGTGTATTTTTTCCCGCATTGCTGGGCATAGTGCGGAAAGCCCGCCTCCCAAATTGCCTCTAGGCTGTCTTGGAAGGCGTTGCCCAATGCCCGGCCGCTCTGCCCGCTTAACAGGCCGAGTTCCTGTCTGCAAAGCGGCACTGTTCCGTCCAAAAGCACGGGCATATCGCGCATCATGTGCCAGCAGGGGGCGCGTGTTACGGGCGATATGTCCGATGCCTGTTTTTTTTCCAAAAACCCGCAAAAGTCATCGTATTTTTGTATGATTATGTTCGCCTCGCCCTGGGGGGCGGCTTCTTTCCAGTGCCGCCAGAATTTTTCGATGTCGTCCTCCGCGCCTGTCGTGCGTACTGCCTGAACATAAGTGTCCTTGGGGAAGAGCGCGAAGAGTTTTTTGGCGCAGTCGGCGGCCTCGACGAATCCACCGCCGCGCATTTCCTTGTACCGGGCGCTGTCCGCGCTGTCCAGCGAGACTATCCACGAAAGGGGTGGCATGGGATTTTTTCTGGCCGCAGCCTGCGCCGCAAGCTGGGCGCATTTTTCCAGTTCCTGCATTGTCCAGCCGAGGCCGGATGTTTCTATTACAAGGGCAAGTGTCGGCCGGCAGAGCACAGCCTCGATTAGTTCCATTTTTTGCGGGTGCAGGGCGAGTTCGCCCCAAAGGGAAAGGTCGATGACGGCATCGCCGGAAAAATCGGCGATTTTATCCAGCAACGCGCCGAACTGTTTCGCTTCCATATATTGTTTGCCGGCCGCCGCGCCTTTGGCCTTCGGGTAAGGGCAGATGCCGCAATTTTGCGGGCATTCCGACGAAACTTGCACCGGGTAAAAGGCTGGCAGGGTGCGCAACATTTCGGGTTTTTCCTGTATGAGTCTGAGGATGTCCGCCGAGTCTGGGATTTTCCCGTTTTCTTCCAAAAATCGGCTTAAAAGAAGCCGGTTCCGTTTGGTATCGGCGCAAAGGCTGATTCTGTGCGCCCTTAAGTCCACGGGCGCGATTTCGGCTTCTATGTCAAATGCGTTTATGTCTTTTTGTATGACGGAAAACATTGTGTCCCGTGTTACTGCCCCGCCGTCATCATCGCCCAAGATTGCCGCCAGTATCCCGGCGGTGCCGGGGGCGAGTATTTCGGGGCAAATGCCGTAAGGCCAGCCGTCGGCATAAGAGTACTGTGCGCCGTAGTTTCTGTGCCGCTCTGCCAGGGTTGCCGCCATTGCGGGTTCGGCAAAGGGGCAGTCTGCCCAGAGAAAGTAAACGGCATCGAAGCCCTGCGCGTCTGCGGCGACTGCCGTTGCGACCGCTTGAAAAAGGCTTTTTTTTGTCCAAGCGTCGCTTTTTTCGATTTCGACCCCCTGCAACTGCGGCAGGTCGGGCAGTTCCATGTCTGCGGCGGCAAGCATGACTGTTTTTCCAATCGCGGGGAATTTTTTTGATTGTTCCAGCGTAAGGGCTAGGCTGTTTTTGCCCCCGGTAAGCGGCAAAAGGGCGTGTTCTGTAAGCTGGGCGCCGAATAAAACCAAAAGCGCATTCATATTTTTTGATTATCGGCGAATAAAGCCCCACCCTTGAAAGCCCCTGCGATGGTTTTTTGGGAGGGATTATGCGCCGCCGCTGGTTTTCTCCTTGTTTATTGCTTATTGCTCATGCTACACTTACCTTATGACTATCGAACAAACCATTGAAATACCAGCCAGCC
>JGI24700J35501_10930488_pt1 | contig 14657 bp, 11 predicted proteins | sample TergutTh196P1_FD_35501 | JGI IMG/M metagenome (IMG submission 35501) | reverse complement strand
TCTTAGTCACGGCCACCATAGAAAGACATTCTACACAAAAGTGCAGGCGAGGCCAAAATCTGCTTTCTTGTGGTGGTACCTTCACAATGCAAATGAAAATACTTCCTAAGTAGTACTTCATCAATCACTCCACCACCATTTTACTGTATTATGATGGTCTGCTGGAGACAAAACCGAATGTGTAGCTCTGCAGGAGTAACTAGCACAGTATTATGGTGGTGGATCACACATTTTACCACTAGGAGGAATGGTGTCGGCATTTCACAGTTTTTGATACTCTCTCACAGCATTTCACACACTGGTATGAAACTTATGTAAGATACACTGCTTCAGTAATATCTTTAATAAATGGTGAAATGTAGATTAATGAAACAAAATCAGAATATTTTTGTAATGTCTAAGATCATACATGTGATAAAGAAAAGATTTTGTAAATTACATATGTAGTTCTGTCAGCCTGTTGTGCTGGCATAGCTCCACACACACACACACACACACACACACACACATAGAGGAACTTTCACTGAAAGTGTGACCTTCACAGTGGCAGTTCTTCCTCTTTGTACATGCATTTACTGTTACATATTTTACTTCATATGTCACAATTGATGGATTATAATATGTTACATGCATATTGCTTAGTTTTGTATTTTTTTTACTGCGGTATGGCTTTTAAAGTAATATTTTATCAGAAGTTCAGAAGCAGCACAGTAAAACCTTAAGAAATTTTTTGCATTACACATTGTTACCAGCCTAGAAGCTACAGGGTAAATAAGCAGAATAAAACAAATTCATTGAGCTTACAGATAAAGCCTTTAGATAAGAAGTGAAAGACACAGGTCTGCCTGAATGTAATACATTTTTACAGGACTTTTCACAGTACTAGTATTTTATAACTCTCCATCTGAAACAGTACAATTTCAGAATCAGTATTCTCTGTTCAATGATTGTTGTATGTGACCAACGGAAATAGCATCTCCAAAATATGCTGTATTCACATGCACTTATCTGCTTCACCCAAACCTAATCTCTGAAAACTCAAAAAAGGATTTACTGTTTTTTAAACAACAGAAACTGTCCATTTCCCCAGTTTCAAGAACTGTGTTACATTAAGATAATGGTTTTTGTCACCATTTAATGTACAATGTGATCTGCATTAGATTGTAGGCTTACAGACGAAGATAAGTGTATGTAATACATAAAAGCAGCTTTCATTCCATAATATTTAAGAAATTAGTACCTGCATTATTTTTCAATGGAAAAATACTGCCATTCATATCCTGGCAAAAAACTTTATATATGTGTGCTTAAATATTTACATCTTGATTATTCACGTGTCAGAAAGTCTTAATAATTTTGGGTTCTGAAAACACAGCGTGTGTTAAGTTGACAAGTATCATTCAATAATGGAACATAAAGATGCACAGTTAACTTTTCTGATGTTTTCAACTCAGATGATTTGTAACATTATCTAGCATAAAGTAACTTTCTGGCTGTTCTCCCTTACATTCAGAATAATTTAATCTTCTGACTTTCTAAAATATATTGACAGTCAACATAAGCATTACCTGTTGAGAAGAATAACTGAAAGTAATGTTATTGCATGTTTTACATAAGGACAGAGTTTCAAAATACCTGAAAATTAACACCACTACTTCTTCAAAGAAAATGTCATGCATATGCCATTATGGCCCACATCACAGGTCAGAAGTTCTTATTAATTTTATGTACCCTATATTATTACTAACAGCACATGTATTTACAATTGTTTTCTTTCCTCTGTTGTCTCATTCTGTTTATTTCTATCCCTCTGCTACTAAACAGACTTCTAAATGTACTCTATACATATTTTCTCAGCAGTCGTGCTGTATTATTTCACGTATGTTGGGAACGTCGTAATGATATTTCAAAACAAAATTATATGCACACAAAGCACTACGTATTAAAAGAAATTATGAGTGTTTTCTGTTAAATTATTGTTTATACTTACTGTTTTATTGTTACACATTTTGCAGTTTTAGAGGTAATTTCATGTGGACTTCCATTCTGTGTGCTTGGGACCAAATACTTTATCTGCTGAAGGCAGTTTTTGGTTTATTCCAGGGTCATTTTATCAGACTGTGCTGTATTTTAGTTATGTTACATATGTGACTGAATGGATGAACAGATAAATCAAACCAAACCTACTGGAGCATCAAAAACTGAAAAGATGCAAATGCATTTCAAGTTTCATATTTGTAATAAATTTACAACTATCAATGACAATTTTACATATGAAGCTCATTATGTTATTAAAATTAAATGAATTACAGAAATCTTGAACTGAATGGCATATAGCTCAGCTTATCATTACAGCAAATAAAGTGATAGAGGCCATCCTGTCAGAGTGGTTTAATGTTTGTTGTGTGCACTACAAAGGGACTTCTGGGGCCTGGTTATAGGCTTGTAAATTATATAACATATTCAGAGTTTAAGGATTACAGATATACCTAATGTTGAATCATGTGCAATTCCTATTACTGGTAGTGTTCCAAAGGTTTGTGTGTATTAATGATCCTTTTTATATCAAGGATATGTTTTCTCAGTCGTAGAAAGTATAAATAGTGCAGTTGAAGCACCAAAGAAATGGTAAACATTTCGAACCTATGTAGTATAAGGTATCAATTGTGGAGATCTTCATGTATTTATCTGTATGTGTCATCTGTGCATACTCATAATTCTGTAGTTCAAACATCACATCCAGGACATAATTTAATAAAATATTACTTTCATATCTCACAGTAGTTATTAAGACACATGTTGACTCTACATTGTGTTTAATCAGTTATTTTATTCTTGCCCCATTTGTTTACTGTATTAATCACTTTAAATTCATATTTGAATGAGAATGTTGAAATGTATTTGTATGCTTATAGATGTGAACAGACATACTCATAAAAATAAAGACCAGTACAGATCTTGGAAAAATACAGTCAACTTATCACACAAAATGTATGTGATAAGGCTAGAGACTGGAGCATAGGATGGTGACACCTGGCTATCTACGTTCTCTACCATTTTCATTTGTAATATGCGAAATCATAAGTGTGTAAGAAATGTGGAGGAACAAGTCATATGCCATATTCAGAAGGCACTGTAGCAATTGTTACCACTTTTCTTGTCCAAGCAAGCAGCCCAAGAGGCAGGAATACATGTAACATAATACATGAGTACTGGTGTGAACTGTGTGTTTCTGCCAGAGTTACATGAACTTGTTTGACTATTTTGTAGGCTATTCAGTAAGTAAGATATATGGTTTTTAACATTTTAGTTGGCTTCAGAAGCTTTAATGTCTTTAGCCTTACAGATTATGTCTACTTTACAAGAAGAAAAACATGTATAATTTGTACTCTTTCCATAACATTATTGAGAGGATTGAAACAACACAAGAAACTACTCCTTCCATAACAGTATTTAGATGACTGAAACAAAAAAAGAAACTACTTGCACACTGTGTGAGATTTCAGGCTTTCACCATGCTGTAGTTGAGACCTTCACTCTTCTGGGTGGTTGTGTGGCATATCGGTCCCATCTTCAAGGGTCAAGATGTCCAAAAAGACGTCCTGACCCTTGAAGATATTGACTTACACATTGTTGGAAAATGCCACGTGATGTACCACTTACAAAACTTGGTACAGATTAGGGGGCAATACAAAAAGGACTGTCGGAAATTAGAGTGTGATGATGTAAATTGAATTGAAATGCCTCAGCACAGAATAATTGCAAGCTATTGTGATCTGTAATGAACATCTGCATTCCACGGAAACAAAGCATTTCATCACCATGTGAACGGCAACTACCAAAGGAGAACCCTGGTATTATGGATAGAGTCAGCCTATGTAGGAAGAGGTCATACTCATCTCTAAATTTCAGTGTTCCTACCATAGTGTGTCACCACTGAAAATATTATAACTCAGTTACATTTGAAGTGCATCATTATTATGACATAATACCAATTCCAGCATTATTACAATATAATAAAATCTTAAATCCACATCACACTAATGAAGAACTGAGCATTCAAATAAACATATTTATTCCAGTCACTGGATATATACTGTTTCATCTATGCTCAAACTCTACCCTGTTATAATTCATGTACCAATATTAAATTAAACAGAAACTTTGGTATTATTTTAGTTTGGAAGATATAATTCATGTCTTCAGTTTTAAAAATTTTCAAAGAATTTCAAGAAACGGCCATCATATCTATGGGTCTCTTCGACGGTAGGTTTATTCGTAATGATGTCCAAAATCTTCTGGAACCTAAATGTGCTCCAGTATTGCTATGTTTAAAAGAATTAATGATGTTTTCCTTAGATCCACTCAAAACACGTGTGAGAGATTCTTCTGAATTTCCGTGGTTTGAATCTGACATATTTGAAGTGTATGGCTTATATCTCTGAAAAGTACATATTTTCAGCACAGAATTCAGCCTTTCTGTCACTGCAGATTCCCAGTATACTTTCTTCACAACTCTCAACACTTGCTGTAATGTGTGATCACTTGTTCCATTAGCAGTTTCCAAATTCTTCCATGGAATATCCTAAAACAGCAAAATATCAACGTTCAGCGGTGAAGGAGTTGCATCCATATTGATTAATTCTAAAATTGTCTGTTTGTTAGATATATGAGTCACATTCAAATGTGGTCCCCTCCTTTGCTCGTTAGAAACACATCTTTGGCTCTCACACTATATGTCCCCACTTTAAAACACTGCAGTACTTAACTGTCCTGATTAGCTCATAGCAGCCTTTTCAGTAACACTTATAACTTATGTTCTGAACGTACCTATTTGGACTACATAAACTTTATGTGTTTAATATGTATGTAATATATCTTTCAAAGTTTTCTCATGCTCAGGGAAGAAAGTAGACTGACAGTGATGAAAAGCATTTGGACCCAGGGGTGTGCTGCCAACATTTTAATTATCAGCTCATATGATCAATTGTCAATTGCTAGTTTTTACTAGCCTAATTTGAAGGATCACAAAATGGGTTTATAATATCTTCACTGTGCACGTCTGTGTATCCCCCTCTAGTGATCTTTGTTTAGTGAAAAACTGTGAAATTTGATATTCATACTTAAAGACTTAATATGAATGCCACACCTGAAGTACAACACAGATGATCTTGGAATGGAGATTCAACATTGCTTCGATAGCTACATACAGAGCATAGGTGCACCAACTATTAACAGCAAGCGCTGGTGACAGAATCATTAGAAAACGTCTACTTGACCTGATCTTCATTGTATATGTCTCTGGTATCCCTGCAACAAGAGCCATAATTTATATTTTTGGTTGCAGCGAAATTATATTTGCATTTATATAATCCTTTCATAATCAAATATATATAAAACTGTACAGGTGTTTGACACTCACAGTCTCCAGCAACACTGTCTCGTTCATACACAAAACACCGATAGTGGTATACTTTTTCCAGGGTGTGAACTAAAACTCCAAGAGCAAATTCTGCATCTACCGGATCATAGCATACAAAAATATCATACTCTTTGTCATCTGAAAATAAATACAATATGTAATAATTAAATTTCAAGTCCCTAAAATTAAAATTTGAATGTAATTACAAGAGAGGAATTCATAATTTTCTGTGTGTAATACTGAACATGAAGCCAGGTGCTGATACACTTTAGGACTGCGAACTGAAATAAGGTTAAATAATCTTTGTACTTGATTGCCATGTTTCATCAAGCTAAGTGGGACCCTTGTCATCACAGAAAGTAGCCTCCAGATACGAAGAGTAGCTGTAAATATGTTGAATAGGTTGACGCGCACGCGACACACACACACACACACACACACACACACAGATATATACGAAGGGATGAATTTTAGCTTCAGGATGCAACATGATATACGTACTTTTCTTGATGGGAAATGGAGTTTTTGGAGTACAGAAATTGATAGTAAGTTTTCACCTTGTCATGACTGAACTACATGAAACAAGTGCTTCTTGCAAAGCTCACAGTTGCTCAGTTGTGGAAGAAGAATATTTACTGCTATGTTTACAAGAGTCTACCACTGGATTCAGTCTTTCAGCCAGGTCAGTCCACTCAATGCACACGCACACATATCCTATGTTTCATGATCCATTATACGCTCCATTCCTTCTGGCTTCCAACATAAATTCTGAATGCCTTTCGCATGACTATATGAGTACTATTTGTCACATTTATATCACCTTCATTAATTTGATCACCTTAATTTGGTCAGTAGTGTACAAAGCCTGTACTCATTTGTACTCATTTATAATAGCTGACCACTACCAAAATCAGTTTGCCCTGATTGTGCCAAAACTGCAAAAATTTGGGCTAGTCTCCAGAAAGGACAGTAGTTACTCTTTTTCTTCCCTTCCCTCTACAATCTACTGCTTTGCCTTCTGTGCTTGAGACCATTCTTGGCCTGGGTTTCATCTATAGTGGCAGTTTTTTTTTTTGCTTGGAAGTAAGACAACACAGGGCCTTTAACATAAATACATTATAAATGTTTCATCACACTGCGAGTATGCAGAGCCAGAATCTATTTTACTTGTATTCTGTTAAATATTTATTATGCAGACAAATGTTTGAAGTAAAATTAGTGCATATGAATTATGTCTGTGTGTTACATCCTGTAACAATTTATTTGTACAGTGACCTGTTTTTCTTTGCAAAACTAATGAAGCGAATATCAATTTTGTATAAAATAGGGATTATTAAGGATTATACTGAACTTTCATATATTAACATTAAATTAAATGACAATATAAAAAGGTATTGAACTCCAGTTAGTAACTGTACTGATATGACATGCAGACAAAGAGAAAGACAGAATCCTATATATGATTTAACTTATGAATTCTGTGTACAGGCATGGTACAAGGTGTTTTACATACAAACATATCTGCCTGAATTACCATTTTCAAGTTTTCCGAAGTGGTCTTTCCAAAACAGACGTATCTCAAGGCGCCATGTACTGTACACTACAGTCAACAGAACAACGCTACATATCAACACTGCAGTACTGAAGGTAACCATGTATGATGTACGAACCTTCATTGTAGGACTATCTGTAAAACAATGTATATCAAAATAAACATGCAGCACAATTCAGACACTATTTAATGTATCTTATAATATAACTAATGGCATTATAATTTTTGAAGTAAGGTGTGCAAATGCGTAACATCCAAAACATATCTCCAGCATACAGGCAGATGAAAAACAGGCAAGAGTTTGTGGCCCCACTGACTTTCATTTTTTACTTACAACTTAGGGAAGGCAAAAGAAAACCTTTCCCCCCAATACACAAATACAAGGTCATCACATATGTCCCAATTTATTATTCATCAATCTTCTCTCAAAGGTATATAACATAGCAACTGGAAATCTCATAAATAAAACAAGATGGACATAAACTCAAACTGAGGTCCTAAAACAAACTGACATGAGGAAAATGTGCAATGATTTATAATGAATAATTACGATTATGGTTTTCCAATATATATGTCAACAATAAATGTCATAAATAACCAATATTAATTAAATGTAAGAAGGATAAGATAGTGAATCACAAACTTACATGCCACATAACTGAACATGTAAGTATGTAAAAAAATAATTGTGAATAAAGTGGGCAAAGAACCACACCTCTGAGGGACACTTAGAATGTTACAACAATGTGAACAAAATATAAGCACTAAAGTTATTTATTCCAAACATTTTGCTTAAAATATTAAGTTTTAAAATGAAACAAATGTACATATGACATCACATCCGTTTAGGCTCTCACTACTACATGTCTTGGCATGTCTTTGCCAGCCTCAGGGAGTTCATATACCTAGTTTAAAACTGACTAAAATATGTGTATAATAGATTATATACATTTATAACTACATATATTAGTCTTAACAAAATATACTGTTACCAAATGAATGTCAGCTTATTATCGTTTACTACTTAAATTCTTGATAGCAGCATCTGCTTCTATATTATGATTTAATCAGAGGGCTGAATGTAAAAGATATATGGGACACAAACTGTCAGAGATTTCAGCACACTTACCACCTTCTATAAGTGTCACCCTGAACACTTTTGGAGTATCTCCATTGCTGATTGTGCATGTGTATGTGATAAAATCTTCTTTAGTTACAGTTTTAAAAATCAGGTACTCCCCGATTATTAGACCACCATCCCTTTAAAGAAAATTAAATTCACATAAACTTATATATGCTGGAAGTAGCACACAACTTATTTTCAGTTGGTTTATAGAAAACAGGATATGTCCACAGAACAAATCACTTCTGGCGTGTTCATGTACCCATAGCAACCATCGAACATGGGTAACCTCGGTAATCATGGTAGCAACAGTATCTATAGGACGTTTGTATTGCTGGTAATAATAAATGTGGTGACCAAAAAATCACTGGTAACCTCAGTACTGGCAACAAACACTCATACCTTGGTAACAGAGGCAACCCTGGTAACATTAGTAACAATAGTAGGGCTACACATGTAGTGCATGTTACTTTTTTTTTAATTTTATCCGAACTAAAATTTTCTCAACAGTTTTGGTAAAAATCCCTACACTAAATTTAACAATAAATGTTCAGCAGAAGTCAAGTTGTTGTAGATGGTTTATGCCCATAAAAAATCTTGGTAAAATTGAAAAGTTTACATCTGTATTTAAATCTTTTAACAATGCAAGAAATAATTTCATAACTTATTGTGTAATTTATTTACATAAATCCCAATTTTAAAAGGTCATGTAAAATATGATTTTTTTTTATTTGTATCATCAACCTCATATTTTTACTAAGTTAAAAGATAAAACAATCCCTGTACAGGGCCTGAGGTTTCCAGGAGGTTGAGGCTCCCAGATTTCAAGACAATTGGCACATGTAGGTTTTAAGATTGTCAGTCCTATGCACCAGCCACCTCTTTCCCCCAGGGAATAATCCTGGTTCTCATTTCTGTCAGAGGCAGCGGTCAGAAGGATTATGCCAATGAAAAATTCTAGTAACACCATCAGGAAATGAACCCATGACCTTCCAACTTGTAACACAGTGCCTCAACCGTGCCACCATGTGCCTTATTTTTACTAAGCTAGTTTATGGAAACCAAGCGAAAATAACTGAACTTCCGACTGACTGGAGAACTTTTATGATGTCATTGTTAAATCATTTGCACGTTAACAATCCCAGAATAATTATTCCCCCTTTTAATGGAGCATGAGTCCCCTTTATATTAATTTATTGCAGAATATCATTTTACAAACATAAATAAATAACATTTCAGACCACACTCTTGTCTAATCCTCATTATTGGAGGGACACAATTTAATACTTCACTCTCTCCATGCTTCACACAAAATTTTATATACTTTCTGTATCAACCTTGTATTAAGGAGACTATGAGGACCTAAGAAACAAAGTAACAAGAAGGAGGAGAACATAACATAATGAATAGGTTCATAATTTGCATGGTATGAAGATAAAGGAAAGATAAAAAATGTATAAATTTGCATTAGAAAATGTTATGGAACCACTTGGAGAACAAGGCATAAATGCAATGACAGACAAATATGATATGAGGGTGTGGAGTGTAGTCAACTGGCTCTGTATAAGCTCCATTTGTGAACATGGTAATGATAATTTTCATGTCTTAACCAACTGTGGATCTATTAAATAGTCAAGAAAGATGTGAACCATGAAATCATGCAGTCACTTAGTACACAAGACTCTGAAGTTTTACTTGTGAGATATGAATTAACTGTGTAACTAACTTTACAGTGCTTGGCAAGAAATTTCATTTGCAGATGATAACCTGCATACCTGCTAACTCTGTTTGTATATCTATGTCCAACATCTGTGCCTGCAAATTCACATGTTTTATCCAACACCCAGGTAACTTGACTGTCATGCTCCTTTCCATAACCTATACAGAAAGGAAGTGACAATGTCATTCACTTCAAGGTTTCATCCATTACAAGAGAAAAGACACAAAAGATAATGACACACATATAAACCCACTGAACTTATATTAGAAATAATATGAAACCCTGTTATGCCCTGGTATATACTGTCTTGCACTGGGAAGGCTTCTGTTTTGATTCTTGTCTGAATCATCCCTCCTAGGTAGCTCTCACATTTTCCTGCAGTGTTCAGGGAAATAATGAGTTAGTATGTTATGAGGAGACCACCACTTTCACATTGTACTCTTTTGGGTTTTAACACCACAGAGTATTGTAAGTTGACACTGACAATTTGAAGGGCAATAAATCTACTGCAGATGGAGGCAGCATGTTCCTCTGAAGCCCTAGTACCAACCTAAAACAGTGCAACGTTTCAAAACCCACAACATGATCTGAACAGTCCCAACCATGATAACTAGAAAAATGTGACCATCATTTAACTCACATCTTCCTTGTAACATAAAAAAACAAAACCTTGTGGCTACTTTATTGTTTCAACCTTACACCCACCCTAAGCTCTCAACTGGTAGATATGCTCTTGGTATCAGGGAATCCATGTAGTTCATCAGAGGCACAGGAACATGTGTGTAAATGATTAACACAATGCCTAGCAGTTTAGTCAAATGTCTCAATAAGCACTCTTTTCCTTGATTTATCACAAAAACTGACCAAAACTCTTATACAGTCATGCCTATTACTGATGGTTGTGAGATCAAATAATTTTGTCACTTCGCGATTATTGTTTACTGGTCACTTTACTGGTGTATTACTATTAATTACACTGTATGCACATGCTAATTAATAAAATAGGTCACTTTCAAAACCAATTTCACTTTTAAAGGCACTACTATCCTTTTCAAGTAGTACACTTAGAAGTTTCTAATTATAAAATGTTAACTGTAATAGCCCAAACTGGAGTGACCCAAATTATGTCTTCACTTAGGCAAGTCTAAAGGGCTTTTTGTTGGCGTGAGTACACAGTAGCTGGTATCCTAGTCAAATTTCACCCCACTATGTCAAATTTTATTACAGTCCCCAGTTGGCTGTCAATTTTACTATTTTGCAATAGGTCCAAAAATTAAAACTTTGAATTCTGGCTTGTCACTGGCTACTAATGACTTAAAGTTCCCCCCATGCTGTAACTTGTATGAACCCCATATAAGCGTTCTACCGGTTTTTCTTAATATATAAACATAACAACTATATAATGAAGAGCTTAACGATTTGTACTCCGCGCCCAATATTGTTCGGGTGACAGAATCGAGAAGAATGAGATGGGCGGGGCATGTAGCGCATATGAGGAAGAGGGCATATACAGGGTTTTGGTGGGGAAATCTGAAGGAAAGAGGCCACTTGGTAGACCCAGACGTAGATGGGAGGATAATATTAAGATGGATCTTCAGAAAGTGGGGTGTGGGTGTGGACTAGATCTAACTGGCTCAGGACAGGGACAGGTGGCAGGCACTTGTGACTGCGGTAATGAACCTTCAGGTTCCATAAAATGCAGAGAATTTCTTGACTAGCTGAAAACCTGTTAGCTTCTCAAGAAGGACTCTGCTCCCTGGAGTAATTAAGAATAAGCATGACTAACATTGTATCCTCCCCACAAGGTTTAAGTGGTCCAAAAAAACGTCTGAAGTTTCACCTACTCCAGGATATTTGAAACCCATTAATCTCAACACTGACAAACTGGAACAACTACCAAGCCCCTCTTGCTAACCGCCAGGTGCCTAGTCTATCTCCTTCTAAGTAGTCGATCTCCCTTCATTTAATATTGCTGTAACACTACTGTCTCACTAGCCGGATATCCTAATTATCCACCATTCGTACACTTGCCCCGTATGCCAATCTGGTCATCCTCTCTCAACACACCTATCTAGTAATAAAAAAAAATGTTGACGACAATGCAATTACTCTCTGTGCAACAGTTATAACCTGTGTAAATAGCTTCCATTTTAAAACTGTATTATTCAAATTTTTCAAACTAAATTGTGTCACATAGCACTTAGTGTGAAATAAAAATATTATACTGTGTGCACACCCTAGAACTTCATGTAGAAGGCTATTTAAAAAATTAGAGATTTTGACTGTCCCAAGCCAATACATATACTCACTGATGAGTTTTTTTCATTGGGAATCAGGAAAAATTTCAGACTAACTCGTCAATGCATAACATTAATACAAGAAATAGACACCATCTTCATAGACCAGTTGCTAACCTGTCGTGTTTTCAGAAAGGTGCATCCTACTCTGGGATCAGAATTTTTAACAGCTTACCATGAAGTATTACAAATCTCAAGAATGAAAAGACACAATTTAAGGTAGCCCTAAAAAAGTTTTTAAATGCACACTCCTTTTACTCTGTGGCTGAACTATTCACATGTACAGATGATATGTATTACTGACTATATGACTGTGTAAATGTAACTTACACTGTAATATTTTTATTGTTTGTATGTTTATGACATGTTCCACATCCTACTGTCTTGTGATTCTCAAGGATCTATGGAATGTATATCTGTATGTATGTATGTACAGTAAAGTCAAATCTTGGTTGTGTTGCAGTAGACATGCCTAGAGACATTTGACCAGGTGCATTAATTCACTTTTATGATTTAAATATACAGATTCTTTAATTCTATTTAAAAATGTAATGCTAACTTCAGATTTTCTGACCAAACATCATATAAATTATGTAAATAATTAAGATACATACGGTATTCTTAAAATAAAAAACACTTACCTATAAATCCTTCACAGAAAAATCTTGCTGCTTCTCCTATGTGTGCATACTGATTAGGTTCACTTACATAAGTGACTAAAGCAGGACCCATGTATTTCTCTTCTACTAATTCAAAAAGTAAGACCAGTAATTCATATTATTCACTGTTACAGGATAGGAACTGTCACATTACCAGTTTTCTATGCTTAATCTTACACAGTTTGTGGATGGAACTGTTCTAGCAAACATACAAATCATACCAGTCAACAATGTTGAATACACCTGTCTGATATATGATTGTACTGTTATTTACTGACATACGACATCATTCATGAATGAAGTACATCATTTGAGAATGAATAAAGCCAAAATATACTTACGCAGAACACTCAGTTGAATTTTACGCTGGATTTCGTTAATGCCATCAGAAACTTTGCAGGTGTATATACCATTATCCATCCAGTTAACACAAGTTGAAATCAGTGTCTGACTGTTTTCCCATGGTTCTTTAAATGTACAATTTTTGTTGCTACCTGAAATTAAAATATCATCTTTGTACCTGTAAAGTAGAATACATGAATCCATTAATAAGGCTAATAAAAATTAACATAATTATTCCTCACTTAATCATCCTCATATTACTCTTTTAAAAATCAATTTGAATATAAAAAGAGTTAAGTACACACAAATATGACATATACAAAATAATTTGGTTTCTTCGTTTTCTCACTTCCATTAACAGCTTTTCATAAACTTTCATTCTTAACTGTTGGTCTGAAAATACTCATCCTGCCTGTATTGGTAATGAACTCTTCAAATAGAATTTGTTATGGGAACAATTCTTGTCCCTGGACTTCTTCCTTAAAAAAGACATGAGGTTTGCAGTACCCTGATTATCTGAACTGCTACAAAAATGAGATTGTGAAGGTGTAAGATCCTGGTAGGAGCACGCAGCTAAAGAGGTCAAAGAGGAGAAGCCAAACAAAAAGCAGTTCTTAGTCTACCAGGTTGCAGGTTGTGTGTGATGGCAGCAACCTCACCTTGAAAAAAAATAGATTTCAGGAAACATAACAATCTAGGGTCATGAATAAGAAAAGTATAATTTTTAGGCAAGGCATCCCCATTGTGTTATTTTAATACACTAGTAAAATGAAAACAATAGTAATTTTAGTCTATATACAACTTGTAATTAATAATCAGTTTAAATAATTATCAGCAACATGTTTCAGTTTTTAAAAAAACCATCTTCAGGCTGTATAAAAATCAAGGTAGGAGATATATGTTACAATACAATGATTGAATGAGAACTTGTTTTACATCAAATTGGAGTAATTTAAGTATTCCATATTAAAAAAGTTTAATAAAATCTCTGACATAACGACTTTAAAATTTGTAAAGCAACAACTTAAAAAATAACTTTAAAAAAATTTTAAAATTTTTATACAGAACAGTGGAGGACTTGTGGAGGTGTGGAGGTGTAGGCTGCAAGAAAATATGTGGGCAGCATGAGTATGTCTCACCACAGAATTATTATGATGTAATGTTTTTTATGAGTGTATAAGTGTATACTCTGATTGGTTTTCTGATTCCTGGCATGTATTTTAAATAATTATATTACATACATAATTCACAGCATACTTCATGTAATATGCAATATTGGTTAAAAAATGTGTGAAGGTTTATTTTACTGCTTTTTATAACCTGCAGTGTATTATGCATTTGGGCATTCAGCACTTACCAAGCACACACAACAACAGTGCACAAGAGTGACCAATGTTCACACGTATACACAATACACTGCAGGTTACAACAAGCAGTAAAATGAACCTTCACATGTATTTTAACCAACATTGCATATTATGTAAAGTTATATTGTGAATTTTATATATATATATATATATATATATATATATATATATAAAA
>JGI24700J35501_10930489_pt1 | contig 14663 bp, 7 predicted proteins | sample TergutTh196P1_FD_35501 | JGI IMG/M metagenome (IMG submission 35501) | reverse complement strand
AGGAACTTAAAAATTTAATACTAAGAAGGTCTCCGATTAGGAATGAGATGTGGATTCTTGTAAAAACAAAAAGGAATAATCCTTGTGTTCCATAAGAGGCAAATCTTCTGAATCATCAAAGTTTATTATTAGCTACTCAGTAAGGATTGTACTCTTTGAATTTGATTATGTCTAGAGGCTAAGAATTCTTATGACCTAATGAAATAAAGATATGTCAAACGTGCAGCCCTACAAATATCGCAAAATATGAATACATCCAAAATTATTTTTTAGGTTTATTCTGATTGTACACATATGTACACTCATCTGAAAGGAAAACTTTCAGTTAAGGACACAAATGGCATTCTTTAAATTTTCAGTTCACTGTGAAGCTTAGAACACCCTTACAATAAGGTGCCAAAAGTTAGTTTTAGAGATTGAAATGTTATAGATTTATTTCACAAAACAGACAAACAGAATGCATAAATGGTGTGTAAGTTTTTGAATGGACATAATTCTTAATGTTATAACGGCCGCATGAGAAGTCACATTAGACATTAAGCACACTAGCAGAGGCATGTGGCTCTCAGTAAGATCTGTGACCAAGAGACAGAGAAATCTTTAAGTCCAATGAACTCACTTTACCTTGCAACTTCAGTATAAGTTAATATAAATGTTTTAGCAAACAAAATTAGCAAGTCATTCTGCCAATGAGTCATGTCTTCATCAATTAAAATGTCAATTATTGGAAGACAGAATTTTGACAAGAAAATGGAGGAACTAGGTCCAGAACCCCTACAATTAAGTAATGTTCTCAAAAGAAGAATGGGCAATACGCCCTGAAAGTGATGTTTCAATTACACATGCAGCCTGCTGCAGCTAGGACGCAGTCGAATTCCACCTGCTTGGATAACATCAATAGGTAGCAGATGGGATTAATTTACTGATTTACTTATGATTTTCTAAAAACCACTGAGTTAGACTTTAACATTTTATTATACCTAATGGGTACTTTATGAATCCCTACAAATTCTATTTAAGACATTCTTCTCTAAAGTAAGGGTTTTGTATAATATCTCCAGAAATAATAATATAAGTCATTAAATTAAGCAGCCTTAAAAGTAAATAAAGTGAATAAAATGCATACTTGATAACAGTCATACAGGTGTTGGGTACCAAACTGATTCAAATATATCTCAAAGGATATACATTATGAGTATATACATACATGTTTAACAAGACTGGCCCTTAAAATTGATTAAACTGAATGTAACTTTAAAAAATATCTAAAACACCATTGGGTACTACACATAAAGTGTCCCCTAAAATGAACCAACGAAACAAAAATGAACAAAGTTTGATAATATTCAACATAAGCAGTAACAAAAAGTTTCACTTATATCAATATGGTAAATTCTGGTAACCTTACTACAGACCGGTATAACCACACAAAAAAAATTATTTATTCACAACACGTCTAAAAATGTATCTATGTAGAATCCCAGTTTCTGTTACTGTTCAATATATGCCTATGTATGACAGTCCATACATAAAATGCAGTGACCACAATTTCTTACATGGACAATTTTAAGCCTGATTTTAGAAAATCGAATTTTAAAAATTCCACAAAAATACTATGTGTTTCGAAAAAGCAGTATGTAACATTCCCTTTTGACAGTTTTTGTTGCAGTTCTATTGGAAAGGTGTCAAAATAAATTTTCATGCACTTCAGAAAGCATAAGTGCTTGGTATATCCCTGCACTTTATGAGTACTCCTATCAGACACTACAGTACAGCTACACCTGTTACTCAGAATTTTATAAGGCTGTCAAAAGTAGCCCCTTCTGTAAAATTCCAACACTTTAGCATTATTTGATATTAAAACTGCTTTCCATTTAATTTCAAAGGTGCAAAATATTCATCAGAGATATCTGTCATGTAATGAGGCACCCAGAAGCAGTGGCTGTCACTTGTTGATACTAGAAATATTAGATTGTCACCTTGATGCTTCCTGTGACAGTGCTTTTTTGTTTATTTGACTAGAACAGGATAATTAAGAAGAGAAAATAAAAATACTGGGACAGAAATTTCAAGTGACTGTTTATAGAAATAATATTGGTACTGAAAGAGAATAAAAACTAACCACACTTATCTGGTACAATACAGAAAATTTAGGGATCTTGAGAAAATTACTCCAGAAAGTTGCCAACATTCTCCAACAGGCAGAGATTCTTCGTTTCTCAACTACAGAAAGTGCTTTTTGTCTGGTCAAAATTTTATTACTGAACAATACCAGAGAACAGTAGTAATTTAAACAGTTGCATGTCCATTAGGCTACACAGATTATACCCTAGTAAAACAAGATCAATGCAGTATTTTAAAAAATTTTCTTCCTACAGACATGACTCACGAAAAGATGATTATCATACAAAGAACCTGCAATGTTCAACCAAGCATCTACAGGAGTGTTACTGAAAACATTCATGCTACATAATTCGTGCTACCGAGAGCCTCAATAAATAAACAGTAAATAAATAAATAAAACACAGATTATACCGTTTAAAACAAGTAATGTAACGATAAACCCCCTCTATTTGGAAACCCCTTTAAATGAGCTTCTAATTCCAGGTTAAATTCAGGCAGCTTCTGTACAAAAGTAAAGGTCATTATAAATAATTTTGGTGAAATCTAAACTAAAATAGTGCATAAAAAATTTGGACACTAAAATGCTAATATACAGTAAAATCTGGTACAATGCCTTTGGCTGTTCTAACAAATTTTTCCACGTACATTTAGAGCATATCCACACACAGAAACCAACTTAAACTGTGTACTTCTTTAATATCTATATTTCTGCACAAAATAATTTTTAATGTAATAAACACAAAGTTTAAATTCTTATCACAAACTGCCTTCACTGATAAAGATTTCCCACATTTTACTGTATGGTTCAGAAGTTTAAAGACACGGCAGACATGCCCAGAGAAGTGACTAAATAGACAGACAGATAAAGCGGTAGACAGGAAGGATAAACATGTGGACAGCCCAATTTACAATGTACTATGAAGTTCAGACAGTCTTGTAGAGAACAGGCATATGGAATGCAGAAACAGTAAACCACCAGTTAATCATTGAGCAGAAAATCTAAACTTAATGTACATAAACCATGACATGGCACTCATGAAAACTAATAGAATGAGTAAACAGTATTCTGTAGGCAATGACTTTTCTCTTTCTGCGCTTCTGATCATAGACATAATAAATGCCTTTATATGGGCAAAGGTAAGAACGATGTAAATTTTAACGTTTCAGCTCCCGAACATGCAAGAGGTGATGGTTTATAGGAAATGATGCCCATACAGCATCCCTTAAGTTTATTATTCCATCAACATCTCCATATATCTGTGGTTATTAATAATTTTATTTAAAACTAGTATACAGTGAATGCTGTAACCTACATTCAAATTATGACATGGTACAGCAAATATTACAAACATAAATTGTCAAAGACAAGGTTCGCTGTAGCTCATCATTCGATTGCTCAAGTATGAACAAAGATGATACTATTAACCTCCCTTCTTCACTCAATGTGTAAAGAAGAGTTCTTTAAAATAGTTCATGTAGTAAATTTAAAGTTATAACATAAGACTAAATGTAATTTTGTAAATAATTTATTATTATAAATAACTATAATTTTTCTATGTTATTGATTTTTCTCCAGGACACAAGTAGGAATACACAAAATTAACTTGCATGATTATTCCTATGGAATTCTAATTTTGTTTAGAAGAGTAGAATACACAACATTAATTTTGTCATATTTTTAGATTTCATGATTTAATGTGGTACATGAAATTAAATTGTAATTCAATTCAGATTATGTTTCTTGTTTTTCTTAAATAAGGATCTTGGTACTGTACCTTAAGTTAGTAAAACTGTTGTGACTGGGGGGCAAAACTGTCATGCTCTTTGTGTGCACATTTCCCTTTGTTAATTGATGTAAAGAAAATCAATAAATATTATTACAAAAATTAGTCAGTAGTGATATATACATGAGCCTACCTGTCTAGGAAAGGGCATGATAAATCTTCAATACACACATACAGCCCTACAAAAACCAGGAAGTAAGTACCCTTTCACTTTTATATCTTTTCCCCAACACAAATTAAATCACAGCCATGTAAGAGAATAGATATGAAAGATCAGTATTCTAAAAAAAAACACATTCACGGATGTGTAGTGCTAAAATTTAAAAATGCCAGGTAAGATTCATATTGTCATATTCTGGGTCACAACACCCTGTTACATCCTCAGGTTTTAAGCTGGAGACAAAAACCCACCTACCAGATGACACTGTGCCTTACAGTCAAATCCTATATACTGTGAGAGCGACAGTGGCACAAGAAAGTGATACTGTATTGTAACAACACAAATTCACGTTCTGCAACAGTTAACAACTTAAAACGTGGTGGCAGTAATGGATTAAGGCTCACTGCATTCCCTAGGTACCAAGAATTTGGGTCCTTTTCTCACGCGTGTCACTAGTGGAAGAAAATACAGTATCATACTAAAGACTTTTTTTAAAATATTACAGATATAATTATTTTCATGATAGGTATGACTAGAAAATTCCTTTATCATGCTCCTGTAGTTTCTTGAATTCATTCTTTGCATGTTTATAGAAAAAAATGAACTAATTTTCACACACCACTTACAAGTGATTTTCATATTTTTCATTGAGTTGCTTGGGTGCTTTTTTATGGTCTTGGACAACTTCAATCTTGCTGTCAAAAGGTGGTGAACTTGTTGTCCATAAGTCTGTACACCACAAAGCATTTCTACAACTCCTTAATGAGACTGTCACATATAATTATGAATGTTTGGGCACTAAGATTTGGTTAAGGGGTGAATGTATGCTCAGGTACAAATGTTGCATTGGCTTCCTTTTTATGTTTCACTTTTTGTTTTGGAGAAGGCAATGGCAAACCACTCCTAGACAGTAACTCTTGCCTCGAAAATCCAATATAGGATCTCCAGGAGTCTTAATAGACTCGAAGGACTACTACTACTACTACTTTTGTTTCATAATGTGACTCATTTCCTGACACATACTTGATATCCACTATCCTCTACATAGCTGTTCTGTAGTGCGACTGTAACCAAATGCATAACTGAATTGTGTACAGGAAAATTTGACCTCACCAATTAAATAAGACAATGGAATTCACTGCAGATACTACTGTACATATTAATGACTGTAGTTCAGTTCCTTATAATATGAGAAACTGGTATTTTACTTATTTATTGGTTTTCTAGTTATTTATTTTTACTTTTTCTTTCGTGCATCCTGCCTACATGTATTTCAACCCACTGCAGCAGGGACCCAATAAGCATTTGCAAAAATGATTATATTGACCACCTGCTGAAACATTAAACAACTGCTGTCTGTCTACAACATATGTATAGCTACTGCATGACTTTCAGAATAAAGTGGCTGTTTCACGAAGCAGTTTTAACTAGTTGATCTTTGTAATGGAGAAACTGTGTGTTCTCACATGACGTGAAAACATAATTTTTAAATATTACTTCAATATCTTTTAGACTTCAAAACGTCAAGTAAACCCGTCATTGCATATTTAGAACTAAATGCTGACAGAATGACAATCCTCCTGTTACTCATGTGTGGGACATTTTCTTGGGTATGAGATACCTGTGTATGATGTTTAAACTATCAAAACCTTGATGACCACAAGTTGCATATACTTTAAATTTCACCACGTGGAGACAAGAAAAAATATTCGGGTGGTGCCGTGGTAAGGGGGTAGAGAGGGGTTAGTGCTATCATCGGTGGGTAGGCTGTATGAGAAGGACGCAGCGTAACATGGAATACTGACAGTAATTTCCTGTTAAATGTTCTCCGACATCCATCTGAGCACTGTTTTGTTTGAAGGTTCCCCGGCTTCGCCTGCCTGTCCTAGATACAGTAGTAATACGACAGGAAAAAACCGAAGTACCCTGAGAAAAACGTGTGACAGGGCCATTTTCTCCCCCAAAAATCCACCTAACATGAATTGGTCAAAGACCGCCGAGTAACCGCCCGAACCATTGCAAACACTGAAATCCATCCCAGCTGTACACAAGAAATTCAGTTCTTACCTCAAAGATAAAAAAGTCACCATCATTATAAGAATTAATGCTACTTGGTAAAAGTGTGCTGTTTCTCCTGGCACTCACATGAAACACGCACATACACTGCGTGGGTAAAACTAAAAGTTTTTATATATTACAGCAGGTGGCACATATCTTACCACTGGACTTTCCACGATCATATGGTAAGATTTTTGGTTACTTTATGCCAGTACTACTACACTAGGCCCATAAAGAAGTAACTATTTACCATACTGCCGCATTCTCTTCTTACGATATTCTGATCACACGCACATCATTTTTATTTTAAAAAAACTTTAATATAAATGTCACAAACCGTTAGAAATCTGACACTATTTCATTAAACATACTTCACTACACTTGCTTACGCACCACACGCAGCCACGAACGTCAGCCATACTGTCATCCCGGCGAAAACAAAATCAAAGTCGATAAGGGATATCGAATTACAGCTACGAACAGCTGCACACAGCTAGCAGCGTATAACATGGTTACCCTATTTCAAGTGTGCCTCTGCCTACTACGAGGCGTTATCAGTTCCGGGAATTCCCGACAATTCAGTCGCAAAACTTTGACATCTGCATTGATATTATCCCGTAGCTTAAGGTATGATTTTTTAAAGCTTAATCGGTGAGTAGACTATGGGCTTGACTGCGGAGGAATCACGATTTGGTTCCTGGCAGGGACAAAAGATTCCTCTCCACCCCACAGTGTCCCGATGAACTGTGTGACCCACCCAGCCCCTTATTTACCGCGGACCCTTTCCCCGTGCGTAAAGCGGCGCGTACACACCTTAGCAATAAGAGAAAGTGAAATACTGTGAAAAATAGTCGGCCCAGTAAAAGAAAATGGCGTACGAAGAATCCGCACCAGTCAAGATTTGATGGTTCTGTATAGAGAACCAGATGTCTGAAATTAGAAAAGGAACATTACGATGGTTAGGGCATGTGGAAAGAATGCAAGAAGAAAAAACTGTGAAGAAAGTGTTTAAGAATATCTTGGAAGGAAAAAAAGTTCCGTTGGAAAGCCAAGAGAGTGATGGCTGGACGATGTTCAAAATTATCTGAAGAAAATGTATGTTAGAGGCTGGAGAAATGTAGCGTGGATTGAGACACCTGGAAATTGATCCAAGGAGATCAGGGTCCTGCATGGACCGTAGAGCGAGTCGAGAAGTAGAAGATAAGGAAGCCGTAGGTTCGTGAAGCCGCTCACTTGCCCTATCGAGGACCGAGGTTATGAATGAATGGAGCTACACCTCAGCTCTTCTGTACGCCTTCATGAAGTGCATAGGAACAACGTGACCATAATCTTTTGCAATACTGTACTTATCTCAGAATTACATGAACGTAGGTTATATAATTTTGTTTCAAATGTTTTCTTCACAATGAGGGTTATCAAGAAACACAATTTAGAAGTTATACAACTTAATTACCAATGTCTCCCATACTTTCAACACACAGTTCATTTAAATCTTTCGGTCCATGTTTTAAGTCCGGGATAGACTACAGTAAGTTTTCATAAAATTATCAACTTTCGTGCAAAATTTCCGCAAGTGTAGATCCTCGCTTACGTTAAACGTGTCGGATATAACATAAGACCAATATCAGTATTATTAACAAATAATATTAAGATCATCATCATCATCCGCCTTTACAGAACTGTTTCCGACTCATCAAATAGTCTCTTCAAAGGTCTTTCAAGTCATCTTCGCCATTTGGCCTATATTTCAGCATTACTTTTTGCATCCTGTTGTTCATTCTTTTTACATGTCGTAGCCCATTTTATATGTATCTTCTTAGTTTCTCGTGTACTGATTCTGCTTCCAACTCTTCCAAAACTTCAGAGCTTTCATGGTCGCCAGTTCGTGATTGTTTCATATGAAACCACGTCTCACACATAATGTTTCTGTATCTTTACATTTAATCTCCATACTACATCCGAAAAATATATACAAGTGTAATTAAAATTACGTTTTACTTACGAAGCCAGATTGAGAGCTTGATGTAGATTACACCACATTGCTTCACATTCTCAAAGGATTTACCTTAACACAGGAAAGTAAGTATGTTTCTACAATCTCTATACCAGTCCAGACACTTAGGAGCTAGAAAACTTATGGACATCAAAGTGGCATGGAGGGGTTTGCACCTCTTAATTAGCAAACATATTGAAATTCCCAAAATTTAACAGCATTTCAACTAACATGTGCATCCAAACATTCATTGTAATAAAGACAGTCACATATGGTTGCTAAACAAAGACTTGGTGTTCGCTTGGTGTCGCCGGAGCCGGGCATTTCTTTGCCACACTCATTGCTGAGTTTGGGTTTACAAGCAAGCAAAAACGGAGATAAAATATCATAAAAAATATTATCTTTTTTCCTCTGGCTCTGTGCCTCAAAGCGGGCCATGGCCTCTCATTCTTGAGGTTTCCTAATCTCACACAAGGACATAGCACAGTCGGTAGGACTCCTCCGGACGGGTGATCAACCCGTCGCAACAACCTCTACCAGACAACACACAACAATCGCAACAAACAAACATCTATGCTCCCAGGTGGGATTTGAACCCACAATCTCAGCAGACGAGCGGCCTTAGACCCACACCTTAGACCGCCGCGATCGGAAAATAATTCACTTACTCGGAAAAATACTAAATGACAAAATTTATGTTCACCTTGTCGACCTCGCACTTGTGATTTGTTGAGCCCTGCTTAACGAATGCTAATTTCTTTTCCGAACACATGTTACCACACAGCACGTCTGGATCCCACTTAAGGAGACAGGAAGAGGCATTATTCTGTCTAGGAAAAACAGACTAAGAATTCTCGTCTTTTCTAACTAACCGAGACTAAACATAACCCACCTATACGAACACATGTTTAGCAGACACTACCTATTACATCTGTGGATAACATTCATAATTATGTCCACCATGCCCATAACCCTGTCGACCTACAACAGTGCCAATATGCATGTTAACGATGTCAACATGCAGTACGCGGAAGTGGTCGGCACTTGTCTTTTGGAGCCGCAGGCCTCTGGGTCACTGGAGCCACTACTTAGTAATACCGCTGAGTCAATGGCCGAGTGCAGATTCGCTGTTGCTGCCACTTCTGAGTTTAGTACATACGACTGACACATAAATACGGCAGATCGTGACACCTAGTTGTCGCAAATCGTCATCAGGAGATCCCTGGCTCGAATTTAGAAGAAACCTCCTTTAGATTCAACAACCACAAGCAGTACAGAACACTCACAACAGAACTGATTATTTTAACTTTTTAATACTCTTTTAGTAGTCGGAGTTCAGTTGAATGGCATCAGTTGTGAGGAAGACGTCCTGCACCACAGAATCTTGGGTATTTACACAGTGGATATGCTGTTTACACGTGAAAGAGCCATACAAGTGCAAGATATTAACTGACAACGTTTTAATGTTGGTGACGCTCCTTCAAGAAAGTGTGTGGTGAGTTTAATGTGAGAGTTGAATGCAAACGAAGCATTACAGTCAGTCACAACACTTTAACGTTCGTCATCCAGTGCAACATGTTTCAGTTCAACGAACAGTCAACAACCATAACTTTACAACAATGCGAAAAAAAAAAACATAATTAACTAGTGAGATCTCACTGCATGGGTACTCATGTTTTTAGAGTTTTTGTAAAGTAATGCCTGATGACTGTTCGTTGAACTGAAACATGTAGTTTTGTATGACAGATATAAAAATGTTGTGTTTGAATGTAATACTTCATTCGTATTCCGTATAATGTAACACAACTGGATGAATTAGAACACAGTACGTGTGAGAAACTGACTTCTTTGAATTTCTTTAATTGTTCCCTTCACATGTTGCACTCTTTTGCCTGTTCATCATGTTCGCTTAGATCCAACAAAATTTTTTAGATAAATGCATTAAAGCAAAATCCTGATCTATGCATGTAATGCTCAAAGCATTCAGCTGTCCTTGTCCTTCTGATTTTCTTGTCATGTGTAGACGTCTGTATTAATTACTGTATTACAAGTACTTTCAAAAAAAGAAACTGATATTAACTGTCTATTTATTGATTTATACCTTTTGCATTAAATGATATTGCATATCTATCATTCAATTCCCTAACCTTGGGGAGGGGATGCATTTCTAGGTATGTGCTTAGCGTGCCTATTGGTAAGAGAATTTAGTTTTCAAAAACAATGAATAAATATTATGATCGGAAGTTACGCTACTCAGTGACCTAAATAAATATGATAGAATTATGCATTATTTTGTTTATTTGCGCCATTTCTTTTACTTGAAGGCCGGAGAGGTCTGGGGTCATTTTGGAGAGAATTCGAGGTTTAGAGCTCCGCAAGAAGTACGTGTTTCACGAATACCTAACAGCACTAAGTAGCAAAATACACAAGATCTGTCTAACAGAATGTGTGTAGGTGGTGGATACGAAAACAGTGACTTACGTAATTATGTTTAGGGCTACTAGTTCACCATAGAATAGGCCACGAAGGTCCAAAGGGGGAGTAGAGGTACAGCCCTATTCTTTCCTTAACCTCTGCTTTAAATGGGGGTGGGTGGTCAAAGCCACACCCCGGCCGCTTTACCCCCTGGAAAGACCCGGTACCCAGTGTTGTTTAGGGCAACTAGGAAACCAAAATTTGAATTTCGGTCAAAATCTAAGATTCCTATGTATTGGTTTCGCTTCTGCCAGCACAGTACTTACTGTGGAAATTATAATAGGGTATAATTATTAAAAATGCCAAAAACATCGCGGCCATTCGGACTGAAATTTTCGAAGGCAGATTCCGAATATTGGGCCATAGTTTGACGTCCTTGATATGAACGAAACGCATGTAGGGGAGACTGTATCTCGTCCGACATTTCTAAGTCAAGAACCACTGGATACAGTTTGGTAACATTTAATATTAGTGTTTTTTTTAACTCAGATTAGTGTCACTTCTATTTTCATAAAAAAAATCAACATCATAGAAGTACTCTTTCATAAAGAAACATTATTTACGGCTTCATCAAAGATATTCGGATCAGACGAATGTATTCAGAAAGACAAGGCGCAAGGAATGCTTGTATGTGAATCCGTTAAGGATCACACATTTCCATTCTTGTTACATGACAGTTAATAGAAAAGGTATACAGAAAAAAATCGCAGCTAGAAGGCCGTTCTTGTGCCACTGACCAAGATTGCTGACGCGTATTCCGCTGGGGACGTTTGTGTCCAAATGTGTAGAAATGTTTTATATGTTCCCACGGTAGATTATCACTTACCTAACCGTTGGTCATTCCATAGGTCACAGGTGGTTTGCATCCTCCGTTGAAGACCGGGTTCAGACTCAGGTCAGCACATGTGTAATTTTTGTGGACAAAGGCGCAATGCAGCAGTATTTCCACTGAGTACGTCTGTTTCCTTTACCGACCACTATTCCGTCAATGCTCATCCCTTATCATCAGAAGCTGGTACAGTATAAGCCTTTAAGGCCCCTCTACCACGGAAACCCAAACAACCCATTCATTATTATTATTATTATTATTATTATTATTATTATTATTATTATTATTATCCTTGTTATCATCTTTATGCAGGGTATTTACAATTACATACCCGAATCAAACCATGTTTCTAGGGTATACAGTGTTGCAGCTGTTCTGTATTTTCAATTTGTGCTACATGTAATGTTATTTCGCATGTGAAATATGTTTTGTACTGTTACATTAGTACTTTCCGCAGTATGTGTGCAGTGCCCAATATGGCTGTTGTTTGTCTTTCCTTAATTTTCTGATTTTCTGCTATGTTGTTCAGGTATTGTAGGAGTGATACTGAAATGGTTCCAGTCCCCCCTATTATTACAGGTATCAGTTTTGCTCTCACATACCACATGCGCTGAATTTCTATTTTGAGGTCTTTATATTTTAAAATCTTCTCGACTTCGTTCTTGATTACATTTCTGTCCCCAGGAATTGCAACATCTATTAACATGCATGTTCCATTATTATTATTATTATTATTATTATTATTATTATTATTATTATTATTATTATTGGCTTCATGATTTGTACTCACAAAATAACATCAAGGTGATGAAAACAAAGAGGATGACATGTGCCGGTCACGTGGTACGTATGGATGAGAATAGAATTTCATACAGGATTCTGGTGAAAAACATTGAACAGGCCACTTGGAAGACCTAGACATAGATGGGGATAACATTAAAATTAATCTTACTTTATTAATATGACCGTCAAACACAACAATTTGACGGTCATATTAATAAAGTTGTCATCATAACACAACGGTATGGAAGGTACTAAAAAAATTAATCTTACATAAACAGAATGGGAGTGGACTCGGCTTATCTAGCAGACGAACTTAAGGACGAACAGATAGACAGGGAATGTAGCACATATTGGAAGTATGAAAATGCATTAAATTTGGTTGGAAAACATGAAGGGAAAACACCAATTACAATGCACAGTACTGATTGGAACATAATAAAAACATGGATATTAACGAAAAAGTATTGGGAGGAAATCGACTGGATTCGACTGGCTCACGAAAAGGACAAGTGGCACCTTCTTGTAAAGACGGTAATATAATGTCGGACTCCATAAGAGGGTGCCAAGAGATCATTGGCTCCTCTATAAGAGTTTCAACAACGTAACAGTGCAATGGACGCAAATTTCCATTATAAATAATACACACCATAACCCTCCTACGGCGTTTATTGCTTCATCGCTACTGACCACAGTAAAATTTCAGTCCAAGTAACAGAAGATAAACCGCCAGCTGAATAAGTTTTGCACAGTACATAGGACAAAAATTACAACACGGACATTAATTTCTTTATTCCTTTATTTTTAATATGCATCAACATTTTCCATACAGTACAAAGAACAGTTTGTTAGTTTGTGATGTTTACATACCTACCACACACGCGCGCACTGACAAATTTATAGCAGTACGCAGATACATTGTCTAACATAATTTTGATTCTTCATTCATGATTTCACACACAACTGAAAACATTAACTCAAATACATCTCTCTCTCTCTCTCTCTCTCTCACACACACACACACACACGTACACGTACACGTACACATTGCTCGAGTGACTTTAAGCGTTATGAGAAGGTAAAGAAAAGTCCTATGGACACGGGGTTCAGACAAAGCAGCGGCACTACATTCCTTAAACTGGCATTTCACCAGCAGGTTGTATAACATAAAACTACCGCTACTTCCTCTCATTCGTTCCCTTCCTGCTATTGTGTATTCCTTATGTGGTTCTCCGTGTCTCTGTGCGCTTGCTAGCAGAACATATGCAAGCACGATACCGGATATAGTGAGCATAGTTCCCCTGTATTGCTACTAGACAACCATACTTTAATGCATAAAGCGATTTATTGGGTACTTGCCATTCTTATCACTAAGTTCAGCCCAGGCAGTATATATCATACAATGTTAATTACGTCAAATTAGTTTGTTTTTCGAGAATGAATTGACAGAGAACTAAATGAGAACTGAGCTCTTCTGTGTTATTACGCAGCGTGTAGTGGTGATTTCGTACCGACGTTTCGGGACAACCTATCGGTCCCTTCTTCAGGGGATTCTTGACCTCTGAATATGGGACTGATAAGTTGTCCCGAAACGTCTGTAAGGAATTACCACTACTCGCTGCATAATAACCCAGAAGAGGAAGTTGTCATCTTCTTCTCGGCGGCAGCCTGAAATCGCGCAGAGAACTGAATGAATTCATGTTTATTAACTTCACTGCACTTTCTTTTTGTGAATATAATCTCCTAAAAGTTCGGTTATTAGATAAATTTACAATTTTTTTTTTCGAGGCTGCCATCCAGGTGTTTTTTTTATTAATTTTATTATTGTACAGAATGTGTACTGAGGACGAAACTTAGTCATATCATTGTTTTCGTCGTAGCCGTGTTCATTGTCGTCGTCGTCGTTGTCGTTGTTGCTTGTGTTGTCGTCATTGTTGTTTTTTGTGTTGTTAGATGTTTGTTCCAGTTCCATGTTAGAAAATACAGGAAAGTAGTAGCAAACATATTTGACAAATCAGAATTTGGGACAATTATTGCCGATTTTATATTCCAGCGCCAGGACAAATCTTTAAATAAAACTAAGAATACATCGCGGGGTCATTTTGCCAGTTAAATATTTATGACTGTAATAAAGAATCACCTTTCGAATAAAAATTGCGAATCAAATTATTGTAATTCAATGTCAATTTAAAACTATATACGTTCGTCACAGAAAATAATTAAATTGTGCAGCTAAGGCACATTAAATGATATATTCTAAAGAAAAAAATTGTTTTGTAGCCTTTACGAGCATACAGAAAAGTCTGGACACCATAACGGGTGGGATATAATACGATTCTCTTTTCCCAAAGATACAAATGAAGTTTATGTTCGAATGACCGTGCATCTTTGATTAGTAAATAAAGGCGAGACCAACTAGATGCAACAATAGTGATTTATTGGTAATCAGTTGTTCCTCAA
>JGI24700J35501_10930490_pt1 | contig 14669 bp, 16 predicted proteins | sample TergutTh196P1_FD_35501 | JGI IMG/M metagenome (IMG submission 35501) | reverse complement strand
CATGTGTTCAATGATTATACTGTGAATAAATTAACGAGTATGGTGTTTTATTTTGTCTCAAATACGTGCATGTCCTGGTTTAATTTTTATGTGTAGTGTACCTTGATTAAACGGAATCCTGGCTTTAGCGGAAAAATGTTCTGGTCCCTTGAGATTCCGTTTAAGACAGGTTTTACTGTATTAAGAATACAGTCTTATGGGATGTAACACCATGCAGTTTGGTAGATATTTACTAACACTTCAATAGACATGCTGCCTCTATAATCAGGTAATAGAAGGTGATTTCCTCCTAAATGTTGGTACCTGTCTACCAAACTATGAGGTATCACATCCAAGAAGACCATAATCTTAATCTTTAATCATGGACACATTTTGGCTTGCATAAAATTGTGTAGTTTGTTCCACTTTCATTGTTGTACTTACATGAACGCAGAATGGAGTTATTTCTTCAGTTTAGCAACTTCAACATTAGGCATCATGTTATAAAGAGAAACCAAGTAGGGCTGCACTTACCAGCTTGTAATGTTGCATTGTCACCATACACTTAACACAAATTTTTATCAATTAAAAAACAAACACAGTACACATAATAATATAAGTTTCAGACAAACCAATATAATCCACTGCACAACATATTTTGGCCCCACAGAGCCTTCTTCAAGGAGAACAATTAATGTTAGCTGAAAAACACTTAAGTTATAAAAGAGTAATACCACTAAGTTAGCTGACTTGTTACACATTATTGAAGAAATCTTTCAGCACCCACGTATTTGCTCCCTAATGGGAGTATCCATGTCAACAATATTATCATAAATATATACAACAATATATATAATGTTAACATAACCGACGCTGATCTTCTTTGTTAAAATATAAAATAGTCCATAATATATTAAAAATGTCCAAATATATTTGGTGTGCAGTATGTAGCTATATGTGTACTTCATTTATTCATTAACACATCTCAATCATATATTACGTAAGTTTCCTTACATTGTGTATCTGAAAGTCTTTTTTTACTTGACAAAATCCTGAAATCTTGTAACCAGCAGGGGGTGCCAAAATGCGGGTATTTGTGTGCACATGAACGACCAATGCTGTAGCTCGGTCTCTGGAGACACTTTTATATTTTGAGGTGCAAGACACATAAAGTAACCTGACGTGCTGGTGGAATACTTATGTGTGCTGCACTAGACATAATCTAACGACTGCAGAAAAATGGCTCTGCTGCCTGAAACATTCAGGTAAGTGGAATATATAGATATGTCTAAAATTTATTTTACTATGTGCAGCATGTTGGTTTTTTTAATCAATCACAATTTGCACTCACCAGTTCTTGTTATTACAGTAGTTCATATTCAGAGAGATGATCCTGAAACCAGGCCGCACTAGGACACTGTAGAAAGCACCTCGGCGCACAGTGTTCGATACTGATGATGGTAACCACTGTCTCCATTGACTGTCCACCTCATCATACAGCCATGAGATAGCAAAGTCATTCTTAATGAATGGAGGAGGAAAGCTACATACAAACACAAAACAAAGAATTGAAATAGTCATGTGAAGATATTACCTTTCTTCCTCCATTACAAATAAATGCAAGGTCAAACACCAGGAACATGGTAAACATTCCATAAGACATGTAGCCTTCATGAGATACATCTGCATACACAAGACTATGTCCAGGTATATGAGTAACACATCTGTCATGCAAAATACTACAACTGTATTTGTACAGACACTCCCTGAGGCACATTACAGGTTCCATTCCACAAACCTCTACATAACTCAATACCATAAATATGCATATTTTTCCATTAACATGGTTATCATATGAACAGTTTTTGTTTTTATTAGCAAAAACTGTACTGAAATAATAAAAATGCTTCAGTCTGCCATATCAGCTTGCAAATTAAGGTCAAATGACATATCAAAGTCAGTGCACTGCTAAAAACACGTGTACAACTTAACAGGACATTCACATTCCAGTAAATAAGGTTACGGTATCACTTTTTTTTCCACTATTAATACTCTAGCACCATACAGTAATTTGATTTATACATTTTAATAAACCATGTATGGTCACTTAGCAACTAGATCAGAGGCAGAGAAACTAACAAAGAATGTTGGAGAAACAAAGGGGTATTACAAGATTGGAGATACCTGGAATACGTACACTATATCTGGTGCCCCTGTCTTTAAGGCAACAACCTGGTGATGGCTTACAAACTCCCCACTATTCACACACCTGTTCACTGGCGCACTCTCATGATTTCCAAGTGCCGGAAAAATTGGAATTCCAGGGAAAGTGTTTGTCAGTTGGGCCACAGTTTCTTTCAGCACCATAAGATTCTCTTCCCTTGTTTGATTCCATACATCATGTGGTGGCAGGTCTCCAGTCCACAGGATGTAGTCGATATCCTACACAACACAACATTACACAGTGAGCAGTCTGCGTGATACAGTGCAAGATGTGACCTGTGCTCACGAACTCAAGGCAGAACTGAAGGCAATGACACCAGTATTTTTTTTAGGATCTGGAAATTGTCCAGTAACCCAAGTTCTATTGTTTAAGAATTATTACATTTTAGAATCTTATTCTATTTCCTTTTTCAGATGGACAGGAAGCAAATAAATTCCTAATCTTCAGGGCTATTTTGCATTGCTGATTCTGGCCCAGGGTTCAAGATGTTTAGATTGATTCAAGTGTCACATTAACTGAAGGGTGAAAAGGCAAATAATATTAAATTATTTCTTCTATGTAAATAATTTATTATTTGTTAAGCACTTTTGAAAAGACAGGTAAAGCTGTTCCTGTACACACCAAGAAGGCACATAGGAGGAGTAAAGGTATAACTCCACTCATTCTTAACCTTGGCATGTACCAAAGTGGTCAGTCTCACAACCTGGTGAAATTATGCCTGGAAAAAGAGAGCCCCCAGTCCTTGGGTGGGGGGCTAAGTGGGCCCCAGAGACATTTTACAAAGGAGAAAACTTGTGTGCTCCTGCTGTGAGTCGAACCCAAGATTGTCCAGCCCGCAGCAGAGTCACTGTACCATTTACACTATCCTGGCTCTTAATAAGGCAGTGTATGTCAGAAGAATGCCTTTATATGAGAATGTTATATGCACAGCTATATGTGAACTAAATGCTTCAATTAGCATGTATCTTTTTTTCACTTTCATATGGTGTCTGCCATAATGACAAGCTTCTCCTAACTGCCTATTACCCACAATGCAACTGTTATGAATAATGGGCAGTTGCTGTATACTGTGTGAATAAATTTTACAGCTGCCAGTGAATCAAACATTCAATATGTTCCTGAATTCTCTAGTTTCATACAAATGACTTACATTCTACCCTACATGCCATAAGGTCTCCACTGCTACAATATGTAATACTGACAACAGTGGATATCCACTTCTGTAAATATATATTATTTTTCAGCAAAGCTTGAATATAGATAATGAGGCTGCAATAGTAATAAATAAATATAGCATATAAATCTAGTGAAAACCCACTAGATGACAGGACAATGGTGACAACAGAAGGGTAATAACAAGGTTAGTGGTACTGATAACAATGCTTGCTAACTCACTGGGTGGGTGCTGGATATGTGCTGAAGCATATGATCGACAGTTCGCCTCGGAGTGTCACACTTTCGATAGTCTCCCCATCGTCCAGCTGCTGTCTGAGGTGAAAGTGCAGGTCCATTTGTTAGTCTGCAGCAAAGAGGCTCTTTACAGTCTGCATTTGTGCCCTCCTGGTAGTATGGATCAAAATGTGTGTCAGACAGATGGAGCACTTTAAATGTTGGCGCTCCAGGCTGCAATAAAACATGTGTCTCAGGCAAGTGGAGCACATTAACGTCAGTGCTCCAGGTTGCAACACAATACATATGTCAGGCAGATGGAACACTTTAAGTGTTGGCACTCTGAGCTGCAACACAATATGTGTGTCAGCCCAGTGCAGCACTTTAAATATTGGCATTCTCAGCTGCAACACAATATGTGTGTCAAGACAGGTGGAGCTCCAGGCTGCAACATACAACATTCCTGCAGATGCAGGTACACAAATGTGAAATAAGGAAGATTTGCAGGCTGGAGATCACTCTGTGTTGGATGTTTGTGACTCATTATTCAATACATTTGACATTAGTGTCAGTACCAGAAGGCTGTTTGATCCATCTGTAACCTCAAGTCATACCACACTACATTCACAAGGGACACACACATTTTTCACACAGATGGGAGGACAATATCTGAAAAACGTAATTACAAGGAAGCTGGCTCTATATAAATATGCACTCTATTTGTTAACTACATGCAACACGTTCACAGTACAGGCAGGTTTCGTTCTATGCCAGGGTTATGTTCCTGAAAAACATTGCACAAATCAAACACAAAATTCCCATTTAAAACAGTGTACTTTCTGGGGATCAGGGGATTGGCAGCCTCATCCTATATAGTGTATGACTACACCATTAGTGGACATATGGACCTGTAGAGTATATATGTACTGTACATACACTATATGTACATTTGTATACAGTATACATACACTTCTGTACAATACACTTATTCATTTCTAAAGAAAAAAATGTAAGAGACTCACAGCCATAGTTTTTTGCATGGTTTCTTCCAATAGGACTGTGGTAGCCTTGCTACACAAACAAGCACTCCCTGCCTCAGATTGTTGGCATTTAATGTTGTCTAAACACTTAAAACTTTCTTTAATTCTGTCAGCATTATCAGGAATTGTACATACGCTACTATGAGCGAGTTTTAACATTATGATATAAGTCAACAATTCGTTCCCTTTCAGCTAATTACACATAATTTCTATTCAATAGTGTCTTTCACTGATTTTTCACTTGGATTGCACTGGGTGATGTAGTAGAGTTACATTTCTCGTTCATGTTGGTAAGAAAAGCCAATGCTGTTGAAGAGAAAACTAAATGAGCCACGTGATTATATCACCAACATAATCAATACATACATGTGACTGGTGTGATGGTGACATCACTCTCTGCTAGCCTCTGACAGAAGATAAGTACAGTCACAGACAGTCTATGCAAAATTGCGATAAAACAAAAATTATTGTGTACATTTGAAAAATGGTGTAAATTTTCAAGTTGCATTAAACAAAAACGTGTCAGAAAAGTCCTGTCTGTACATAACAGCAATGAAAACACCAGGCATGGCAAAACATACACAATCCTTAGTAGGACCTGGCAGCATAATTCTACACTAATTAGTGTACAACTACTTAAACAACACAAATTCATCAAGATACACACTCCGTGTCACTGTATTTTTTTACCAAGCACCCCTACAGTTGTTGCCAACTAATGCTTACTCACATGACAACATGATAGTACATTAACTGGCTGGCTATAAGGTGGGGTGGGGTGGGGTGAGTGGGGTAGGGTAGGGGAACTTATAAGAGAGTGGGCCAATGGTGGCAGTTGATTACGAGACGCAGTATGCAGCTCACAATGAAAGAGATCTTAAAAGAAACACGGTACATGAACACATGGACTGGACTGATCTGTCTCACAGGCATGGTCCAATGGTAAGCTGTTTGAGAAAGCAATGCACCATAGGTTAAACCAGCATCTGCATACTAACAATATATTGGTCCCAGAACAACACGCTTTTAGAAAAGGTACGTCTACTGTGGATGCTACATTTAAGTTAACTGACAGTGTACTGAAATCTCTTAACCAAAAATTACACGTTGGAGGAATTATTTTGTGATTTATCAAAGGCTTTTGACTCTGTAAATCACAACATTTTGTTAACTAAACTGCATTTTTATGGTATCCAAGGAATAACCATAGACTGGTTCAGGTCCTACTTAACAAACAGAAAACAGAAAGTAGAAATAAAATCACCCAATTCAACTCAAAATTCAGTCTCTGATTGGGGTATGGTGTCCCCCAGGGGTACATTTTAGGGCCCCTACTATTTTTAGTTTATATAAATGACCTTCCATTAAGAATAAATTCCCTTGCAGAACCAATATTGTTTGCTGATGACACTAGTGTTATAATTTCTAACAGCAAACCTAGTTCTAGCACATATGATTGAATGGTTTTCAGCTTACAAGTTGGTTTTAAATTTGGAAAAACAAATCTAACGAAATTTGTAACAAATAGCCTACCATACTGCGCACTGACCATTGGTCATAAGGATAAGTATATAGAAGAAGCAGTAAATTTGAAATCACCTCAATTGGAAGAATCACATTGATCAAATTATTCCTAAGCTAAGTGCAGCATATTACAAAGTTAGACAAATGTACTATATCTGCAATAATGACACTTTAAAATCAATTTACTTTGCTTATTTTCACTCTATTGTAAGTTATGCAATAATTTTGGGGTGAAATTCCTCGAACAGTAAGAAGATGTTCACTTTACAGAAGAGAATAATCAGAATTATGGTGGGTGCACACCCTAGAACTTCATGCAGAAGGTTATTTAAAAAATTAGAGATTTTGACAGTCCCAAGCCAATACATATACTCATTGATGAGCTTTTTTATTGGGAATCAGGAAAAATTTCAGACAAATTCGTCAGTGCATAGCATTAGTACAAGAAATAAACACCATCTTCAAAGACCGATTGCTAACCAGGCTTGTTTTCAGAAAGGTGCATCCTAACAGCTTACCACGAACTATTACAAGTCTTAAGAATAAAAAGACAGAGTTTAAAATAGCCCTAAAAAATTTTAAATACACACTCCTTTTACTCTGTGGATGCATTTTTCACGTGTACAGATGACATGTATTACTGACTTATATGACTGTGTATATGTTTATATCGTACACTGTGATATTTTATATATGTTTGTATGTTTACGACATGTTCCACGTGACAGTCTCGAGGATCTATGGAATGAATGAAGAATGAATGAATGGTGTGTGTGTGTGTGTGCGCGCGCACGTGTGTAGGTAAGTATGTACGTACATATATAAAAACATGCTACTGAACTCTGGATTGCACAAAGTTGGGATTTCTTTTTTTACCAGCTGAGCAACAGGACTTGCTTCCATGAAATTAGTACCAATTTTTCGTAAGATACTGCCATAAAACTAGCCTGGAACTTCTGTGCTTATGGTTCAGTGAAGTATCAACTTTATACCCAATTGTTTCCATTTCATCGTAAACCACAGAGAGTATTCTTTATATACATTTTCAAAGACTATCATCATTAACAGCTCTTTGCACTGTTGAATATAATTTATCATGCATATTATGGGAAAACCTCTGAAATATCAGTATAATTTCTACCAGACTACACTGTGTCATATCCCACATGACAGGAATCTTGGTAGACTATGCTGTAAGAAGAGATCTGCACTCTTCTTGGATATTATGCAGCATATGGTGGTAATTCCTTACCGACATTTTGGGACAACCTATCAGTCCTACCTTCTTGACCCGTCAAGATGAGACTTGTAGGTTGTCCCGAAATGTCGGTAAGGAATTACCACCATACACTGTGTAATATCCCTGAAGAGCACAGATCTCATCTACTTCATGGCAGAAGCCTGAAATCATGCATATGCTGTAAGAACATCAAACCTTTTTAAACATTTGTAATTCTGTCTGTTGCAGCACAGATTGATGGTGTCTGAGAAAGAAGTCCAGAACAAAATGTCTGAATACAGGAGAGATGAAGTTACAGAAATTCCCTGCATTTTATGGAAATCAGAGCTTAAGTGCCCTGTTCACAAAAGCCAGCCACTTTTACGTATCCTAAACAAGTTTAAAGTCCATCCAAGAACAAAGCCCTGTGTGATGTTTTAAAACAAACTGGTTTTTACAGTCAGGAACACTTAGCCTCTCACCCAGGGTCAAGCGGAGCAGGCCAGGCCATACCAGGGACATCCTGTTACCATGAGGTGACATTGGTGGGTCGAGGTGGGTTCTTAGCTATTCTCCAGGGGTGGCAGACGCATGAATATAGCCTCTCTCCACCCAAGACTGTCTGTGCATGGTGAAGAGCCACATCCTACGAGAAGTGACCCTGTTGCGCAGAACACAGCAGATCTAAAGGAGTAAACCTTGAAAAACGATCCCCAATCCTATGGTAGGAGTGCCGTGCCTATGGAATGAATGGCAGTGGGTGAGTTTGTCACAAACGGCACCCTCTGGGATACCAGGCAACCTCCCAGAGGTAATACAGCCTTACCAAATATGAGGGCTCTGCTTGGTGGACTTCACAGTACCCCCTTACTCACGGGAACAGAACTGAAACTACAAATAAAAACTTAGAGCATAAGGAGGGCTCCTTAGTAGGGGACTCTGGTAAGGGTTCTGAGGAGGGCTCCAGTCAGGGGGAAATCCTGTGCTTGGAGGCTCCGCATGGGGCAACTGAGCAGAACTCATGTATGCAAGGGGCAGGTGAGATTCCCATGACTTGGGAGGAACACCTGTTGCCCCAGCAGTCTAAGCTTGGAGAACCTTGAGGGGTTGACAGAGAAGGTCGGCACTTTTGGTCTCCAGAGCCTTAGAAAGAATCGCTGTGGCACTGCCAAGAAGCGAGCAAAGAAGGCCATGCTTGCGGAGGCTCCTACTGGGGACTCTGGCAGTGGCCAACCTCATCTGTCTCAAGGCAGTCAGCCACAAAACTTGCAGAAGTCTGGTAAATCTGGGGCTCAAAGAAAGACAAAGGAGAGGACAAAACATGAATCCAGTTCAACTGGACCGGAATCCTCCGAGAGCAAGGGACACCTAAAGGCCCAAGGCAAACAACAAAGGCTGTCTGGGGGCACTCCTGAGGGCGGGCGAGCCAAGAGGCCCAAGTAGGTTGGGCAGCTGAGTTACACCAGGGTCACTCGGGAGGGCATTTGGATGGCAATTGTAGGTGAGGGCTACCCAAGGATTCAAATCTCCAGAGAGAACTTTGCAGACATCCAGCATGCTATCAACTGGCTTGTGGATGAGCTCCCTGAAGAGGGGTTCACCCCCACCCTTGTCAATTCCTACCGGGCTAAAGGGGCAGCCATTATGGTCTGCCAAGATGAGGAGACTAGAGACTGGCTGGCTGCTAGGGTACCCACCCTGGTGACTTGGGAGGGCTCCAGGCTCAGGATGGTGGGCCTGGATGCTCTCCCCACCTATAAGAGTGGTGGCCTGGTTTCCGGGCCCTGTGGAGGATTCAGAGCATTATTTTCAGTGGCTCCGGAGGCTGAACCAGGGTCTGGACAAAAGGCATTGGACAGTCTATGAGCACAGGCAGGAACCCAATGGGGTTGTGCTCAGTGTTGATACGACTTTAGTCGCTGCAATGGAGGGAATGGGATGGAGACCATTCTGTGGAGTGGGACAAGCCATCTTCTCCCTTCTGGGTGTTAAACCAGAAGGGAAGAAACAGGAAGAGGAGAAGAGAAAGAAGAGGAGGAAGAGGAGGAGGAGGCTGAACGTGACAAGGTGAGTACCATTTCATTCATTCAAGCCAACCTGCAGCACAGCATTGCTGCTTCTAGAATATTTACTAGAACAGTAAGTGTTAAAGGAATAGACATGGCACTAATACATGAACCATGATATTGCGAGGACCATATTAGGGGCCTGAATATTCCAGGATATACCCTGTACTCTGCAGGAGGAACAGATAGACCTAGGGCTTGTATCCTTGCGAGGAACATGACAACTTGGATGCCGCCTGGATTCTCTTGTAGCAGTTTTAGTAAAGTAGACTGAAGATGGGGCAGGAAGATGGTTGGTTGTTTGTTCTGCTAATCTGCCATATGATTCTGAGGATCCTCTCCCATCAAAGGAATTTGAGGAACTCGTCCGATATTGTGAGAATGAAAATCTCTATCTAGTCATAGGGTGCGACTCCAGTGCACATCATACTGCATGGGGCAGCACCAATTGTAAAGACAGAGGGAAGGCCCTGGTGGAATTTCTTAATTATTCAAATCTGGAGATTCTAAATCAGGGCAATGAGCCCACCTTCTGCAGTGGTTCTAGGCTACAGGTGATTGATATTACCCTGGGGTCCTTTGGGCTTCTAGAAAGCATTACAAGCTGGGTGGTTTCTTCAGAGCCCTCCCTGTCAGATCACAGGCACATTCTATTCACTCTACAGGGTTCTGTGCCAGAACACCTGATCAGGAACCCTAGGGGCACCAATTGGGGCTCCTCCATGGAGGGCCTGAGGGATAGGCTGACGAGGGGCCCTGAGATGAACGTGAGAGATGAGGCTGGATTGAGGCTTGCCATTCACTGGGTTCAGCAGGCCCTAATATCTGCCTCTAAGGATAACTGCCCTCTTGGACATGTCAAAACTGGCACGCAATCTCTGAAGTGGACATTGGAGCTGGAGTCCCCCAGAAGAGGAGTGAGACTGCTCTTTAATAAGTGCCGAAAAGATAAGAATCTGCATAGTTGGGAACTCTATAGACAGGCTCAGCGGAGATATAGAAAGGAGGTATGAAAGGCTTCCAAAGAGACTTGGAGAACTTTCTGTAGTTCCATTAATGACCTACCCAGGTCAGCTAGGCTACACAGGGCTCTATCTAGGGACCCTACGATCAGGCTGGGCTCCTTGATGGCTCCTTCTGGAGGGCGTACACAATCCAAGGGGGAAACCTCGGACATCTTGCTTGTTACTCACTTCCCCAACTCGGTGGTTATAGAGACGGAAGCAGTACCCGCTGCTGCCCACCGCACCACACGTTTGGACTGGTGGGTGGCTGCAAGGGTGGTCACATATGGGAGAGTGATAAGGGCAATTAATTCATTTGCTCCATACAAAAGTCCAGGAATGGATGGGATATTCCCGGCCCTGTCACAAGAGGGACGGGAGCTCCTTGTCCCTTACCTTGTCAAGATTTTTCTGCCTGCCTGGCAACTGGCTATGCTCCAGCCACATGGCGCCAGGCTAAGGTAGTGTTCATACCTAAGCCCAGTAGGGATTCCTATGGCAGACCTAAGGATTTGAGACTTATCAGTCTCACATCGTTCTTACTTAAGACCATGGAGAGACTGGTAGATAGATTTTTAAGGGATGAAATTTTGGCACTTATGCCATTACATCCCAACCAACATGCATACCAGGCTGGGAAATCTGTGGAAATGGCCCTTCATCAGCTCGTGGTTTGGGTTTAGAAGGCGCATGACCAACAGGAGACAGCTCTGGGTGTTTTCCTTGACCTAGAGGGGACATTTAATAACACCTCCTATGACTCCATGTGTGTTGCATTGGCTAAACATGGGGTTGACCATACCAACATACAATGGATTAGAGCTACCCTGGAGGGTCGGCTGGCTACAGCGACTCTTGGTGGATTTTCCAGGAGTGTTGAGGTGTCTAGAGGCTACCCACAGGGAGGTGTCTTGTCACCACTCCTATGGTGCCTTGTTGTTGATGAATTGATAGCAAGGCTCAATATGGGTGGAGTTTATACTCAAGGATATATGGATGACATCTGTCTTCTAGCAGTGGGAAAATTCCCAAACACGGTATCAGGGCTCATACAATGGGCTCTTCACACTGTAGAAGTGTGGTGTGACGAAGACAGGGTGTTGGTTAATCCCGACAAGACTGGACATGTTGCATTCACGAGAAGAAGGAAACTCCCAGGGTTCCTTGAACCATGCCTTTTTGGGATGACCTTACGCCGCTCTATATTGGTCAAGTATCTTGGGGTAATCCTGGTTTCACGGCTGACTTGGAGGGAGCACATGGATGTTAAATTGAGGAAGGCTCACAATCTCTTGTGGGCCTGTAGGAATGCCTGTGGTATGACGTGGGGCCTGACACCCAAGGTGGGTCATTGGCTCTACGTCTCTATCATTAGGCCATCCATTACTTTTGCACCCTTGGTATGGTGGCCTGGCTGTCAGACGGCTATTGCAACAAAAAAAAACTAAGCAGAGGTCAAAGACTTGCATGCTTCAGGATAACGGGAGCGATGTGCACTACTCTCATCAATGCTGCGGAAGCACTTAATGGCCTCCCCCCACTGGAGTTAGTACTACTGAGCGAGACGAGGTCAGCTGCGTAACGTCTCTGGACTCTGGGAGGTTGGTCTCACCTACATCCCAATCAAGGACATAGCAGCATATTGACGCGGCTTCTGCAGTCAGACCCCATATTTAACATGAGGGTAGATGCTATGAGGCCAGCATTCAATTTTAAACCCAAATATAGGGTTACTGTGTTGACTAGGGAAGACTGGACCAAAGGAACTGGGACTCCTCCTGTAGTCAAAGGGCTCATCTGGTTTACAGAGGGGTCCAAGATGAGGGAGGGGACGTGGATGGAGTCTATGGGCAATCTGTGGGAAGAAGGCTCAGGTTTTCTCTAGGAAAGTATGCTACAGTTTTTCAGGCTGAGTTATATGATATCTTGGCATGTGTTCATGAAATTCAATTTCAGGGTAGACCAGAGAAGCACGTGAGTATCTGCTCTGATAGTCAGGCGGATTTGAAAGCTCTTCAGGCTGTCAGAACGTCTCCATTGGTCCAACAGTGCCAATAGGCATTGAATGATATCTCTACCCAGCATGTTGTGGGGCTGTATTGGGTCCCTGGACATGCTGGGGTATGAGGAAATGAAATTGCTGACGAGCTCACAAGAGGCAGCTCTGCTCTAAAGTTTGTTGGACCTGAGCTGGCCTTGGGGGTCTCTGGGCAGGATATCAGAAGAACAATTAGCCGCTGGTTGGTTATCCAGCAGTGGGTATGGTGGTGAGGTCTTGGTAATACCCAACAACAGGCTCCAGAATTAATCTCAGGACCCTGCCTGGGTGCCATGGCTAGGTGTATGTCCTTTAACAGGACACAATCCAGGGCTGTTATTGGCCTTCTTACTGGACATAATACCCCAAGAAGACATCTTCACCTAATGGGGCTCTCAGACATTCCACTGTGTAGGTGTGGAGCACAGGATGAAACCTCAGCCCACATTCTTTGTGAATGTGAAGCTTTGGCTTCACTCAGACACGTGTATCTGGGCTCCTTCTTCTTGGAGCCAGAGGACATCAAGAGTATAAGTCTGGCAGCCATATGGAACTTCAGCAAAGTAACAGGGCTCCTATGAATTGATATGGGGCACAAGGGGCCTGTCAATTAAGGCCTAGGTGCATCGGGACCATAAGGTCTCAAATCCAATCATAAATCAATCAATCAATTAGCCCCTCACCCAACCCCAAAGCTGGAAGTACAGAGATATAGAACAACGTCAAAAATTACACAATGAGCAGCAAGACAGTCAAACACTGTCCAGTGCAGTGTCCCAGTGCTATTCTGAAGCCTGGAACATTGAAATAACAATTGTTTTTAAGATAACGAAGCAAAACCCAGTATGTGACCTCTTTAAGCAAGGCATCATTCAAATAAACGATGACTTTACGTCTGAACTGTGTGTCAAGACTGCTCTGACACTACTACTTTTATGACCACATACCTGATGGAGGGCTTCATGATTGACAGATTGGCAGGATGATGCTTGTGGAATAAGCTCAAATTGGCACAAGGGAAAATGTCATTCAGAATACATCTCTCTCTCTCTCTCTCTCTCTCTCTGTACATCTTGAACCTTTCTGACCTACTTAAAGTCATGTATTCTCAGAACCTTACTCTTCTGGGTTATTAAGTGGCAAGTAGTGGAAATTTCTTACCGCGTAATAATGCAGAAGTGTGAGGTTCTCAGCTACTTCATGGCAGAAGCCTGAAATCACTCACGTATTCTCATCTCTTAAACCCTTAATAAGCTGCCATCTGGACATCTAGGTAGCCTGGTTAGCAAAGTTGGTATGGTGACCAGGCTATAGCCAGAACAATGAAGAAATAATGGTTTCATTTCTGGTAGAGGCAAGAAATTTCACTCCTCTCTAAAGCATCTACAGTGGTTCTACGGCCCACCCAGCCTCCTATTTAATGGGTAACAGGGCCTGTTTATTTGGAGGGTAAAGTGACTGGGACATAAAGGTGGCCACTCTTTTCCATCTATTGTCGAGGATAATAATGAGTGCAGCTATACCTTCACTTCCTTATATGCCTTCATGGCATGCACAGGAACAATTTTCCTTGTTACTTGGTGTATCTATACCTTACTACTGGAATTAGGCTATATAACAGTGACATCTGGCACAAATTTTTACAACCTGGAAACAAGACCATGGTAAATTTGAACTCAAATGCATTCCTTATAAACAGGGTGCTTTGTATGTTGCCTGCAAATGGTTACATCATGACAAAACAACCTACACTTGCACCCAACACCACAGAATTAAAATAACTGCTTATCTTTTAAAGATTTTTACTGAAAATTCAAATGGCAATGAAAATTATAGTCTGAACCTCGTATATCCTTGAGTACATGTTCTGTTCACTCACACCTAATGTTGCAAGCAGTACATAGCCCACAGCCCTCTATGGCACACATCACCACATGCACTGATGGGTTCACACACCACACAATGACATATTATACATATCTCTTCATGTTCAATGTTTAATACTTCTAGGACAGATGCCCCTTTGTTTATACACTATACCACTAAGGCATAGAGGGGGATAGGAAGTACAGCACAAAGAAACATATTTGTCTCAACACTGTAGAAAGATGTATTATCAACTTCAGACTCCACTACCCAACAGTCAGTAGAGTACAGCCCCCCCCCCACTGGAAACTGAAACATGG
>JGI24700J35501_10930491_pt1 | contig 14675 bp, 12 predicted proteins | sample TergutTh196P1_FD_35501 | JGI IMG/M metagenome (IMG submission 35501) | reverse complement strand
CCAGATGGGGTTTTTGGAGGTTGCTCAGAGAAAACCGCTAACTCCTTATACTGCAGGCAGTTAGGAGTTTGCGGTTTTCTCTAAAGGGTACGAAAACATCTAAAAACTGAAGTTTTTAGATGTTGCCTTAAACAAAATTGCAAGGGGAATGGGAATAGGTTTTTATGGAAAAACAGTTTGCGCTCTTTAAGCTTGGAATAAAATACCTCTTACGCTACCGCCGGCGTTACGGCTTTCTCTTTGCCGCTTTGGTTTTTGGCTTTGCTGTTATCACTTTTATTACCACCACAAAAGACGGAATGTATGACAGCGTTTACTTTGCCGCGCAAGCGCATTATGCGGGGGACATCGTAGCGGTTGGCCACGAGTCCGGCTCCGGCATGAATATAAGCCACCTTTTGCAACAAAATGAAATAGACGCAATACTAAGAGCGGCGGAAGTTGCCGGGATCAACCCCGAACATATCGTTAAGCGGACGCTTTTAGGCTTTGAATGGAGCGTGATACATTTTAACGGCATTGCCGTAAGTTTAAGACACGTTGTCGGCAGCGATTGGGACAGCCAGGCATTTTTATTCGACAGAATGGCTTTTTACGGGGAGCCGGTATTCCCCGCCAGCGACAACAGTATTTTTGTTTCCGCGCCTGTAGCCCGGCACATGGGACTGCAAGTTGGGGACAGTCTTGTTTTGGAAGTTGATACAGTTTGGGGGCAACGAAACACGGGCGTATTTGTCGTTCATGGCCTTATCGACAACGCTTCTTTTTTTGCGTATCACAAAGTGTATGTTCCCAGAGTAACCCTTAACCGGCTGCTTCTGTTGGACGACAACGATAGCTCCACCATCGGTTTTTTCCTTGACAATCCCACACCTGCCAATGCCGAAAGAAACCGCCAGCTTCTTCAAAACGCGCTTTTGCAAGAAGCAGAGGCAGGAAACCTGTTGTTAGGCCCCTTGGTTCACAACCGGTATGAATTGGAAACAGAAATAAATCGATCGTGGAACGGCATAAAATTAATGCTGTATACATTGCCCGTATATTTGTCAGAAATCTCCGAGCTTTTGGGCGCAATGGATGCAATAACATATTTTCTTTATGCAATGATGCTTGTGATAATTTTTGCCAGCGCGGCAGTTACTTACAAGCTGATCCTGCACGAGCGGACAATGGAAATGGGAATCATGCGGGCGGTCGGTTTTTACGGCGGGGATTTACGCATGGTTTTATGGGTGGAAATTATTGTTTTAGCCTTAATTTCGCTAATTGTCGGATTTTTAGTATCACTGATTTTAAGCGGGATAGTTTCGCGCATTTCTTTTGCATGGTTTCCCAGCTTTGAAATATTTATGAGAGACGGCCGGCTGTTGCCTTTGTATACTGCGGGCAGGCTGTTATTCAACTCAGGTTTGGCGTTTGCCGTTCTTGTGCTTGCAACACTGGTTCCGTCTTTCCGGGTATCGACAAAAAAACTAACAGGACTATTATCAGGAGAACCTTTATGACAGGAAAAAATCGTATTTCAAAAGTGGCAACGTTTGCTTTTATAATGATGATCGTTGCCAACGGCTTATCGGCAATGACGGATCAGGAATTACTGGCCAGGGTCGATTCCCTTGTTAGCTTTCCCGACACTGATTTTTCTGCCGAATACACAATCATTCAGGAACGTCCGGGGCAAGCTCGCGTAACAACCGTTGCAGGTGTCTTCCGCCGCGATGCCTTGGATACCTATGTCGTTGTCGTCATGCAGCCGCTGGCAAGCAGGGGGCAGGGCTACCTAAAAGAGAGCGGCACTCTGTGGTTTTTCGATCCGCAGAGCAATCGTTTTAACAGCACCTCCAGCGCGGATGTTTTTCAGAATACAAACATCCGAAACTCGGACTTTACGCGCTCCACTTTGGCGCAGGACTACCGGGTTGTTTCCGGCGAATATGTAATGCTGGGGCGTTTTAGGGCAAGACTTTTAACACTCGAAGCCGTGCACAACAATGTAACCTACCCCAGAATGAGGGTGTGGATTAACGAACAGGGGCTTTTGTTAAAAACCGAAGAGATGAGCCTTTCCGGCCAGCTTTTGCGGACAACCCTAATCCCGGACTACTACAACATTGGCGGCCGCTTTGTTCCAAGACAATTGATGTTCATCGATGCGCTTAGAGGGGCTGTTGTTGGCGGAAACTTTGTCAACGAAAGAACCCTTGTTACGGTTGCAAGACCTTCTTTTGCAAACCTTGCCGATTCTGTTTTTTCCAGGGCCTTTTTGGAGAACGTTAATAGATGAGGCTTCTGTTAAGCGTTATTTTCTCGCTATCGCTTGCGCTTGCTTCTCTGTTTTTTGTGCCTGCAATTGCGGCACAAGATGCAGAGCCGGGTGCGGCGGATTCTTGGGATGATTTTTTCGATTGGGATATTGACGCTATTTTTGGCGGGGATGCCGATGCCCCCATCTACATCGAAATAGAAGATGCCGATGTTTCCCCCGTGTTGGCCTTGATACGGCGACCCGGCGTAACCTTTGAAGCAGCCTTTGATTTTCGACTAGGCACAGCCCCCGGTTGGAGCGAAGCCCCTTGGTTCAGCTCGGAAGACAGGTCGTTCACTTGGGCGCCCGGCTTCCGAATGAGGAGCGACTTTGCTTTGGACGCGCAGTTGTCCGAATGGTTCCGTGTAAGGACTTCCTTTTATTTCACAGTCCCGCACTTCAGCCTTTCCTTGAACGAATTTTTCTTAGACTACAACCTGCAAGATCAGGTTTTTTTCCGCGCCGGGAAATCCGACATCGCATGGGGCATTTCGCCTAACTTTGCTTTTTCCAACCTTGTCGCAAGGGTTCCCGCCCCAAGATACGACGACCCTTTCCGCCATGCGGGCAGCCCCTATATCATGAGAGCCGACATTCCAATCGGCGTTGGCGGCATTCAGCTTTTGGCCTTGACAAGAGTCAATTTGCTTGACGGCATTTACCCGGGGCGGCGCGATATTGCCTACGGGGGCAGGTATAATCTGGCACTCCCTTTGGCCGACTTTGAGTTGGGGGCTTTTCACCAAGAGGGAATGCCCGTCCGGGGCATCTTTTCTATAAATACAACGATTCTAAATACCGAATTTTATAGTGAATGGTTGCTTGCCGTAGACCCCGATAGCAGTTGGGAAACAAGCATGGCCTTTAACATTGGCTTTGTCCGGGGCCTGTTTGACAATCGGCTGTTTCTGAACGGGGAACTGTTTTACAATGCCGAATCAAACGCCTATTGGTTCCGCGAAGAGACCGCTATCCGCGATGCGGAGGTTGCTCCCTTTGTGGAAGGCTTGAATACGGCGGCGAATATATTGTATAGTTTAGGTGGTAGGGGGAATCCGCGTGTTTTTCTGCAAATGTTCTATGCGCCACTGCAAAATACAGCCCAGCTTGTTCCGGGCTTTATCTTGAACCCTTTTCCTCATGCCGAGCTGATTTTTGCATTGCCTATGGCTCTTGGCCGCAGGGACGGCCATTACTATAGGAACCCGATAGATGTTGGCGATTTGAATCGCCCGTTCAGCATATCGTTAATGCTTTCCATAAGGGGAAGCATTCAGGTTGCACAATTTTTTTAAGGAGTTAATGATTGGCGCAAGCCGGTCAAACAATAGGGGAGAAAAATGTACAAAAAATACTTGTTTTTATCTGCTGTTTTTGCGGTAACCTTTCTGCTGTTTCCGCTTTTTATGTCGTCGCAACCCGTAACCCAACCCGAAGCCGGGCTTACGGGGGAACCCGCTAGGCAAGTTGCCGAGCATCCGGTACTCGATTTTAATATACCGCCCCTGTTGATGCCTTACATGGAGACTGCCCCGGAGCTTAGGTCTAGAGCCGCTGTCATGATCGACGTTGAAACCGGCACAGTGATTTTTGCAGAAAACCCGCACATGGAGATTCCCCCGGCATCTCTTACCAAGCTCATGACGATGCACCTTGTAAAAAGGGCTGTCGCCGACGGCCATTTTTCGCTGGACGATGTTGTTCCCTTTGGGGAGGAAAGCTGGGCAGAAAACCAGCCGCCGCGCTCAAGTTTAATGTTTTTGGGGCCGGGGCAAGTCGTAACAATGCGCGAAATAATGATCGGCTTGGCGGTTCCCTCCGGCAACGATGCGGCTGTAGCGGCGGCGGTTCATGTATCCTCCACCGTCGAAGATTTTGTTCACGAAATGAATCTGGAGGCGCAGCGCATGGGGCTTAGTAGCACCCGCTTTGTCGAGCCTTCCGGCGTTTCGCCTTACAACATGACCACGGCCGCAGACTTTGCCGCTTTTAGCCGTGAATACGTTAGGCTTCACCCGCAAAGCCTTACCGACTTCCACTCCATACGAAACTTTGCATTTCCCACGGCAAGCCATATGCTGCCGGGCTATCATCCCCGTGTTATCGTGCAAAACAACAACAACACGCTTTTGCGCCTGTTCCCCGGCACAGACGGCCTTAAAACAGGTTTTATCGGTGCCTCTGGCTTTAACATTGCTCTAACGGCCGAGCGGGATCACACGCGCTTTGTTACCGTCATTTTGGGCGCGCCAGCCGTAGCCGGCGGGGCTAGAATTCGAGAGGCCGACGGCAACGATCTTTTCGGTTGGGCTTTTGAGAATTTTAGAACAGTCCGCCCCTTTATCGAAAACATTGAACCTGTACGGCTTTGGAAAGGCTCCGACGATAATGCACGGCTTGTAGCCGCCGGCTCGAAAAGTTTTACATCGCCAGTTAGCCGCTCTAACTCGCTTTGGTACTATGTCGAGCTAAACGGCCCCTTGGTAGCCCCCGTTCCCGCTGGATACCATGCCGGCTACCTTGTCCTAATCGACAGCATTGGCGAAGTAAACCGAGTGCCGCTCGTAACTGCCGAAGCCCACGATAGCGGCTCCGCTTTTAGACGCTTCTGGCACAGCATAAGACTGGCCTTTGAAAGATAGGGTGTATCCGGGAACAACTCTATTGAAGATAGAGTTGTTCCCGGAAAATTTAATTTTTTTTCAGCCACGCTAAAGCAGGCCGCATCTACGCGCCATATAATCATTATGAAAAAAATAAAAACTCGATTTGCATGGCAACTTGCCATGCAACTTGCTCGGCAATTTGCCCGGCAAACAATCTCCGTGGCCGCAATGGTTGCGATTCTGGCTCTTGCGCTTTATGGCTGTCTTGCCTTTAGCTCAAGCGATTCTGGCTTTTTAGACGGCTTTTACGAAGGCTACGCCCGTGGCTACAGGGGCTTTATCCATGTGCAGGTTCGCATGGAAGGGGGGCGCATTGCGGAAATCGAACTAGTTTCCAGCGACGAAGACCCTTTCATGGGCGGCGAGGCGATAGAAGAGCTTTTGGACTTGGTTGTCGCATACAACACCACAAACCTTGATGCAGTTGCCGGCGCAACCGTATCGAGCATGGGCTTTCTACAAGCCGTAGAGAATGCTATACTGAACAGAGGGCGACCCTAAAAAGGGCGGCCAGACCTTACCAGAACAACAGCCCCGCCAGCCGGCGAGGTTGTTGTTAAAAAGGACGCGTGTATGATATATGCAAATTACGCCGCAACAACACCGGCACTGTCAAAGGCTGTTATCGAACAGATTCGCATCTATTTGGAAGGAGTGCACCTTAACGCCGGGCGAAACTTTGAAGGCTTGCAAGCAGGGGCAATCGCACTGCGGGCACGCCGGGCTGTCGCGAAACTTTTTAATGCAGGCGACCCATTAAGAGTGATACTCACCAGCGGGGCGACCGCTTCAATGAACATGGCGATAAACGGCCTTGTAAGGCAGGGGTGCCATGTTCTTGCTACAAGCATAGAACATAACGCCGTCGCCCGGCCACTCCATGCGCTTCATCAAAACAAAGTTATCGAACTTCAATGGCTAAAATGCAATAGCGACGGATCGCTTGACCCGCAAGAAGTTCGCCGGGCAATTAAAAAAAACACAAGACTGCTTGTTATGTCCCATGCGTCTAACGTGTTGGGAACAATACTGCCCGTAGAAGAATGTATGAAAATTGCCCGCGAACACGACATAATGACAATTGTTGACACAGCACAAACAGCAGGCGTATTGCCTTGGACAACCGGGGATTTATGCGATGTTATTGTGTTTACAGGCCACAAAGGGCTTGGCGCACTTGCTGGCACCGGCGGCTTTGTTCTTAATGAACGTGCCGCCGGCGAAATGCGCCCGTGGGCAATGGGGGGAACCGGCAGCGCATCGCACTCCCTTGATATGCCGGACTTTCTGCCAGACAAATTTGAACCCGGCACCGGGAACTCTTTGGGGATGTTAAGCCTTGCAACATCGGTAGAAGAAATTCTACTTGCAGGGATTGAAAACAAACGAGCGAAAGATATTTCATGCACAGAACATTTTATGGCAGGGCTTGCTAACATAAAAAATGTTACGGCCTACGGAGTCTCCGAACCTACACGCCGGGTTGCACTTGTTTCAATTGCCGTGCATGGGTACGATGCCGCAGATGTTTCTAAGCGCTTGTTCGAGAAACACGGCATTGTTACCCGGAGCGGCCTGCATTGCTCGCCGCTGGCGCACAAAACTGCGGGAACATTTCCGGGGGGAACCGTGCGTTTTAGCTTTGGCGGCGGAACAACGGAAGCGCAGATTGACACCATGCTGGAAGCTGTAGCAGAATTGGACATATAGGCGGCAATCATGAAGATTGAAAACAAACAGCGATTGGAATTCCTTAAAAGCAAACTAAAGCAAAAGTTGTGGCAAGAAGAAGTGCAAGCCGTCCGCCGGCGTTTTATCGATGAAATCGCTAACTTTGACCTGTATTTTGAATTTGTTAGCGAGATCGAATGCGAAAAGATAGATAACTTTGTAAACAGCCTGCCGTTTGCCGCGCCGGGGCGTATCGATATGTCATGTTTCGCTGAAAAATCAAGCTACGCAATGCTAACAGACCTGCCTTGCCAAAGCGAGATTTTCTTTTGCGTGTGTTTAACCGGCGGTGAAATTACAATAAACCTTTACACAAAAGGCAAACTGGAAAACCTAGCGAAAACCTATGACGACTGGTATTGCATAAGCCCGTATTTGCTGTTTGTTTCAATAAATTTAGACAAAATAATTTTTGCCGATGATAACGGGGAAATAACTTCCGCACAAATTTTAAGCGACAAGAAACCCATGCCGGGAATTGGGATTTTGAATAGGACAAAGGATTAGACTTTATGCCTTCACAAATTTTGCACACAATTTTTGGCAAGAATTTAATTGCTGGATTGCAAAAACGGCTGGAAAAAGACAAAGTGCCGCCGGCGCAAAAAACTCTTGAAAACATAACTTGCGAGCATGGAAAAATCCTCGCGCTTGGATGCCAGGGGGCGGATATTTTTTACCACAGCCAGCGACAAAGGCCGGTAGCAATCAGTTACGGATCGCTTTTGCACCGTAGAGATTTCGGCAACTTTGCCGCAGCGTTACTCGAAACAGCTCTGCCTTACCCGCCGCTTGCGGCCTATGCCTTGGGGTTTGCAAGCCATGCAATTTTAGACCGGCATTGCCATCCGTATATTATTTACAAAGCCGGCAAAAAATATCACGCCTTTTTTGAGCGCATAATCGATGTATTTATGTTAAAAAAGCTGGAACTTCAGGAAGTACAATCCTGGGATCAAGAGGGAATACTTGGCGAAGTATGCGAAAACCCGCCTGCCGGCCTAAAAGAACTTTTGGTAGAAACAATGGCGCGGGCTTTCCCGGAAAAAGTCAATGCAGACCCTAAACTGTTGCGGCGAATCGAAAACGCCTTTGCCGATGCCGCAAGGTTTTACCGAATGTCGGCTCCGGCAAAAACCACGGCCAAACAAACAAATGCGTTAAGCACCCGCGCCTTGATGTATGTCTTCCCCGAAAACCTTCCCGGAGACATCGATTTTTTGAACCAACAGAAAACCCCCTGGCGTTATCCCTATCTTCCCCCCGCGCTTGATCAAGCTCCCAAAGACGATTGTCGCTCTTTCATGGAAATCTACAACGAAGCGCTTGAAGCGGCGATAAACATTCTTGCCCCATGTATAAGCGAATATTTTCAGTCGGGAAAATTCCCTGTAACCGAAACCGCCGGCAAGCTTGGTAACACAAGCCTTTCGATACAGGACGAACACGGGAAACCATGCCAGTCCAACCTCCACGGATTTTTACCCCTTGAAGAGGTTTTGGCGCAACAGGCCGAAATGCGCGGGATGAAGCTTCACGGGGCGAAGTTATGCGAGAATTAGCCCCTTGACAAGGTTCGCGGAGAGGAAGTATGCTTAAAGTGGGTGTTTCTATAGCCAGCATTCATGCTGACCATTAAAAATCCCATGCTTGCAAAAAATATTTGTTTAGTGCAAGTAATATATAGGAGATAATCGCATGATAAACCAAAATATGCTAATAGAGGAAATAAAAAGCCTGCCCGATGACATTGTTTCGCAGGTGTATGACCATATTGTTTTTTTGAAAACTCAAAACAAAAGGGCAAAAAAACAAGATGCGCCACTTGCAAACGAAGAAGCTTTTATGCAAGCTAAAGTCAAGCAACAGCAGGAAGCTTTTGATGAATTTTTTCAAACTGTTTCATCCGCTGAACCTTTGCGCGAAGAATTTGACGAAGCTATAAGCCAAGGCGTTAGCATCCGTAGGGAAACAAACGATGCTAATTATTGTAAACTACAACCTTTTTTCCGTCGTATTCAAGAACGGTGCGGCGCAGGCAAACGGGGCAAAGAACCTCGACCGTGGCCGCTTCCCTAAGCAAATTGAAAGAGATTTTGTTGGTAACTTTTCGGCAAGCTGGGCAGTAAATCGAACATAAACGCCCGGTGTTTTCAATAACATTTTCACTCATCGGTTTGTCTCCTCTCTCCCGCTTTCGCTTTTTGTATCGCGGTAAACATCCGCACTGCTTCTTTTAACTCATGGCGGTAATAGCCGCAAATGACGGAAACCATATCGGCGTTTATTTTTCGCTTGGCAAATGTTACCAGCTCTTTTGGCATTCCCGGATACAGCCTGATATAGTCTTCGCGTTGCGCGTAATACGCCTCGGCAATGCTCCCTGTGATTGCGGCTAGGGTGTCGCTGTCGCCGCCGATGGAGATGGCGCATTGTACGGCGTGGCTAAAATCGCGGCTTTCCAAAAAAGCGGTTATGGCTTGGGGAACCGTCCCTTGGCAAGTTTCGTCAAACTGGTAGGCAGGCCGTATGTCCGCAAGACTGCGGCTCAGATCGTAGCCGAATTCTTTTTCGATGTGCGCCTTGATTTCTTCTTTTTCGTCGCCGTTACGCGCAAGGAAAATCGCCGCCGCCGTGGCCTTTGCGCCTTTGATGCCTTCCGGGTGGTTGTGGGTGCAGGCCGCCGATTTTTCCGCCTCGGATAGGGTTTCTTCGAGGCTGTCGAAAGCCCACCCCACGGGGCTTACGCGCATCGCCGCGCCGTTGCCGAAACTGTTGTAAGGCCGGGGATTGTCCGATGAAAACCAAACGCGGAAACTTGCGCCGTAGCTTTCTTTGGGGTAGGCGCGCGCCCATTTGAGTATGGCTTTTTCGTAGTCCCGGTCGCCAAAGGCCGCTTCCGCAACGGCTACTGTAAGGACGGTGTCGTCGGTGTAGAAACAGGCGGGGTTTGCCAAGTCTATGGTTTCGGGGCGGTCTGTTTTGCGGTTATCGAATTCGTAGATGCTGCCGCAAATGTCGCCGATGATTGCGCCTAACATTGCGATCAAAAATGGTCTTTAAGGGCAACCAACTTAATGCCCATATCTTCATACATTTTTTCGGGATCGGCTCGGTTGTTTTTTTGCAGTTTGATGTCTTCCGTCCTTAATATCCATACCGTTTCCAGTTTTTCCAGTATTTTGGAAACCTCGTCTTTTGACTTTGCTTTTCTGCATTCGTTAAGCAAATCGGTTACTGGCCATATATGCTCCAAAATGAATGTTTTTCTGTCTTTATCAAATTTCTTTTGATTTGACCATGTCATTTTTGTTAAATCGATCCCCATTTCTTCCTTAGCTTTTTTGACGGCTTCCTCCGACGCTCTTTTGGGAAGATTGATGTTGTCGAAACCTCTCAACGTGTGCCTTGCGCCCGTATGGGAAAACTTGAATTCGGGGTTGCGGCGGGTTAAAAAATAAATAACTTCCGCCAATTCTTCTCTTTCAGAAACTGTGCTCATGTTTGCTCCTATAGTTTTATTCCGTATTGCCGCCGTTCAGGGCGGCCGTTAAATTTCCACTCCGCTTTGATGTTGCGAAAAACAACACCAAAGCGGAGGCTTTTGTTACTTGGGTTTGTACGCTTTGCATGACCCGGCCGGTGGCTCTTTTCCAAGTTTTGAATTGTTTGTAAAAGCCCCGTTGTCCGTGCAATTATGAGGATAGTTATTGTTAGACTTTAACTCATAAAACTTGCAAGCTCCTTGTTCAATGATAAAACAATGTTCAACGAACATTTTCTTTACACCTTCGTTCCGCATTCCGCGCAGAATTTCGCCCCGCTTGCCAGAACCGCGCCGCAATCGGGGCAGGCCGCCTCTTGCTTCTGCCCGCAGCCGGGGCAAAATTTGGCAGTGGCCGACAATGCGTGGCCGCAACTGGCGCAAGCTCGCCCAGCCCCCGCCGCACCCTCGGCCTTCGCCGCGCTCGCTTGGTTTGGCGCGGGCTTTGCCGGTGCGGGCTTGGGCGCTTCGATCTTCTCCCGGTCCTTCTTGTCTTCTATCGCAAGCGTTGCTGTTTCCTTCGTCATGCGGGTAATATCCGCTTCCGACAAACCAGACGAATTTTCTATGCGGATTTTCTGCTCCTTGCCCGTGCCCAAGTCTTTCGCCGATACGTGGACAATACCGTTGGCATCAATGTCGAAAGTTACCTCGATTTGGGGCGCGCCTTTGGGAGCGGCCGGGATGCCGACAAGTTCGAAGCGGCCAAGCAAACGGTTTTCCGCCGCCTTTTCTTTTTCGCCCTGATAAACTTGAATCGATACCGCCGACTGGTTGTCCGCCGCGGTGGAAAAAATCATGCTGGGCCTTGTGGGGATTGTCGTGTTTTTTTTGACAAGAGGGGTCATCACGCCGCCGAGGGTTTCTATGCCAAGCGAAAAGGGCGTTACGTCCAAAAGAAGCACGTCCTTAACGCCGCCGCCCAATATGCCGCCCTGAATGGCCGCGCCCAGCGCGATGGCTTCGTCGGGGTTTACGCCCTTGTTGGGTTCTTTTTTGAAAATCTCCTTGACGTGCCGGCGGACGGCGGGGATGCGTGTGGAGCCGCCGGCAAGGATCACTTCGTCTATTTGTTCGGGCTTAAGCTGCGCGTCGGCAAGGGCCTGCTTGCAGGAATCGCCTGAGCGTTTTAACAGGTCGGCGATGAGCGACTCGAAGGTCGGGCGGTCGATGCTTCGCTGTAAATGTTTGGGGCCGCTGTGATCCGCCGTTATGAAGGGCAAATTTATGTCGGTGCTTTGCATGGAGGAAAGTTCCAGCTTGGCTTTTTCGGCGGCTTCGCGCAGGCGTTGCAGGGCCATGCGGTCTTGCCCCAGGTCTATGCCCGTTTCCGCTTTGAAGCCCTCGATGAGCCACTCCAGGATTTTAAGATCGAAGCTGTCGCCGCCCAGATGCGTGTCGCCGTTGGTGGATTTTACTTCAAAAACCCCGTTGCCCAGTTCCAGAATTGAAATGTCGAAAGTGCCGCCGCCCAGATCGTAAACGGCGACGATTTTCTCCTTGTCTTTGTCTTTAAAGCCGAAAGCCAGCGAAGCGGCCGTAGGTTCGTTGATAATGCGCATAACGTCCAGCCCGGCGATTGCGCCTGCGTCTTTGGTGGCCTGGCGTTGCGCGTCGTTGAAGTAGGCGGGAACGGTGATGACGGCCTTTGTTACGGTTTCGCCCAGATAATCTTCGGCGGCCTGTTTCATTTTTTGGAGGATGAAGGCGGAAAGCTCCTGGGGAGTGTAAGCCTTGCCGCCGATTTCCACGCCGACGCCGCCTGAGCGTTCCGTTACGCGATACGGCACGCGGGTCATCTCGCCGGTAACTTCGCCGTAACGCCGCCCCATGAAGCGTTTTATGGAGAAAACGGTGTTTTCTGGGTTGGTGATCATTTGGTTTTTGGCCGGCGCGCCGACGAGCCGCTCGCCTTTTGCGGTAAAGCCCACGATTGACGGCGTTGTGCGCGTGCCTTCAAAGCTGGGGATGACGACGGCCTCGCCGTCTTCCAGCACGGCCACGCATGAATTTGTGGTTCCCAGGTCTATGCCGATAACTTTGTTGGACAGTGGGAGTTGGGATTGGGGCGCGGCGTTTGCGGCGGAGCCGCTTTGGGCGTTTTGCAGGGCGGCTTCTACTGCCGTTTTAAGATTGTCCGGCACGTATTCAATTGCCTTGCTATTCTGCTGAACCGCTGCAAGGCACATTTCCACGGTTTTCAGATGATCAGGCACAAATTTCAATGCCCTGCCAACATTCTGCACCGCCGCAAGGTACATTTCCGCCGTTTTTAGATTATCGGGTGTGTAATTTAGTGCATATCCATTCTGTTGAACCGCCGCACGGCAGACATCCGCTGTTTTCATATTGTCAGGCACAATTTCAAGCGTAAGACCATCTTTCTGAATCGCCGCAAGGCACATTTCCACAGTTTTCTTATTGTCAGGTATGTGTTTTAGCGCACCCGCATCTTGTTGAATTGCCGCAAGGCAGGTATCCCTGGTTTTTAGATTGTCAGGCACATATTGAAGCGCATTGCCTGACAGCTTAACCGCCGCAAGATAAAATCCTGATGTTTTCAGATTGTCAGGCACGTATTGAAGCGCAGCGCCTGACTGCTTAATCGCCGCAAGACAGATTTCTTCGGTTTTAAGGTTGTCAGGCACATATTGGAGCAACATACCCCACTTATGCATCACCGCAAGGCACATTTCTTCGGTTTTAAGATTGTCAGGTATGTATTCGAGCGCTCTGTAATTTTCCTTAATTACCGCAAAGCAGAATTCTGTAGTTCTCCATTGTTCAGGAATTTGCAAGAAATCAGACGGATTTTTACGCACAAAATTCATGGCATCTTCTTCGGATTTGATTTCACCGTCGTCATCGCCGTCACTGCCGCCTTGCAGTGCTTTCTCCACCTTGCGTTTAAGTACATCAGGTACATGATCCATTGCATATTTATCATTTTTAACCGCTGCAAGGCAGACTTCCATTGTTTTCATATCATTAGGCACGTAGTCAAGCATAGGGCTTTTCTGAACTGCGGCAAGGCAAATTGCTTCAGTTCTCAAATGCTTAGGCACATATTCAAGTGCATAACCATCATTCTGAACTGCAGCAAGACAGATTGCTTCAGTTTTCAAATGCTTAGGCACATATTCAAGTGAACAACCATCATCCTGAACTACAGCAAGGAGGATTTCTTCTGTTTGCATATGCCCAGGCACATATTCAAGCGCAGAGCTACTAAGCTGAACTGCAGCAAGGCAGATTTCTTCTGTTTTTAAATCTTCAGGCACGAATTCAAGTACATACCCAGCCTCTTGTACCGCCAAAAGGCACATTTCCTCGGTTTTCAGATTGTCGGGCACGAATTCAAGCATCCTGCCACCGTGTTCCTTTATTGCAGTAAGAGCTTCTTCTTCCGTTTTTATTTCATCATCATCATTTTTCTTCATATCTCGCTCCCATTCATCATTAGTTATAGGCGGACTGGTTAGGCCGCGCCCTTCTTCCATGACTATTCCATAACGCGCAAGGATTGCTTTATTGCCTTCTTTTTCCGGCAATAAATTGAATGGATTCACATCAGTAGCAAGCAGCTTATTGACCGCCTCTACAAGGGATAAGGGAACATATTCAAGTGCTGCCTCTTTATCGAATTTCATAGCGCCTAAACAAACCGCTATTGTTCTGTACTCTTCGTCAGCTCTGCTAAGAAGGTGTCCCATTGTTACATCCTCACACATTAAGCCAACCTGATATGCCCATTCTTCGTCTATGTAATCATCATCTGCAGCATGCTCTATGCCAAGCCAATCATTAAGGCGGTCATGGATATTTTTTCCATCCCCCATTGAATATTCTGCATTTTCAGCAACCCTGCCATTTTCCACAATAGTGTAGCCGCAGTGATTTGAATTATCAAAAGAACTCACTCCCCGTTTTAACTCAAAAAAGAATTTTATTGGTTTTCCAGAGGCTTCGTTAAATTCTTTTGTTAAGGACAAAAAAGGCTTATAATAAACATCCCTTGTTTCTTCTATATAAAAGAACATAGGCAATTCATCAGTCCTGCACTCAACATAGTCTGCTGATAATTCCTGAACAACGCGCCCACGGAAGGCGTCAATAGCTTCTTCCCCTCCATTGCAGTGTAATGAAAAACTGTAACTAAAACTTGCCATAATTCAAACTCCTTTCAAATTGTACCCGCCCGCAAGAGCTGGGGTATAAAAAACCCGGCATTGCCCTAGAAAGAGCAATGCGGTTAAACGTGAGAAAAAATGTAAAAATTTGTGAATTTACGCTGTCAGGTACTTGACAAAGTGAAACAAGCGCCCATAATTTTATTGCGTATTGCGTATTGCGTATTGCGTATTGCGTATTGCGTATTGCGTATTGCGTATTGCGTATTGCGTATTGCGTATTGCGTATTGCGTATTGC
>JGI24700J35501_10930492_pt1 | contig 14682 bp, 18 predicted proteins | sample TergutTh196P1_FD_35501 | JGI IMG/M metagenome (IMG submission 35501) | reverse complement strand
GGGCGGATATTATCCGCCCCTACAACCCAATCGCCAAATATCGCAAATCCAACTCCAAGCCGCCAGCCGTTATCAGCGGCTCGGCAAGGCTTAAATCTGCCAATTTTTTGTCCCCATGAAAACGCTCGACCACGTCCGAATCCTGCTGAATATACCAGTGTTCCGTGGTTGCACCCGTGGAATATAGCGACTTTTTGAACTCAATCTCTTTGTGAGTGTTGCTCTCCGACCAGATTTCTATCACCAAATCGGGAAAACCCGCTATTCTCGTCTCATTCTTGTTGTAAATCCTACGATTTTGCTTGAAAAATAGCAAATCGGGTAGCACAATCGACAAATTATTCATCGTGTTTTCTTGAAATTCAGCCAATTTCGCCTCGTCGAATTCGTCCAAATCCACCAAATGCCCGTAATCCTGCCGACTGCCAAAATATGCCAAATCGCAGTCCCCTTTGCGGATTATCTCGTCCCTTTTGGTACGTTTGTGGAACATATTTTTCAAAAGGACGAAAATGTCGCCCGTTAAATCGCTGTGCCTGTTCGACACGCCCATTCCGAAATATTCCACTATTCCACCACCTTAACGAAAAAATCCCGCTGACTCTCGATAAATTTATCATGCACGGCAGATAACGCCTTCTCCATGTGAACCCTGTCCACAAGCACGGAAATCTTTATCTCCGAGGTCGAAATCATGTTGATATTCACGCCACAGTCGTACAGCGACTCAAACATCATGCTTGCCACGCCTGGATTGCTCGCCATGCCTGCACCGACAATCGTGATTTTCGCCACATCCGCTGCCCACGTCAAATCCCGATAGCCGATGCTCGGCTGATTCGCCCGCATGATGTCGAGCGACCGCTGCAAATCCGCCTTATTAACGGTAAACGTAACATCTTTAATGCCATTGTAGCTGACGGGCTGCAAAATCAAATCGACAGGGACGTTGCCCTTTGCCAGGAGCGAGAAAATATGAAACGCCATCCCAGGCTTGTCCGTTACGCCAACTAGCGAAATGCGGGCGATTTTGTCATCTGCCGCCACGCCGCTTACGTGTAATTTTTCCACGAGTCGTACTCCTTCTTTTACTGTTGTCCCCTCCGCCGCTGTCATGCTCGACCGCACTACGAGGTTGACACGATAGCGTTTTGCCATTTCCACGGAGCGGTTGTGCAGCACCTGCGTTCCCGCCGAAGCCAATTCCAGCATTTCCTCATATGAAATTTCCCGCAATTTTATTGCGTTCGTTATGATATTCGGATCCGCCGTGTAAACGCCGTCCACATCGGTGTAAATCTCGCACAAATCGGCGTTCAGCTTGGCGGCAATGGCAACCGCTGTCGTGTCGGATGCACCCCGCCCGAGCGTCGTGATGTCGCCGTAGCGATTTATCCCTTGAAAGCCCGCCACCAGCACAATATTGTTGCGTTCGAGTTCGAGATTCAGCCGACTGGTGGCAATATTTTTAATCCGTGCGTTCCCATAATTCGTGCTTGCTTGAATTCCAACCTGCCCAGCCGTCAGCGAAATGGCAGGAAAGCCCAACTTATGAATCGCCATAGCCATGAGTGCTGCCGATTGTTGTTCGCCCGTGGAAAGCAACATATCCATTTCCCTCGGGCCTGCGTTGGGGTTGAGCCGCCGAGCCTTGCGGATTAGTGCGTCCGTCAGAACGCCCTGTGCCGACAGCACCACCACGAGTTTGTTGCCCTTGCTGAATGACTCGGTAATCCGCCCCGCCGCCCGCATTATGCACTCGTCGTTTGCTACGGACGTGCCGCCGTATTTTTGTACTATTAACATCACATCAATCTTTCTTGTAGAAATTTACTTGCGAAAAATCCCCGAAAACCCCGAAAACCCCCGAAAACCCCGAAAACCCCCAAAAATGTTGAAAAAATCCCCAAAAAATGCCCAAAATGTAAGGGATGAGCGGGCGGATAATATCCGCCCCTACAAAATACCCCTGCCAACCCGCTAAACCCTAACCCAAGAAAAAATGAGCGGGTCAAGGGGCGCGCTCCTTGCGGGGGTCTGGGGGCTGGCCCCCAGCGGGGTGTGGGGCAGAGCCCCACGGTTTTAAGTATTGAAAATTCTTATCATTTTTTCGATTCTTATGCCTTTTAGTTTTTTGTGAGTCTCTTTTTCTGTTTCGTGGTCGGTTAGCCAGGCTACTTGGCCTGGATAGTCCGTTAATTCCATGAAATTTACGTTGTCCAAATCCTTTACGCTGTCCGCAAATGCCCGTATCATCTTGCGGCTGGCGTAATTGTCCAAGCTTAACATCTTGGCGTTGTCCCGTGAAAGCGGGAACGAGTTGCTTATGTCAAGATGTTTGGCAATGTCAACAATATCGCTAATTACAGCCGCCGCTACGGGGAATTTGCCCGTCCCTTGCCCGTAAAACATCAATGGGCCCGCCGCTGCCGATTTTATGATTATCCCGTTGTATGTGTCGTTTACGGTCGCAAGCGGGAAATCGGATGGCAATAACATCGGCACAGATAACCCAAACGCCGTATCTTCCGTTAAAATGGCGTGTACGCAAGGTTTCAAAATATACCCAAACGTCCGTGCGAACGCCAAATCGATTGAGCGAATCGTGTCAATCCCGTCCGTCAGCACTTTTCGATAGTCCGTCTGCTTGCCCAGTGCAATCGCCAGCAGAATCGCCAATTTCCGTGCCGCATCCCTGCCCGAAACATCATCGTTTGACTTCCGTTCCACAAAGTCTCCCAGCACCGCTTCCGCAAACGCCGATTCATACGAGCGGTCAAACTCGAACATTTTTGTCATAATATAATTAGAGGTCGCATTGAGAATACCTGAAATTTCGACAATTCTATCCGAAACCAACGCCTGGCTGACCGCTCTAATAATCGGGATTCCGCCGCCCACGGTTGCCTCGAACATAAAGTTCAGCCCGTGCGTTTTCGCCATTTCAATCAGTTCTGAACCATATTGCACAACAACCTGTTTATTGGACGTACAGATATGTTTACCTTTCAGCAACGCCCGAATAATGTACTCATAAGCGGGATTCCGTTCGCCCGAGACTTCGGCAACAATTTGCACCTCATCATCGTTTAAAATATCGTCAAAATTATCGGTAAAAATGATATTACCGACCCCGCCCGCAGGCGGGTTATCACAAAGGATATATTTAATCCGAACGACATCTCGGGCTTGTTTCCGGATGCTTTCCTCATTCCCAGCAAACACCTCAACAATCCCACGCCCAGTAATCCCATACCCCAAAACCGCCACATTAACCACATCTTCACCTCAAAACCGTGGGGCTCTGCCCCACACCCCGCAAGGGAGCATCTCGACAGTTCACTGGACTGTCTCGTCCCCTTGACCCCGCTCATTTTTTATTGGTTATTTTGTAAAAATTTTGCGACTTTTTACGGTTGTTTTTCAAAATTTGCCGCTTCTTGTCGCTTTTTATTTCGTAGGGGCGGTTATAAATTTATCCGCCCGTGCTGCTTGCCCGTGTACGGAACGGGCGGATGGTATCCGCCCCTACATTTCGGCAAACACGATTTTATTCATGCTACTCGCCTAACTTCTTCGCTTGGTCGGCTGTGATTAGCGTGTCCATAATCTCGTCCAAATCCCCGTCCAGCACGGATTCCAAGCGATGGAGCGTTAAGCCGACTCGGTGGTCGGTTACTCGCCCTTGCGGGTAGTTATACGTGCGGATTTTCTCGCTGCGGTCGCCCGTCCCGACTTGGATTTTCCGCTCGGCTGATTGGGCGGCTTGCTGTTTCGCTTGTTCCAAATCATATAATTTTGCCCGCAGGATTTTCATCGCCTTGTCCTTGTTTTTGAGTTGAGATTTCTCGTCCTGGCAGGATATGACGATGCCGCTCGGCATATGCGTCAGGCGGACGGCGGAATCCGTGGTGTTTACGCTCTGTCCGCCGTTCCCGCTCGAACGGAACACGTCAATGCGAATATCGTTTTGGTTGATTTGCACATCGACATCCTCGACCTCGGGCAGGACGGCGACTGTCGCCGTTGACGTGTGAATCCGCCCGCTCGATTCCGTCTCGGGGACACGCTGCACTCGGTGGACACCGCTCTCGTATTTTAGCCGAGAATATGCGGATTTCCCGTGTATCATAAAGATGATTTCCTTGTAGCCGCCGATGCCGTTCTCGTTTAGGCTCAAAATCTCGGATTTCCAACGCCGCCCGTCTGCGTAATAGTTGTACATTCGGGACAGATTGCTCACGAAGAGTGCCGCCTCGTCCCCGCCCGCGCCGCTCCGAATCTCGACGATTACGTTCTTTTCGTCGTTCGGGTCTTTCGGCAGGAGTAGGAGTTTTAGCGTGGTTATCGTGTTTTCAAGGCGTTCACGGCTCTCTTTGAGTTCCTCTTTGGCGAGTTGCCGCATTTCTTCGTCTTCGCTGCTTTCGAGCAACTCCTTTGCCTCGGCAATGTCTTTGCCCGTGTTTTTGTACGCTCGGTAGCTTTCGATTATCGGGGCGAGGTCGCTATGTTCTTTCATTAGCTTTCGCCACAGGTTTTGGTCGGCTATCGTGGCGGGATCGTTCACCGTCTCGCTCAGCGTGTCGAATTTTTCTTCCAGTTCGTTTAGTTTGTCAAACAATTTTATCGCTCCTTTTTTAGGGAATAGATTTGTAAATGGCTTGTTTCGGCTGTCAATGATTCTTCGTCCCGTTTATACAGGTAAATTTCGCTGTTGGTATAGCTGATATTTATGTCGAAATATCGCAAAATATCTGTGCCGAAAAGGTTGTGCAAGTCGGGTTTTAGCGAAAAATGCAAATCGCAACCCTGCAATTCCCTGTCGCCAAACATTATTGAAATATTTGAAATATATTTTAGATATACACGCTCTCCATTTGCTGTGTATACTGGTTTTTTCATGTATTCGGGGCAATTTTGCAAAAACTCGTGCGTGTAGCCCAATCTAGTCAAATCTTCGCAACTTATGACGGTCAAATCCGCCCCTGTATCGAATTTAAAACGCACCAAATCATGGTCGAGCAGGTTGGCTTTTAGCATTTTTAGGTCAAACATGATTCTGCCCGATTCGTCATTCTCGAAGTTGATAACAATGGGCGGTTTCATGCTAAAATTCCTTGTCCGCTTGCCGTGCTTACGCCCGTGATTTCCAAATTGCGGTCGATGCCTTTTATAATCGCAATTTTCCCCATGCTATCGCCCAGCGAGAGCCTAATCGAATGTGCATCCTCTTTTGTGTCAACAACGGCGTAAATCTCGCCGCGCGGGTTAAACATCTCTAAATTGGGGTCGATTTCTACTTGTACTGCTACTATCCATTGGTCGGGATAGTGCAGGTGCGTGTTGTTTAGCCATATTCGTTCGGTTGTTTTGGTCATTGCTTGTCCTTTCTTTTCTCCTCGTCATTCGCCGTCCAACCACAGTCCGCCGATTAACAGCGGTTCGTCGCTGAAACTGCCTTTTACAATGGCAATCGTCCCCATCGTCTTCCCGAGTGAAAGGCGGATTTCTTGTGCCTCTTCTTCGGTTTGCGTGTGGGCATAAATTTCGCCAACCATGTCCGTATACGATACTTCGGGGCCGTAATTCAAATTAACTAGCACCGTCCAACATTTGGGATGCAACATCGCCACATTGCCCAGCCATTCCATGCTTCTTCTTTCTTGCGTTTGAATGTTCATATAATCGCTCCTTTTTTAATCCAACGAATAAATCTGCGGTTGGATTTCGCCGACAGTAATTTCCATATCCCGCTTGTAAAGCAGTACCTTTCTGTCGTCATAATTTATCGTTAGGTTAAACCGTCTCAAAAAATCTGTCCCGAATAGAGTACGCATATCGGATTCCAACGAAAAATATATTTTGCAGTTCTGTATCTCTCTATCGCCGAACATAAGGGACATATGGTCGATATATTTGAGTGTTACAACAACGCCGTTTGCCGTTGTTACTTCCCTCTCGGTATAGTCGGGGCAATTCTGCAAAAATTCCTGTGTGTAGCCTAAATTCGCCAAATGTTTGTGATTTATAACCGTCAAATTTGCCCCTGTATCTATCTTAAACTCGACATCGCTGTGCGAAAGGCGGTCGGCTTTTAATACGCCTATGTTGCCTTTAATTAAGCCGTCGTTGTTTTCCGCAAATTTTACGATAATCGGCGGTTTTATCGCATTCGTCATCTAATCACACCTGTCTTCTTCTTTATTATACGTCCACAATCCGCCAATTAACAGCGGTTCAACGCTGAAATTGCCTTTTACAATGGCAATCGTTCCCATTGTCTTTCCGAGGGTTGTCCTATGTCTTATGTATTGTCAAAATTGCTAAGTCTGCTCACGAACCTCCAGCACCCTTCAATAATCGCTTTAACAAGAGGAAATCGTTGTAAGTGTTGATGGTATCAGGATGTTCCTTGCCAAGCATTTTCTCCCGAATTGCTAAAGCCTTCTCACATAATTCCAGTGCTTTTGAGTATTCGTCTTGACAACCGTAGACATTAGCGATGTTGTTGTAAGTGGCGGCGGTATCAGGGTGTTCCTTGCCGAACACTTTCTCCCGAATTGCTAAAGCTTTCTCATATAATTCCAGTGCTTTTGAGTATTCGTCTTGACAACCGTAGACATTGGCGATGCTGTTGTAAGTGGTAGCGGTATTAGGGTGTTCCTTGCCAAGCGTTTTCTCTTGGATTGCTAAAGCCTTCTCATATAATTTCAGTGCTTTTGAGTATTCGCCTTGACGAGCGTAGACATTGGCGATGTTGTCGTAAGTGGTAGCGGTATAAGGGTGTTCCTTGCCAAGCGTTTTCTCTTGGATTGCTAAAGCCTTCTCATATAATTCTAGTGCTTTTGAGTATTCGCCTTGACGAGCGTAGACATTGGCGATGTTGTTGTAAGTGGTAGCGGTATCAGGGTGTTCCTTGTCGAGCACTTTCTCACAAATTGCTAAAGCCTTTTCATAAAGCTCCAGTGCTTTTGAGTATTCGCCTTGATGATGGTAGGTAATGGCGATGTTGCTGTAAGTGATGGCGGTATTAGGGTGTTCCTTGCCGAGAATTTTCTCCTGAATCGTTAAAGCCTTCTCATATAACTCCAGTGCTTTTTGGGATTTGCCTTGACTAGAGTAGACTCTGGCGATGTTGTTGTAAGTGGCAGCGGTATTAGGGTGTTCCTTGCCAAGCACTTTCTCAACGATTGCTGAAGCCTTTCCAAACTGCTCCAACGCTTTGGGATATTCGCCACTATGGATAAAGCCATAACCAACTTTATTATACAACCAAGCTATTTCCTCTTGCCGTTTCTCATCGTTGCCGAATACAATTTACGCACGGTTTGCGATTTCCAAAATATGATCTACGTTTTGTTCGAATGTGTCCATTAATTGCCTGTCCCAAAGTTTATAGTCAAAGGTATTGTATGCCAAATCAAGGCAATAAGCCAACCACTGCGTATCTTTACCATGACTATCACGCACAACCAACTGAATAATCCGATGCATTGACAGAAATACATTTCCATTGCCATCCCGCCTAAACGACATCAGCGAAAAGCGTTCCAAATCACGTAAAATTTCATTTTGCGATAACCCTGGTAAAATATCGTCGCACAAAGGTTCGGGGAGTGTACATCCCTCAATAAACATAGACAGTGGTATATCATCAGGTGCAAAATAAGCACAAAGATTGAATAGCTGAACCGCTCCCTCCAACTTCATTTTTTTGATTGACACAAGCCATGTAACCGCAATCGTTTTTTCAGATGCGATTGTCGAAACATTTGTGCCGAGCAGTTTCGCCCCCTCGCTCTTAAACAATTTTATGTATTGTGCACACGTTAGCCTAGTTTCGGCCATGTATGCCGCTGCGTGTTCCAATGCAAGCGGGAGATAACCTAGCAATTCCGACAAAGTTTCAGCATCGTTTGCGTTTATATTTTCGTTTCTTTTTCGCAAAAATGCTAGGCTTTCGCCTTCTAAAAACAATCCCAAGTCCATGCTTTCGTCCGTTAGCCCCGCCCATTTTTTCCGAATGTTAATCAGTATATGCCCCAAAATTTGACCTTTGGGCAGAAACTCGCGCAATTCAGCTGAAAGTCCCTCGGCATTGTCGAATATAAATAAATAACGCTGATTGCCTTCAAGCCATGATTCCACATAACGCAATACAAGCCCAAAATCCACCGTTTCTGCAGATGGCAAATCTATCCGCAGGGCAAATTTGCGGTAAGATTGCTCCAGCGTTAGCTTAGATTCAGCGTTTGCAATCCATATATAATCGTATTTCGTTGCGTTGCGGTAAGCATATTCAACGGCAAGTTGCGTTTTTCCATATCCACCATTACCTACTATGCTCAGCATTGGTTCATGTTGAAACCTGCGGGAAATATTCTCCAACATTTCTTCGCGCCCTGTGAAATGTTTGTTTCGGGGCGGCAGATTGCTAATGTGGGGGAGTTTTTTAGTTGTCGCTCCACCTGGAAAAGGCGGACGCTCCGCTTGTTTCTTGTTGCCTGGGAATGGCGGGCGTGTGCGTGGTATAGGATTTTTATCTACTGCATACTTTAGCACTTTTTTAGCCTCGTCTTCATCTTTGTCGAAAATGTCAACATACACAATCGTTTGAATCAGTTCAGATGGGTCAACTTCAGCCACACGTATAGGGAAAAAACGATACTCAGGCGTTTTCAGATGCTTGTTCAACGCAACTGAAAGTTCTTTTTCGCAGTAAGGAGATTTCATGTATTCCTCAGAGAGGATAGGTATAAACGCCTTTGAGTATTCTAAAAATTCATTCATTTTTGAGATGAAATCGTCCCCTGGTCGGATATCCCATGCTTGTATATTGGTTGTGTAGCCAAAATTTTCCAAAGTCCCCGCTACCCATTTTGCCCATTTTTTGTCGGCTTTGTTATAGCTTATGAAAAAGTCTCTTGTATCTTTCTCCATTTGAACGCTCATAATCCCCTCACTTCCCACGAATCGCCTAACCACTCGATTCTTCTCCTACAAATCCTTTAATCCAACGAATAAACCTGCGGTTGTCCTTTGCCGCTAACAGGTTCTATATTACGCTTATAAAGGCGGACTTCTCCACTATCATAATCTATCATTATGTTAAAAAGTTGCAAAATATCCGTGCCGAAAAGGGTACGCATATCCGATTCCAACGAAAAATATATTTCGCATTGCTGTATCTCACTATCTTCAAACATGAGGGAGATGTCTGGGAGATACCTAAGTTGTATAGACGTTCCGTCCGCTGTTGTTACGTTTTTCTTCGTGTATCTCGGGCAATTCTGCAAAAATTCCTGCGTGTAACCCAAGTTCGCCAAATGTTCGTGGTTTATAATGGTCAAAGTTGCCCCAGTATCTACCTTGAACTCAACCTCGCCGTGCGAAAGATGGTCGGCTTTTAGTACGTTAATGTTGGTGAGGATTTTCCCGTCTTCGTCTTCCGCAAATTTAAGGATAATCGGGGGTATTTTATCATTTGTCATCTGCCCTCTGCCGCCTCTTCTAAACTGTCATATGTCCACAATCCGCCTATTTCAATAGGATTGTCGCTAAAATCGCCTTTTACAATCGCAATCGTCCCCATTGTCTTCCCGAGGGAAAGGCGAATTTCCTGTGCCTCTTCCTCGGTGTCCGTGTGGGCGTAAATTTCGCCTATCGTCTCGTGCATCGCAAATTCGGGTCCACATTGCAGATTGACAAGCACCGTCCAACATTTAGGATAATGTATCGAAACATTGTATAAACACGTTTTATTTCTTTTTTTCGTCTGCACATTCATAATTTTCTCCTCTAAATTGAGCCAAACCCAACTAACAAACCCCCTACTTCCCCCGAATCGCCTTAACCACCCGATTCCGCTCCTCCAAATCCTTAATCGTAACGACAGACCGAAAATTATTCTCATGCAGGAGTGCGGCAACCGCTTTCGCCTGCGAGTCGCCGATTTCGAGATAAATCGCCCCGCGCGGCAACAAAAATTCATGGCAATCCTGAATAATGCGGCGGTAAAACGCCAAACCGTCCGCACCGCCGTCCAACGCTGACACTGGCTCTTTCTGTACCTCGGCGGGCAGCTCGGCAATCTCCGCTGTCGGGATATACGGCGGATTCGCCGTGATACAGCTGAATCGCCCCGTTATCCGCTCGAACAAATCCGACTGCACCACGCTGATACGGGCGTGATTGCCGTTCAAATCGACATTTTCCCGTGCAAACGCCAACGCCGTCTCGCTCACGTCTGACAACGTAACCACCGCAAACGGGCAGAATTTCGCTATACTTATGCCGATACAGCCCGTCCCCGTGCAGAGGTCGAGAACGGCGGGCATTTTCGGCAACGTGCTCACGAACGCAATCGCCTCCTCTGCCAGTATTTCCGTGTCTTTGCGGGGGATTAACACGCCAGGCCCGCATTTCATTGTCAAGCCCATAAAATCCCAGTCGCCTAGGATATATTGCAACGGAGTCCCGTTCTGCCGCTGTTTTAACAGGAACAAAAAGAAATCCGCCGCCGTTTCCGTCAGTTCCGTGTCGGGCAGGGAAAGGCGGATTTGCGTGGGTGTTAAGCCAGTCGCTTTCTCGATTATCCAAATCGCTTCGTGGCTGTTGCACATTGAAAATGCCTGTTTTAGTGTCATGGCGCAATTACCAACGGCTTTTCGCTGTCCCTTTCGTTGGTTTCACGTTCTAGCACTGCTTTTAGGGCAGAAACGGCAACCTCAATCTGCCCGTCGTCAGGCTCTCTGGTGGTCAGCTGTTGCAGTCGCATCCCTGGGAATGAGATTATTTTCACGAATGAGCTTTTGCTCTTGCCCGCAAGGCGGATTATTTCATACGAAAAGCCCGCAATCACGGGGATTAGCACCAGTCGGGTCAGCAGCCGCACAAGAGGATCGGGCGTGGATACGAATGTGAACACCACAATCGAGATGAACATGACAATCAGCAGGAAACTCGTGCCGCAGCGTTTGTGCAGACGGGAGCATTTGCGGATATTTTCGACGGTCAAATCGAGCTGACTCTCGTATGCGTTAATGGTTTTATGCTCTGCGCCGTGGTATTCAAAGACCCGTGCGATGTCCTTCGAGCGGGAAATGAGCAGGATATAACCCACGAAAATGACCAAACGAAGCAAGCCCTCGATAATGCCCAGCAAGGCGGGGTTGGCGTTCGTGAGGGAGAACAAAAACCCGCCAATCCAGAGCGGCAACAAAATAAAAATAAGCACAGCCATTGCCACAGCCAGTAAAATACTTATTTGCATGAGAATGTCGTTGGCACGGTCGCCCAGCTTGCGTTTGAGGAATTTTTCAAAATTGCCCTCTTCGAGTTCGCCGTCCGTGGCAATTTCGGCGGATTCCGTCAGCGAGAGTACGCCGATTTTCATAGCCGATCCAAACGCTATTATCCCTCGTAAAATCGGGATTTTGCGGGCGACGGTGGAGGTTGGAGAGGTCGGTTTAGTTATCGTATGCTCCACAACGGCAATATCGCCGCTGGGCTTGCGTACCGCCATGGCGTAAATCTGTTTGCCTCGCATCATAACGCCTTCCATGACGGCTTGTCCGCCATAGAAGTGGGAATCTTGGGCGTTCATTACTTGTCAACAATTTCCAGGGATTTGTCTAGGTAGGATTTTTCGTCGTTGCGTAAACCAGGGATTGTGTTCGACAAGAGAGGTTGTGTTTCGGAGCTTACCATTGCTGTGGCTTCGCCCACCTGGTAGCGGCCGTTTAGCTGCCCGCCTTCGTCTACTATGATCGAATTTGTCTTGATGTCGCCGTTTACACGAGCGGTGGGGGAGATGTGCAACACGCCCTCGCACTCGATGTTGCCACGTACCAGACCCGCAACTACAATGTATTTCGCACGTATAGTACCCTCGATGCTACCCGTTTCGCCTAAAATCAAGCTACCGTCTAGATCGACGTTGCCTAAAAATACGCCGTCAATCCGTACGGATTCCCGACCAGTCAGGACAGCCGCTTCTATCGTTATTCCTTTACCTATGACGGTTCCAGGGGCTTCCACTTGAGGTGCTACTGTTTTTTTTCCAAACATAATATTTTGTCCTTTCTCAAATTACTTGATAAAATCATTATAACACATTTTTTGGAGTTTATAAAATAATTTTTTTGCGGTGTATGGTATTTTTATACGGTCTGAATTTTGGCAATACAAAGCCCCCTGCCAATATTGGCAGGGGGAGTTTTTGAATCCTCAAAGTACTTTCTTCAAATTGTTGAGAGCTGCCTTTAGCGTATCGGTGGGGCAAGCGATGTTCATTCTGAAGAAACCAGCCCCCTCTTCGCCAAAAGAGATGCCGCTACTCAACCATAACCCAGCATTTAAGAGCATTTCATCCAGTTCCTGATGAGGGAGGTTAAACGCTGTGAAATCTAGCCACATGAGATATGTCGCCTCGGGCTCAATCATCTTGACCTTTGTCGTATCGGCAAGGAATTTTTGTATTAGCCTGATATTGCTCTGCAAATGTTTTTTCAAATGTGCAAGCCAGCTACCGCCGTGCAGATAGGCACTTTTACAGGCGGCAAGCCCCATTATGTTGAGTCTATTATGCCCTAATTTATCCATTTCATGTGTGAATTTCACTCGCAAAGCCTCGTTTGGTATGAATATATTTGAGCATTGCAAGCCAGCAAGATTAAAGGTCTTGCTGGGGGCGGTGCAGATGATTGCGTTCTGTGCAAAATCCCTACACACATTCGTAAACATATGATGTTTCAAGCCATTGTAAACGATGTCGCAATGTATTTCGTCCGAAATGACGATGCAACCGTATTTTAGGCAAATTTGCCCCATTTTATAAAGTTCATCTGCCGTCCATACTCGAGCAACGGGATTGTGCGGGCTGCACAAGATGAATATTTTCACATTTTCGTCCCGTATTTTCCGTTCAAAATCGTCAAAATCGATGTAATATTTGCCATTTTCGTAAATTAGCGGATTATTTATCAATTTGCGGTCATTTCTAGTAATTATCGGCTCGAAAGAATGGTAGATGGGTTTTTGCAACAGCACGGAGTCGCCCTCATCTGTAAACGCTCGAATCGCCATCGCCATTGCATACAGGATACTGGGCGTTTTGATTATCCAATCGGGTTCACTACGAAAACCAAAATTGCTCAAGAACCAGCCCATCACGGCATGGTTATAGTCGTCTTTTGTATCCGTATATCCATAAACGGCGTGTTCGGCACATTTCATCAGGGCTTCTTCCACTTCTTCTGGCACTTTAAAGTCCATATCGGCAATCCAAAGCGGTATAGCATTCGCAGGTTTCCCCATTTCACGGGCATAATCATACTTAACAGAATTAGTATTCCGCCTATCCACCAACTCATCAAAATTATACATCACTAACACCTCTAAGACCGTGGGGCTCTGCCCCACACCCCGCAAGGGGGCTCGCCCCCTTGACCCCCTTCGTTCGTTATTTTTTGGCTCGTGGCTTTCCAATATGCTACTGCAAATTTATAGCGATTGTGTGGGGATATGTGTTATCCATCATAACTGCTAAAAATTGCGTAGCAATTGGAACATAGCCGAGAGCCAAGTAAAACGAACATCGGGGTCAAGGGGCGCGCCCCTTGCGGGGGTCTGGGGGCTGGCCCCCAGCGGGGTGTGGGGCAGAGCCCCACGGTCCTAATCTTTAAATTTGTTGTAAAGCCTTTTTGGCAGCTTTTTGTTCTGCCTCTTTTTTGGTGCGACCGTTGCCGTTGCCTAAAATTCTACCCTCGTGAGAAACCGTTACCATAAAAAGTTTTTCGTGATCTGGACCTTCTTGGTTTACTAGAATGTACTCAAGAGGTGTTCGGCTTTTTTTTTGAATTTTTTCCTGTAACATCGTCTTTGCATCAAGAGTGCTTGCCAAAGTCCTGTCCTTTTTGCTAAATATGGCGTTGATAAAATTTTGTGCCCCAACCAAACCGCCGTCCAAAAATATTGCACCTATTATAGCCTCTAAAACATCGGCTAGAATAGAGTCCTTTTTTTCTCCGCCTGTCAACATCTCGCCGCGACTCATCCTGATATGCCCGCCTATGCCGAGCCGTTTGGCTCGGTTGGCTAAACTTTCAGTGCAAACTAAGCTTGCTCTCATCCTAGTAAGCTCGCCCTCTTTTAGGTTGGGATTCTCTCGGTAAAGTATATCGCTTATGAGTAGCTCCAAAACAGCATCGCCCAAAAACTCCAGACGTTCGTTTGAGGCGGTATGCGACAAATTTTGTTCGTTTACCAAGGAGCTGTGTGTTAGGGCTTGTTTTAGGAGGTTGGGGTTTTTGAATGTGTAGTCAAGTTTGAGCATCTAAGACTCCAAAGCCTTTTTTATGTGATTCACAGCATCGCCTACAGTCTTTATGTTTTCAGCCTCGCTGTCGTCAAATTCCATGCCAAAAACCTCTTCAAGATCGGTTATTATTTGGAAAATATCCAAAGAATCCGCTCCCAAATCCTCAACAAAGGTCGTTTCCAGCGTTATCGAATCTTTCGTTATGTTGCTGCCCGCCACGCTCATCTGCGAGAGTATCACTTCTCGTATCTTTTCAAATTCCATGATGTGTCCTTTCTAATTTCAACCCGCCCTCACGCAGCAAAACCCAAAAAAACAAATTTAAAGTTTGTCCACTTTACAAAGTGGCGGGGGTGTGGGGG
>JGI24700J35501_10930493_pt1 | contig 14694 bp, 13 predicted proteins | sample TergutTh196P1_FD_35501 | JGI IMG/M metagenome (IMG submission 35501) | reverse complement strand
GGCGATCCCGCTGTTTGCCCGGCAGCAGCGGCGGCAGCCCCCTGCGGGGCAGGCTGGTCTTGGGTGCAGCCGGCGGCCACAAGCCCTGCGGCCAGCGCGGCGGCCAAGGCAAGCCAGGGTTTGCGTTTCTTTTCCATAGATTGAATCCTCCTATCTTCCACTATACCCTGTTTACAAGCTGCCTGCAATAAGCCTCCAGATACTGCGTCAGACGGTTGCGCTTTTCGCCGATGCTGGCTTCGTAGAAAATGCCGCCGACTGTGAAACGCGCAAAGCCCCCGGCGGCGATCCCCTGAATAACGCTTTCCCGAATGTCGAGCTTGCCCTTTTCCACAACGGCCAACTGTTCGGCAATATCGGCCAGAACGCCCCCGGCAAAGTTGTCGCCGCAGCCCGTCGTGTCGCCGGCCCGCTCAGGGTGGTATACAAGCTCGCGCTCCACCTCATGGCAGACGGGCAGGTACGAGATTTTCGTCCCGGAAAAAACGCCCTTCTCTGCCGCAAAAGAAACCGTCTGCGCCCCGTCCGTTATAACCACCGCCTGCGTCCCCCGGCTGATAAACCAATGGATTGCGTCTTTGACGCTGGCCGCCCCCGTGGTTTTTAAGGCCTCGTTTTTAGAGGCAACCAGAACGTCGATAAAGGGGTAAGCGTCGTCTTTCGCGCCCAGTTTCCATTTTCTGCCCGGGGCGGCAAGCTCGCTGGGAAAGTCGTGAACCAAGTTTACAAAGGTAATCGCCCCTTTTTCCCGCGCCTGCTTCAGCAGCCCTGCAAGGTTTTCGTGGATTTTCGGGAGAATCGCCGTCCCGCCAAATGCGACAATGCTGGCGGAGAAAAAGTCCCCCGGCAAATCCTCTGGGCTGAAGTGCGCCGCCGCGCCCAGCATATTGATAAACGTGCGCTCCCCCCGGCCGCCGTCGTAGCGCCTGTCGGACAGAACATCTGTGAACGGCGAGGGATGCTCTTTTTGAACAAGACGGCAGGCCGAAAAAGGAATGCGTTTGATCGAGCTTTCGATAAAATCCGCGCTCTCATCGTTTCCCTTAACGCCGAAAAAGCTGATCTCCGCCCTCTTTCCCAAAACTTGGGCGGCGTGCGCCAGCGAAACCACCGAAGGCCCGCCCAAACCCCGCGAGCCGGGGGCGGGGGCTAGCTCGGCCAGAGCCTCTTGGTAGGGCTTGCCTAAAAAGCGTTCAAAGTCCTGCACAAAAACCAGTTTGCCGGGCGCAAGCCCCCCGTCCCCCTCTTTCTGGCTTAAAGCCCGCCTGAATGCCTGCGAAGAAAAATCGCAGTCTGCGTACAAGTTATCGACAAGACAGCAGCCCGTGCCGTGTACAGTTATCATCATCCCTCCTAGAAAGCGGTTGTCAAAATCCGCCGGTTTTTGTAGTATGAAGCGAGTGGCCAAATCGGCTCTCAAGCTGATTATAACATGAACGACACACTTAAAGAAGGCGTGCTGGCGCTAAGGCGCGGCGACAGCGACATTGACAGGCTGGCCGCCGGCCGCGATGATTTTATTCCGCTCTTGGAAGCTTACATTTCCCAAATCGAGCTTTTTAACCCGGCTTACGGTCTTGTCGGGACAAGCGACAGGCGCGAGCTGGTTGTAAAGCACATTTTGGATTCCCTTGCCCCGCTGGGGATTATCTACCGATTGCTGATTGGCGGCTCTGGTGCCGGGAGGCGGCAGGTTGCCGATGTTGGTTCGGGGGCTGGTTTGCCGGGGGTTCCCCTTGCGATTGCCTTGCCTGGGTGCGAGTTTACGCTTGTGGAGCGCATGGGGCGGCGGGCGGGTTTTTTATGGAACACGAAGGCGGCTCTTGGGCTTTCCAACGTTTCTATAGAAGAAAAAGAGGTGGAAAAAACCGCCTTGCGTTTCGACCTTGTTACTTTCCGCGCCTTCCAGCCTTTGGAGCCGAAGCTGCTGAAGGCGCTTTTCCGCATTTGCTCCCCCGGCGGCTGTCTTGCCGCCTACAAGGGGAAGGCCCAAAAAATAACGGAGGAAATGCAGCCGCTGGAAAAGCTCTGCGCCTCATGGCAAGCGACTCCATGCCCTGTCCCCTTTCTCGACGAGGAACGCCACCTTGTTACAATTCTGCCGGGGGTCTAGGGAAGCACTGATTAACTCGAAGCTAATCAGTGCTTCCCTCTGCATTTGCTCGTTTCACTGCGCAAAATGCGGGTAAGAACGATGATTCGGATTTCAATCCGCATCCTCGATGGGATTTAATCATCGTTTCCTTAGGGAAACGCTCACATGAAAATTGCTGTAGTGCCTTCTTCTCTTTCACTCGCCGGCAGTCTCCGGCGCGGGGTCTACCGGAACACGCAGGCGTTCAATCGAGAGAGCTTTGCCGCTGTCGTCAAGCTCAAGATACACCCCTTGGAGTTCCGGCCTTTCCCATGCGTCCTTTGTCCAGTCCGGGATGCCGCTTTTGTATTCGTTTATTCGCGACTCAATTTCGCAGCCGCCCACCGATTCAATCGACCCCGTGCGCCCTGCGTCGCTTATCACCGCAGTTCCGCCGGGCAAAACCGCCTCGTCGGCCGTCTGCACCTTCGTGTGCGAGCCGATCACGGCCGAGCAAAGGCCGCGGGCGGCATAAAAAAGCGTTTTTTTTTCGCCGTTGGCCTGGGCGTGAAAATCCACGATTATGTGCGGCGTTTCCCGCCCCAGTCGTTCCATCAAGGCCGGCAGCGCAGCGAAGGGGCTTGTCGCGTGAATTCGATTGAAGCCGCTTTGCCCCAGTAAAACCGCAACGGCCACTTTTTGCGAGCCGGCTCGGAAAACCCGCGCCCCGAAACCGGGAGCGTCGGGGTTAAGGTTGTCCGGGCGCAACACAAAGGGCATCTTTTCGATGTTGGCCGTCAAGTCCTTTTTGTAAAAGCAAAAATCGCCAAGGGTTATAACATTCGCGCCAAGCTTGTGAATGTAGCCGGCGTGGTTCAACCCCAGGCCGCCCCCGCCGGTAGCACCGTCGGCACAGACAATCATAAAATCCCAGGGGCGGCGTTTTCTCACCCCCCCCAAAGCTTTTTTGTAAGCGTAAATCCCCGCTTTTCCGACAAGCTCGGCAACATAGAGAATCTTCATTTTACAGTTCCGGCAGCCGCTGCGCCGACGGCTTTAACCCGGAAAGAACGCGCTCGAATTCGGCGGCCGCCCGGAAATCCTTAAGCTCCCTGCAAGCATCCCTCAAATTGTAAATCGCGTTGTAATAGTGGGGGGACAGGCTAACCGCTTCCTCGAAACAGCTTCGCGCGCTTTCAAAGTTGCCTTCGGTAAAATACAGAACCCCCAGATTGTTCCAGATTTTCGGGTCAAGATCGTTTCGCATAAGGGCGTTCTGGTAGCATTCCTCGGCCATTTCAAGGTCTTCGACCTCGTAATAGATAAGCCCCATAGAAAACCAGGCGTCGGCGATGTCCGGCTCTATGGCGACCGTTTGCAGAAAACTTTCCAGAGCCTCGTTGTAACTGCCGGTTTTGGATTGGGCGATGCCCAGATTAAGCCAGAGAAGAGGGTTTTCCGGCTCCATGACAAGCGCCTTTCTGAACAAGGGTATGGCCTCGTAAGGCCGGTTCGCCTCTGTCAAGGCGATCCCCGAATCATTTAAAAATCTTGCTGTTTCCATAAGTCCCCTAAGCCCCCTTCTATACAATATAGCGAAAATACCGCGCTTAAACAAGAAAAATCTGTCGCTTCGGCGGCGGCGGCGCGGTATTTTGCCATTGGTTTTCCTCTTTTTTCATTCTACTGCTCGCTTTGGGGTTTGCATAGGGGGGGTTCTACAGGCTCTTGCGCCTTCGTGTGAGTTTTTCCGAATTGTGCCTTTGTGTGAGCTTCTTCCGAATTGCGCCGCCGTCGTGAAACCTTCTCCAAACTCCCCTTGTAAAGCCGGGGATTTGCGTAATACAATTGTTTAGATGCGCAACACAAAAGGCGGGCTGTAATGGAATATCCCTTTATCGTCGGGACAGCCGGGCACATAGACCACGGAAAAACCTCGTTAGTAAAAGCCATGACGGGCGTGGACTGCGACCGCTTGGAAGAAGAAAAACGGCGGGGCATCACAATCGAACTTGGCTTCGCCCCCCTCAATCTGGCAAGCGGCAAAACCGTAAGCATAGTCGATGTCCCCGGCCACGAGCGTTTTATACGACAGATGGCGGCAGGAGCCGCCGGCATGGACGCGGCAATGCTCATAATCGCGGCAAGCGAAGGGGTCATGCCCCAAACCCGCGAGCACCTTGACATACTGAACCTGCTGGGCGTGCGATGCGGGCTGGTCGCCCTTACCAAGAAGGACTTGGTAGACGAAGAGACGCTGGAAATGGCAAAGGCCGAAGCCTTGGAACTGATACAGGGAAGCTGTCTTGCCGGCGCGGCCGTAATCCCCGTGTCGGCGGCAACCGGCGAAGGGCTGGGCGAAGTTTTGGCCGAGATTGAAAACCTTCTCGGCCGCACCCCGCCGCGCAAAGGCCTGGGCGCGTTTTTTCTTCCTATAGATCGGGTCTTCAGCAAAAAAGGATTCGGAAGCGTCATAACGGGAACGATTTTTCAGGGAAGCCTAGCGGAGGGGGAGGAGATCGAACTTTTACCGTCGGGGCTTACCGGCAAGGCGCGTTTTTTGCAGGCACACGGAGCGAAGGTTCCGGCGGTAAAAAGCGGGCAACGCGCGGCCGTAAACCTTTCGTCCATCACCCATGACAAAATTGAGCGGGGGGATGTCGCCTGCGCCAAGGGCGCGTTTATCCCCAGCGATTGCATGAGTGCCTGGGTCGAGATGCTGCCGGGCGCGCGCGGGGGGCTTGAGCACTGGCAGAGAGTGCGCCTGCACATAGGCACGGCCGATGTCGCCGCCCGTGTTTCGCTTTTGCGACTGGGGGCGGCGGAAAAAAGCAAGGGCTATCCAGCCGGCACAGGCGGGGCGATCCAGATTCTGCCAGAATCCAAAATAACGGCAATGGCCGGCCAGCACTTTATCATTCGTTTTTACAGCCCCCTTGTAACGATTGGGGGGGGGAGGGTTCTGCTTCCCAACGCCGTCCTTGCGCGTAACAAAACAGACCGCGCCGGCAAGTCCGAAGCTGCCGCCGCTCTGAACAGCGATTTTAACCCGGCGGCCTTTCTTGCCGCGCTGGTGCGAGATCGCGGCGTACTGAACGCGGCCGGGCTTTTTGAGCTTTCGCAGATGCAGAAAAACGACTTTGCCGAAACCTTAGAGACGTTGGCCGGCGAAGCGGAAAAGCGCGAAATTTTAGAGTTCGGCAAATCGCGTAACTTTATGTCGGCGGCCGCCCTTGGCGCGGTGGCGGCCTCCGCGCAAAAAACCTTGCAGAAATTCCACGCCCAGCATCCGGAGCTTGCCGGCCTTGACGGGGAAAAACTTCATGTGTCGCTGGACGCGGTAAACGCCGCCGGCAAGGTTTCCGCAGGCGACTTCAAAGAACTGCTGGGAATAATGGCGGCGAAAAAACTTATCGGGGCGGCGACAGTGCAGGGAAAAACCTTTTACAAGGCCGCCGGCTTTAGCCAATCGGCAGACACAAAGTTCGCAGGCCTTGTCGCAGGCGCAAGGGACGCGATAGAGGCCGCCGGCTTCAGCCTTTTGACCGAGGCCGAACTTGAAGCGAAAGCCGGCATTGCCGCCGCCGACACAAAGCGCGTGCTTGCCTATCTGCGGGAGCAGGACGATTTAAGGGTGATAAAAGAAGGCCTGTTGTTTTCCCGCCAAATGAGGGACAAACTGCTTGCCGTGTTAGCCGACATGAAAGAAGAGATAACGGTGGCAAGCTTGCGCGACTCCCTTGGCCTTTCAAGAAAATACACCCTGCCCATGCTGGAGTTTTTCGACTCGCAGGGTTTGACGCAACGGGACGGCGACAAGCGCGTTCTCGCAAAAAAATAACAGGAGGGGCGTTATGTGCAAATACACCAGAACCGGGAAGTACGATCAAAAATGGATCGAGGAAAACTGGATGGGGCCTAACCCCTTGCAGCTTTTGGAGGAATTGTGCGGCAACATGGAACTGTCGCCGGGCATGAAGGTTTTGGACATGGGCTGTGGAAAAGGCCTTACATCGGTTTTTCTTGCGAAAGAGTTTGGCGTAACGGTCTTTGCAAACGATTTGTGGATAGACCCTGCGGAAAACCTAAAACGTTTTGAGGCCGCCGGCGTGGCAGGCAGTGTTTTCCCCTTACGCGCCGAGGCACACGCGCTGCCCTACGCGAACGGTTTTTTCGATGCGGCAATTTCGATTGACAGCTACCATTATTACGGCGCGGATGAAATGTATTTTCCCTGCACCTTTTCCAAGTTGGTAAAACCCGGCGGCCAGTTCGGAATTGTAAGCCCAGGGCTTACACGCGAATACGAAAACGGATGCCCGCCGGCGCTTGAAGCTTTTTGGAGCGGCGAAATGTTTTCGCTCCACAGCGCGGCATGGTGGCGAAATTTATGGGAAAAAACAAAAATCGCCAAAATTACCGCCTGTTACAATATTCCCGAACCCAAAAAATTGTGGTATCCTTGGGCATATTGGTCAAGGGAAAACATGGGCATGGAGTTTGACGATGTCGCATTGTTGGATGCCGACACCGACGGCTCGCTTGCGCTGTTCGTGCTGGCCGCAAGAAAGCTGGGCACACCCGGTTAGATTTTTACGGAAGGAGCTTGAAGATGAGATTGAAAAAACATTTCGCTGCGCTGGTTTGTTTTGCCGCGCTGGTTTCCGCTTGCGGCGGCGGGCGGGAACAGCCGCCGGGAGATTCGGCCGCGGCTGTCGAGACAGTTGCCGGTGATCCGGCTGTCGAGACAGCGGACGGAACCGGCGCGGTAACCGTACAAATTATCGTAAACGAAAACGCCGTCTTTTCCCTGTCCGGTTACGCCGCCGACAGCCGGCACTACTTCCTGTTAGCCGACATTGCGAATGCGCTTGCCGGCACGCAGGCGCAGTTTGACTTCGGCTATGGGCAGGGCGGCTTCACAATAGACCGGGGCGTGCCTCTTTCCCCGGCACAGCCGGACACAAGCTCCGGCGAGGTAAGCCCTGCCGTGCGGCTTGTATCGACTGGCCTTGTCGCCGACCGGCTTACCGGCAGTTTCAACGTTCTGGACACTCCGCTTGGGGTGCATTTTGCCCTGGAAGACTTGGCCGGCTTTTTGGGGTTTAATATCGATCGCGGCGGCGCGGCCGGCCTTATTCGCATAGACACCGGCGAGCCGAACATCAGCTTGCAGGGGCGCGTCGCTGTGCAAAATTTTTTAAGCGAAAGAGCCACTCTGTTTACCCGCGACTGGGATGAAAATGTTCTTGCGGCAAGCGTGCCCTTATATATGCCGGACATAATGGCTCACTGGCCTTCGGGTTATCTTTACCCTGTAAGTTTTATCCTGCACGATTTTAACGGCACCGGCATTCCCGACATTCTTGTCCACTATGACGCGCCGCCTTGGGCGGTGTTTCACCGGTATGTTTTGTACACTTATGTCGACGGCGTGTATGTGCGCGGCGGCACTGTTTCCATGTGGGGCGAGTTTTTCCGCGATGCCCAGGGCAGGGTGTTTTCTTTCGAGGGGAGCCACCATGACGGCTGGGCTGAAGTGCGTCTGCTGTCGGTTGAAACCGGCGGCGCAACTTGGGAGCCGGTTATCTCGCACCCCTGGCCGCTTTGGGGCGCGGTATCGGACGACGAATTCGAGCGGCTGTCGGAAGAGTTCCAGCGGTTCTGGCAAGGCTGGAGTTTTTTCTCCCCAAGTTCCCCGTTTTCGCCTAACGAGCCGCTAACATCAATAAGGCCGCTTTCGGCTTTGCAAGGCGAGGTTCTTGCAGGGTTGCAAAACTGAATATGAAAATTAGCGCCGCACTGCGGCGGTATCTATGCACGGGCTGTTTGTTCGGGTTATAGTTAGGGTAAGCACACAGGAGGAGCGGATGCCGCTTGATTTTAAGAAGACGGAGAAAGAGTTTTATTTGCCCAAGGCTGTCCCGGCAATTATAGATGTGCCGCAGATGCTTTTTATCGCTATTGACGGCAAGGGCGACCCGAACTCAAGCGGGGAGTATGCCGCCGCTGTCGAAACTTTGTACGCTCTGGCTTACAGTATAAAAATGGGCAACAAGGCTGTTTTGGAATATGTCGTTCCTCCGCTGGAAGGTTTTTGGGGCGGCACTGGGGGGGCAAAAATCGATAAAAGCAAGTTCGAGTGGACTATGCTGATTCGCCAGCCGGACTTTGTAACGAATGATTTTTTTGAAGCGGCAAAAATCGCGCTCGCCCGGAAAAAGCCCGCAATGGACACCGCGAAAGCTCGTCTGGAAAAAATTACCGAAGGTTTGTGTGTCCAGGCTATGCACACGGGTTCTTACGACGATGAAGGCGCGACGATTGCTCTTATGGAGGGGCACGCAAGCGAAAAGGGTTTCTCGGTTGACTTTAGCCCGATCCGCCGACACCACGAGATTTATCTTAGCGACCCCCGCAAGACGGTGGCGGCCAAGCTAAAAACCGTGCTTCGACATCCGATAAAAAAGGCATGACAATGCGGGCTTTGGTCTGCCGCTATGCCGCCGACGTTTTTTTCAAATAGGGGCAATCTCCAAAAACCCCATCTGAGGTTTTTGGAGCTTGCCAAAAATCGATTTTTTTTTATTTTTTTTTCTCCCCGGCTAAAGCGTCCTGTATATGAGCGCCATAACATAGGTTATCTACGGGCTTTCCGTCGGGCAGCCCGTGGACGGCAATGCCAATCTATTTTTCAGGAGGGTTTATGAACAACCTCAACTCTATTCTTATCGAAGGCAATCTGGTGCGAGACCCCCAGATTCGCAGCACTCCCAAAGGCACGCAGGTTTGCACTTTAAGCCTGGCTTCCAACCGTTTTTACAAGCAGGGGGAAGGTTTTGAACAAGAGGTTTCCTTTTTTGATGTGGAAACTTGGGCAAAGCTTGCCGAAACTTGCTTTAACAACGGCCGCAAGGGCAGGGGTATCCGCGTGGTCGGCAGGCTGAAGCAAGACCGCTGGAACGACAGCGAAGGCAAGCCGCACTCCAGGGTTACTATTGTAGCCGAGCACGTCGAATTCCGCCCTGATTTCAAAAAGTCCGAAGGGCTTGAAGCGATTCACGCGCAAAAGGCCGCAAAGAAAACGGAAAAGCTGGAGGCTGTAACTTTTTAGGGTTTAGCCTGGCGGCCGCCGGCTGGGGTTCCTTCCCCGGCCGGCGGCGGTCTTGCTTTTTTGAAGCCTGGCTGTGGAACCGCTGATTAACTCGAGGCTAATCAGTGTTTCCTTAGCGGTTTTCTCTGAGCAACCTCCAAAAACCCCATCTGGGTTTTTGGAGGCTGCCTAAAGCCTTATCGCCAACGCGCCGCTTTTTGCATCCCGCTGACCCTTGGCGGAGGGGTTCAGCGGGACAAAGGCTCCGGCGGGAATTCTGTCGGTTTTGTGTTTTTCCCCTTTCAGCAAGAGCAAGCCCCAAGAGCTGCAGGCGTAGCGGCCGTGCAGGCCGTCCCCAAGCGGGAAACTGTCGGAAACAACCCTTGCGCCTACTTCGCCGCGCACGCCGCCGGGGGCCTTTGCCAAAAGGAAACTTAAAACAGCCCTTTCCTTGGGAAGCCGCGCCATAGCCGACAGACCGTGCAGTGCCTTTGGAGCGTCGGCAGTGTCGAAGGCGAAATGACACCAGCGCGTCTTTTCGCCGGACTGCGAAAAGCCGCCGGGCATGGGGCAGGCCTGCTCATGGGGGCACGGCGATGCCGGCAGGAAATCCCTCGCCAAAAGCTCCTCCCTAAGCAAGCTGACAAACTGCCCGCTGTTAGGTATGCCAGGCTCCACCGCCAGAATTGACGCGCCGGGAGCCGCAAGGCCGCAAAGTATGCGGGCGGCATTGGCCGCTTTTCTTTTCTGCCCCGCCGCGTCAAAGTGAGGGGTCTTGCCCTGAACCTCGTTAAAAACATTTACCGCGCAGACCAAGGCCGCCCCCTGCCCCCCGGCGGAATAGTTTTCAATGCCGCTTTTTACGGTTTTGATTTTCCAGCTTCCCGCGCCGCCGTCTTCGGAGCAAAGCGCGGCGAAAAACTTTTTCCCGGCTTCCAGCGCGGGGGCGCAAGAGTCAACACAGCGGAACTCAAGGGGAAGCCCCCTTAGTTCCGGCTTGGCGATCCACAGGGCGGCGGCCATTGTAAAGGGGCCGCAGCCTAAATCGATTACCGTGTCGCCCGCTTTAAGCGAAAGCTCGATGCCGCCAAGGAGCCGGCACAGGCGATAAATGTTCCAAGGCAAAAAGTAACGGAGGTATGCCGAAAGCAGGTTGGGGCGGCTAAGGTAGGAAAGACTGCGCTCGCCCCTTGCGCTTGTCAAAAGCCGCGAAAGCTCCTTTATGTCGAAGGCCAGCGAGGAGCGGAAACGCCCCGGCAAGGGGAAGGTTTTTTCTATTAAGACGGGCACCTTGTTTAAGGCCTGCCGCTGCTGTTTTTGCAAGTATGGAAAAAGAAACATTCGCTAAGGCCTTTATAGGCCAGGCCTTGGCAGGTTAAGAATTGTTTCAATGTCAAGGCCGGAAATTTCGCTTGCCGTCTCTGCGGGAAGGCCTTTTGCAAGAGCTTTTCTGGCGAGGTCTTCCATAGCGAGCCTTTTTTTGGCATGGTTCCTGCCGGCTTCAACGCCTTCGGATTTGGCCGCGCCCAGCGTTCTTTCGATTTCCCATTCGGTGTATATCATGTTTATTTACTTTGATGCCCATCTGCCGGCAGGTTAAGAATGGTTTCAATGTCAAAGCCGGTAAGCTTGCTTATAGCCTCCAAGGGAAGCCCTTCAGCAAGGGCTATTCTAGCGACGTTTTCCATAGCTTCGCTCCTGCCTTCGCTCCTGCCGATTTCTATGCCTCTGGCTTCGCCGATTTCTATGCCTCTGGCTTCGCCGATTTCCATGCCTTCGGCTTTCATCACGTTAAGCGCTTCTTCTTGGTTCCATTCCGTGAACAGCATACTTCTTACCTCCGAACTTTGTTTTTCCAGTAGCTCTTTCAATACGTCATTTTCTATGCAATAGTCTACCGCCGCGTCTATCGCCTCTTTCAAGGGCAGGGTTTTTTCGTACTCGCGGATTTTCCCAATGATTGTGCTGTAGCCGCGAAGCAATTTGCTTTTAGCCATCATCTCTGGATTGCGTCCGTCGTTGATGTTGTACACATGGACTTTAAGCTCTAGCGCCGGGAAGGAATTTGCCCAAGGCAAAAGCTCCGGCGACTTCGCGAAGAGGCTTGACAAGCTCAACTCTTTATAATCAACATATCTCGCCCCTAAAGAGGCGAGATATGTTGTTCTAGTAAGGTAATTAGTCTCAGGTTTAATACCCTTCAGGGTATTAAACCTTCGCTGCGAATCTGGGTACGGCTCCTTCCCGTTGTACAGGACGATGAAAACCGGCGCGGGGATCGTTATCGCGCCCCGGCGGTAGTAGTCTTCGCGTTTTAAGGCCTTTTCGTACAGGCGCACGACGTAGTACAGCATACGCATGGGTATGGTTTCGTTTACCGTGCTCTGGTGCTCGATAAGGACTATAAGCTCTTCGTCCACGGCAAAAGAGAGGTCGTTCAGCCGGTCCATGTAAAGGGCTTTTTTCAGCGTGGTCAACCTTATCTTTGCCGCCTTAGGCAGAGGCTTGCGGCTGACCGCGCCGTACAGTTCCCGCAATGCGGCCACATTGCCGAAGACTAAAGAGAAAAGGCTGTCCTTGTGTTTTCTGTTCGCTTTTTGACTCACGGTTTTATAATACCCGATTTGCCCCTCCCCGTCCAGTCCGCGACAAACGCATGAATGCTCGAGCTTCGGAATTTACTCCCATTTTAATCACACCAAGGCACGAAGGCACAAAGCACAGGCTAGAAAGCTCCGCGTACCTCTACCTTATCCCCTTTGTGAGCCTATAATGATTCAGGAAGAAGATGCCCAGCTATCATAATCCCTCTTAACCTTCGTGCCTTTGTGCCTTTGTGTGAGATACTTCCCCGGTTCGTGCCGTTCATGCGTTTGTCGTAGCTACTCCCAGCGCAGGAAAAAGCTGTCTGCCGGCATCGCCCCGCCGATTGCCGAGGGTGCGTAATCGTAAAACACCTGCAAGAGCGCCTCCAGCGAGGGGCGGGCATCCGTGGCGGGGATAAACACAAAGTTGCTCCTTGGGACTGACGCGCTTACAACCGGCGCGCTAAGACCCAGCCCGTGCCTTTCCACCAAGGCCCCGGCGGCGGCAGGATCGGAGTTGACCCATTCGATAGAAGCCCTTGCCGCAGAAAGAACCGCCGCCACTGCCGCCGGGTTCGCGTCGGCAAAGGCTCCGTCCACAACCAACAGCGTCATGGGGTAGTCCCGCTGGCCGCCGGCCGCCGCCCACAACTCTTGAATGTCGGCAACCTGCCTTAAATCGGGGCGGCCGGCAAGAGCCATGCTGGCAAAAGGCTCCGGCAACAGCGCCGTCGGGGTAAGACCGGCGATTAAGGTTTGGGCAAGCTCCGGCAAGGCTAACGCAAAGCCCAACGTAACATCCGTGCCGGCCTCAAGGCCGTGGTAGCTTAAAATGCGCCTAAAGACAAAGTCCGGGGTGGAACCCTGCCCGGCAACCTCCACGGTTCTGCCGCGCAGGTCGGCAACGGAGGCGACATCGGGGTCGGATGTAAGAAGGCTCAACATTCCCGTCCCTATGACGGCGGCAACTCGTATATCCCTGCCGGATGCGGCAATCCTGGCGGCCACATTCGGGGGCAGAACCCCGAAGTTTGCGCCGCCTGCGATAAAGCGCACGGCGATAAGGTCGAAATGCGCCAAAGCTTCCATTCTGACATTGAACCCGTCGATTTCAGGCGGCTCTTCAAAAAGCCGCGCCAAGCCCACGCCGGACGGCCCCCGCACGCTGTAAACGGTCAAATCGCTTATCCCCGGCTCCCCCCTCCCCCTGGCGTGCAGGCCGCCGCCGAAAATAAGGCCTAATGCCGCAAGCGCGGCTATCTTTCTCAATCCCGCTTTCATCTTTCCCCCTAGTATCGCTTCGCTTCGTCGGCGACGGTCGTGGAAGAGCCGTGCCCCGGAAAAACGGCAGTGCCGCCGTCCATCTTAAAAATGCGGATCAGGCTTTTTTTCAGCTCGCCCTCGTTCCCGCCGGGCAGGTCGGTGCGCCCCCAGCCGCAATGGAAAAGCGTGTCCCCCGTAAAAAGAACCGCTGCTTCTTTGTCCCAAAAGGCAAGACTGCCAGGCGTGTGCCCCGGCAGGTTCAATACGGTAAAATCGCCGAGTGTGTCGCCCTCGTTCAGCAGAATGTCGGCCTCTGGCATATCCTTCCAGTATTTGTCGATGTAGCTGGCGTTCCCGGCGGCGATTTTGAAGGCTTCCCTGTGTCGCTCGTATGAGGAGCCGCCAAGGTATTGGGCGTCGCCTGAGCCTATGGCAATTTGCGGCCTGCCGTCGCCTTTCCCGGCGCAGTACTCTTGGAAAAGATCGGGCAGTGCGGCTATATGGTCAAAGTGCCCGTGGGTGAGTAAAATGTATCGTGGGGCAAGACCCAGACGCTTTACGGCGGATATGATTTTGGGCGCGTCGCTGCCGGGATCGATGATCGCGCAGCCGTCGCCCATTTGGTAAATCCAGCAGTTTGTGGCGATTTCGCCGACGGAAATGCTGGTAACTTTTTTTTCGCTCATAGGGGAATTATACACTGAGGTTGCTGGAATTTACAATCATACTTACGCTGGTTTTGCTGTGGTACGCCATAGTCCCGCTTTTGGGGGCAATCTACAGCCGCAAAAAATGGAACCGTTTTAGGCAGGGTTTTGACAGACTGCGCCTTGCGCCCCAGCTTGACTACGGTCTTTACAGGCGGCTGGAAAAAGAGGGCGGCAGTTTCCGTTTTACCGGGGGCTTTGAATCGATAAGCGAGGGCGACACGCTCTGGATTCAGGCTGAAAATCTGATTATGCCGGTGTCGCTTGAGAACACAAGGTGCTGGCTTTTGCCCGCGAAAAAAAGCGTCATGGAAGAGGGGTTTTCCCCGGACGAAGAAGCCCCCCAGCTTATAAGATGGGATCATGCCTCGACGCTGGCCGACGGGGCGAAGGTTTTTGTCGGCGGCTCCGTAAGGTTTGCCGACAACAGGTGGCGTTTTGTCTCTTCCAAAGAAGACCCGCTCATTGTGATTTTTTACGACTGCCCGGACAAGGAACTGCCGGCAAGGGTAATGTCCGCCTGGCAAAGCCGCAGCGGTTACTGGAACGCCGCAACGCCGGTTTCCATAACGATAGGGGCTTTGGCTTTGATCTATTTTGCCTTTTCGTTTCTTGACAGCCCGGCTTTTCACCCGACTGTGGTTTTTTCGCTCTTTGCCGTTTTCGTGCCGCTTTTGCCAGTAATACCGCCTGGGCTTTTGTTTACGGTGATCTGCCGCCGGCTTATCTGGCAGGCGGGAAAGTTCAGAGCCTGCGGCGACATTGCCCGGCTGCCCCTGCGGGGTCTTGAGGCGGGGGGCAACTACGGCTTTCGCGTTTTTGACAGCCTGCCGGCCGAGGCACTGGAAAAAAACATCCCGCTGTTAACCCCCGAATCCCCCAAGGGAAAGGGCGCGTCAAAGTGGCACATTTTTGGAACTCTTGACGAGCCGCAACCTTGCGTGCAACCCAACGACCCCCCCCCCTGCCCCC
>JGI24700J35501_10930495_pt1 | contig 14697 bp, 13 predicted proteins | sample TergutTh196P1_FD_35501 | JGI IMG/M metagenome (IMG submission 35501) | reverse complement strand
GGGGGGGGGGAGAGGGGGGTATAAACCATTATCTGGACACGATTTAGCGTGTGCGGCACACGACGCGTGTGTATTCCGTCTTTTCAACAAGGCCATCGTTTTCCCCCTTCATCTGTCAAATTTGCAAGCTTTCACCGTCTCAAAACGGCACTTGTTCTAGTATAGCTTGTTTTTCAAAAAAATGCAAGGCCTTTTTGAAAAATCGGCGATTTTTTTCGCTTTCCCCGCCCCTATCCGCCCCTACCCGCCCCGGCCGCGCGTTACAGCCACAAATACACCCTGTGCAGGCGGGCGCAGACAAGCCATGTCCCGCCGGCAAGGAAAACAATCCCCAGAACCGCGCCCGCCCAGTTGTCGGCATAAAGCAGAAGGCTTCTGCCCATAGCGGCAAAGGCCGCGCCCGCGCCGGCATACAAGTACTCCTTGGAGCCGCGAATGTTCGCGCTCGCGAAAAAACTCGCCACGGCGATACCCGCCACGGCGGTTTCCACAGCGCGAAACAGCCCCGAAAAGCCGACCGCCATGTTCAGGTTTGTGCCCCACGCTTGCAGGTCAATGTAAATGCCGGTGGCGATAATCAGGGAGATAAAAAAAATCGCCAAAACAATGTTCCAAGGCTTTTGCGCGTTAAAACCGGCGGCGCAGACGCTGGCCATAAAAAGGGAAAAAAGCCCGAAAAACCTGCCCAAAAGCAAGAGCCGGCAGGCCGCAAACTGGTAAAACGACGAAACGCCGAAAACAAAGTCCAGCGGGATAACGAGCCGCGCCGCCTCGAAAGACAGCGAGACCGAAAACAGCGCGATGAAAAACATTTCCGGGCTTTGCGTCTTTTCAAAATACTTGTAGATAAACGCGGCGGAAGCGAGCGCGTACACAACCGCGCCCGACAAGGCGGCATGAACCGCATAAAAGCTGTTTTCCAAAAGCCTGCCGGTAAAGGCGTGGAAAAAGCCCTGGGGGCGCAGCAAGTCTTGCGCGGGCATAAAGCTGTAGGCAGGAAGCACGAAAAACGACGCGCCCGCAACTGCCAGCGAGCAGAGGGCGGCAATGGCGATCCCGGCCTTAAAAAAACGGTTTCTGGCGGATAAGGTCATAAAATAGCATAATAATTAACGCTGTTTTTCTCAAGAGATGTTTGGCAATACCGATACTATATAGGAGGAACGCTGATTGATTTGAAGCTAATCGGCGGTTTCTTCGCAGTCCCAAGGACAAGCAAATCAAGCTAGCTGTTCCAAAAGAGATTTTTGGGGGCAGATTCAGGGGTAACAGGTGCCATTCAAAAAAATTATTCTTACAATATTCGGCTTTTTGCTTGTTTGTGTTTCAATTCTGCCGGCAGGTGATACCGCTTCTTTTGTAGACATGGGTTTTTCCAGAGATGGGCGGGTGTATATGTTTGCGCAGTACGGGGTTTTGACCCCGTCGCTGAGGCCTTGGGCAGAGCTTTTTATTGTAGATGTTGCCAGAAATGAATTGGTTTCCGGCGGCAGGCTTTCCTACACGCACGACAAGCCGATTTTGGCCGGGCAGGACGGCTCCGGGGCGCTTTTCCGTCTGCTTGCCGACAATTCCGCCCTTGTAAGTTACCACGAGGTGAGTCTGCCGAATCAGGGGCAGCCGCTTTTCATTTCGCTTAACCCGAACCCCCCGGCAGAGGGGGAAACCATCGAATTTAGGGATTTTACTTCGGGCAAGTTTTACAGGGCGCGTCTGGTTCCTACAATAGAAGGTGCGGGGGCGAGTTTGAGGTCTTCGTTTTTAATCGATCTTGACATTTATTTGCCGGGGGGGCAGGTTCAAAGGCGCACGATTGGCAATCCGCACTATATGCGGCCGGCTATCCTTTCCTACAATTTTAGGAAGGTGCTGATTAACCCCCAGCGGAATGCCGTCATTTTTGTAATCGAGATGAGACAGCAGAGCGCGACCGGGCACGATATTCGCTATGCGGTGGAGACGATTCTGCTGTAAGGGCGCGGGGCGGCGGCTGGGTTAATTTTTTTGGCATTTCCCCCCTTTACATTTTTTTTAATTTGCGCTATAACTATATTTAAGGAAGGATATTATGGCACGCATTTGTGAAATTTGCGGGAAGCACACGGTTACCGGTAACAAGGTTAGCCATGCGAAAAACCGCACTCGCCGGACTTGGAAGCCCAATTTGATCAAGGTTAAGACTGTAATTAAAGGGACAACCAAATCGGTAAAGCTTTGCGCCCGCTGTCTAAAAAGCGATTGCATTGTAAAAAAAGTCTAGCGGTTTGAGGGGCGGGTTAGCAAGTCGCACTTGCTTGGCAAGTGAGGGTTAGGCCGTCCCAGGCCGGCGACATGGAAATTCCCTTCAATTTTTTCTCTTCAATAAAAGCGTCGCAGTAATGCTGTATCTGCTCGTGGGAATAGTCGTGGCAAACGTGGGTTAAAAACACTTGCCGCGCCCCTATGTTTGCCGCCTCCCCTAGGGCTTGTCTAAAGGTAAAATGCGTTCCGTGGGGTCTGGTTCTAAGGCCGCCGATTATAAGGATTTCCGGCGAGCCTATTGCCGGCAGGGACTTTTCGGGGATTTCGCTAAGGTCGGTCAGGTAAACCGCGCCTTGAAAGGCGGCACTCCCGGCGTCGTTGCCCTCCTCGTCTATGCGCCAGCCTAAAATGTCCAATGCGCCGTGTTTTACGGGGATCGGGGTAAAAACGAGTTTGCCGACTTTTACCGGCGCGGCGGCCTCGGCAAGGCTTATTCGCGGTTTGTCTCTGTATTCTGTCTGGAAAAAGGCGTAAGAAAAACGCTCCCTAATGTCGGCCATTGTGCGCGAATTGCAAAAAACGGGCAGGGGTGTTTCCCCGCACAGGGGTCGCAGGTCGTCCAACCCGTGCAAATGATCGGCGTGTTCGTGGGTTAAAAACACGGCATCCAGTTTTTTTATTCCCGCCCTGAGCGCCTGCAAACGGAATTCCGGCCCTGTGTCGATAACAGCGGTTTCGCCGTTTGAGCCTTCAATGTACAGCGATGCTCGCAGCCGGTTGTCTTTGGGATTTGCCGATGCGCACACGGCGCAGGCGCAACCTATTACCGGAACGCCGTGCGAAGTGCCGGAGCCTAAAATGACCAGTTTCATATATAAATTATGGCCTCAAAAAAAGATTTTTCCAACACCCCGGTTCTTAAAAAAGAAGCTCGCACGGAGGCACGGAGGCACGAAGGCACATCGAATTATCCTCACACAAAGGCACAAAGGTTAAGAGATTGGGGCGGAGTATGACTCTGCGTCTCCATTCTTACCTAACAGAGTACAAAAAGGGGCAAGGTAAGGATAGCGGGGCTTTCTAATCTGTCCTTTGTGCCTTTGTGTGAGGCCTTCCCCCGGCCAGCCGGCCGCCCCCGGCTTAGTCGCGCTGGGCGGTCAGCAATATCAGGGAGGCCAGGAACGCGAAGGCAAAGGCCGCGCCAAAAACCGCCGCCGCTGTTGTAAAACCCAAACTTACCGTAAGAAAAATGCCCAAGTTGTTAAGAACGCTCCGGTAGGTCAAAACAAGCGCGTGAAAAACAATAGGCAAAAGCGGGAACAACAAGACGAAAAAATAGCGCAACTTGGGCGACTGCGGCCGCAAACGCCAGCCCATAAGAATTACGAAAATAGACACCGGCAGGAAAAACATAGCCCCAAGACGATTCAGAATTTCCGCTTGAAAAACCTCCGGCGCATAACCCTTTGCCCCAAGAACATTTGCCGCCGCAAAAAGCTCGTTTATTTGAAGATTCTCAAAGCCCCGGCGCACCGCCGAAAGAAGCATAAAATCGTCAAAAGCAATGTCAAGAAACACAGCAGGGCCAATATCGCCGCCAATGGTAAACTCAGGGGTCAGTATCCTGTATGGATCATTGCGGTCAATCGCGCGGGTCTGCACCATTACTTGAGGATTCCCCTGCATAACCACCGGCAACAGCTTTGCATAAGGCGTACGGAAGCTAATCGTAGGGTTCATTTGCGCGTCAAAACGAATGTATTCAAAATCAATCGCATAGGCAATGTCCCGCGACAGGGTAAGGCTGGAAAAACGCATAACCGACCGCGTCCCCCCCGGCCCCGGCAAAGAGAAAACAGCCCCTGTAAGAATTTGCCCGAAAGCCTGATGCATCTCATCTAGAAAAAAGGCTACATCGTTTGCCCTGGTCTCGCTTAATGCCAGAAAGTTTACCACATCCGCGTCTGTCGGGGTAAGAGGCAAAAGCTCTTGGAAGATAAAAAAAGCCCGAATCCAATCGCCGGCATTCATCGCCATGTAGCCCGCCAGCTTCATGTGGAAAAGCTCAAACCTAAGCACGTCCAACTGGTCTGGGGCAAGCAGGCTGATCTGGTTCCACGCAAGACTGGCAACCCTGGCCGCAGTCGCCGCCTCCGGGCTTCCCGGAATGGCCAGCCGGCCGGCAGCCGTGGCCAGCCAGTGGGCGTCGAAATAGCGGCCTTCTTCCAAGGCGGCCTCGCTTGCGTTTATGGCCTGCGTGAAAGTCAGCGGCTCCCATGCGGCCTGCCCCGTCCCGCCGTAAAAGGCCGGCGCGCCGAAGACTTGGTAAAGCATTAGCTGGTCTTGGTAGTAGCCAATGTCCATCATGACACGTTCAAGCTCTTGGCTTTCCGGCCAAATGCTTTGGCCAATCTGCACAAAGCGCAAAGCCTCTTCGGTGTGCCCCGCCCTGCCCAGAGTCACGGCACGGTCTACGGCCAGATTGTAAAGCTCGCTCCTAAAAAACATATCGTCTTCCATATTTCTTAGCGACGGAATGACAAAAAAGAAAAGCCCGGCATAAAGCAAGGCGGCGCAAAGGGCTGTGTAAAGAGAGGCCTTTATACGCTTAAAATGCTCGGCGGAAAACTTTTCCCCGGAACTTTTGTAAAAATTAAGGCTAAAGGGAATTACAAGCGCGGAAAGCGCCACGGCTGGAAACAGGTTCAAAAATTCCAATGCACTCTGCACAACGCGCCAGTCGCGGGCAAAAATGGGAAGGGGAGCCACCGAGGCCGGGAAAATAAAGCGAAAACACATTACCAAAGCGAAGGCTACAAGCGTGCAAAGCAGAAAGACTGCCAGCGGGCTTTTGAGCTTTTCGCTCTTGCCTTTAATGTCCAGCTCTTTAATCTTCAATTCTTTAATTTTCATTGCATCCGCCCCTTAAGGTAACCTCTAAAAACTTCAGTTTTTAGAGGTTTTCTCTGAGCAACCTCCAAAACCCCATCCGGGTTTTTGGAGGTTGCCTTAAATTGAGCTTTTCCGCCTTTTTAGGATGAAAACCAAGACGGAAAAGATGTGCATTACAGAGCCAAGGCCGACAAGAACCGCAGGAAGTGCAAAGGCCATAGGCAGCCAATTTCCAATAAAGCCGGCGTATATGTTATATATATCCGGCGTGTTTAAAAAAGTTTCCAAAGCCAAAACCCCGCGAAGCGCAAGAGCGCCGAGCAAGACGTTGGCCAAAGGCCACGCGCTAAAGTAAAAAATGAAGCCGAGCGAGCTTATGAAAAAAACCAGCGCGCCAGTGTTAATTAAAAACTGCGCAAAACTGCCGTGGATTTGCCGCTCAATGTTCAACGAGCTAAGATGCAGGTCAAGTGCGATGTTCTGCAAAAACCAAGGCGACTCACCGGTAAAGGGGATTGGCGGCATATGAATGACGGCAATCGGCGGCGCTTCTTCCTGAAAAATCAAGGGCTGGTTCGGCAGTGCCACAACCCGGGGGCCGCGCGGCTCCCTTGCCCCGTAAAGAAGCACAATGGCAGTCTCGTTCACGGTAAGCCGGTTGCTTAAAATAAGGCCGCTTCCCCCGATATAACCGACGTGCATTTGCCCGGCGGCGGCCATTCTCAACTGGCCTATGCCCAGGGAGGCCGCAAAACCAAAGGCCAGCGAGACGACAATCATACAAAGAACTGCCACGGGAAGCGGGAGCAGTTTTCGCGCCGTGTAATTCAACCCCAGCAAAAGCGAACCGTAGAGTGCCGCAGGCAAGGCCCACAAAGCGGCGGCTGCCAGCACTTCGAGCAGTGCGCCCCCTTCGGCTTGCGGCAGAACACGCGCAATTTCAACCCACGAGGCTAAAAAGCGAAATCCTGTCGCTGCCAAAAAGATAATGACAAAACTGAGGCAAAAATAAAGAAACAGCTCGGCCAACTTCTTCACTCTTTAAGCCTAATGCAAACAGGCTTTAATTTCAATACATGGCGGCAGAAAACTTTGATTTGCGCTGAATTTTCGCCCGCCGGGGCGTGTCGCCCTATCTATACACGACAAACGTATGAATGCTCGAGCCTCTGAATTTACTCCCATTTTAATCACACGAAGGCACAAAGGCACGAAGGCACAAAGTTTAGGGAAACGCTGATTAACTCGAAGCTAATTAGCGTTTCCCTAGCTTAGAAATTGCCGCTTCATCCTTACATTATCCCCTATTTTGCTCTATTGTGAGGCAAAAGGAAGGCTCAGGCTTTATCAGAATCCCCCTTAGTGCCTTTGTGTCTTTGTGCCTTCGTGTGAGATTCTTTCGAACTTCGTGTTGTTCATGCGTTTGTCCTGCCGCCCTATAGATTTTTCCTGCCGATAAATGTTATTGTGTTTTATGCTGGAAATCCTTGTCCGGGAAATCAATTTTTTTGTCTTTTCTTTCCAAGCGATGCTTTCGCAAATCTTTTTTTACTGGATTTTTGGGATGGTTCTAGGCTCGCTTATTTCCGTCTTTGGCAAAAAAAAGCTTAACGCCCTGTTTCGATCCCTGCAAGAGAAGCATTTGGGGCTTTTGGGCATCATTCCCGCTTCTATTATAGGCATCGCTTCGCCGCTTTGTATGTTCGGAACGATCCCCATAACCGCCTCTTTTGCCAAAAACGGCATGGGCGAAGACTGGCTTGCCGCCTTCATGATGAGTTCGATCATCCTGAACCCCCAGTTGATTTTTTTCAGCGTCGCGCTGGGCAACGCCGCCCTGACGATCCGCATTGTCGGGGGTTTTCTTTGCGGCATTACGGCGGGGCTTTTGGTTCACATCTTTTACAAGGACAGGGGCAAAAAGTTTTTTAATTTCAAGAGTTTTGGCGATGTCGAAGACCGGGACACCGATCCGAGCCTTGTTTTGCGTTTTTTGAAGAATCTTTTCCGCAACATAAAGGTTACCGCCCCGGCCTTTGTCATCGGAATCACCATTGCGGCGCTTTTTGAACGCTATGTCCCGCCGGATTTTGTCGCCGGGTTTTTCGGGCGGCACAGGGGTTTCGGCCTGCTTATGGCGACGAGCATGGGGGTTCCCCTGCATCTTTGCGGGGCGGCCTCGATCCCGCTGCTTATTTCGTGGATGCACAGCGGAATGTCGCTCGGTTCGGCCACGGCCTTTATGCTGGCAGGCCCGGCGATGAAGATAACGAACCTTGGGGCATTGAAAATAGTCATGGGCGGGAAGGCCTTTGCAATCTACATCGCCTACGCCTTCCTCTTCGCCTTTTTCATGGGCTTCCTAGTAGACTTTTCGATTTAGCCGCCGCCGGGAGTGAAAAATCTTCCCTTTTGCACTTGATTTTTTTTCGGCTTGATGTATACTTTAAACATCTGGGTTGCCCGAGAATTAGCGCTTAGGGGACGTTTTACGTTGTTTGGACTGCGCCCTTACCGATTCAGGTTTTCAGCCGCTATGGGGTCGTTCCCAAAGCGGCTTTTTGTTTCTTTTGCTGTCTTTTCTGGTTATGTAGGCAGTTTTCACATCCCAAAAATCGCCATCGGCTGAAGGTTCTAATCGGGAAACAATCTCCGAGTGATGCCCTCCTTTTTTATATAAAATCAAAGCGCCGGCGCTCCCTTCATAGATTGCGTCAAAATTTTCAGCGATGTAAGCAACAAAATCTCTTGCATTGTTGAAACCAAGCAGGCTCATTTCTTTTTTCCGTTTTGGCCTCTCGATATGCTTCTCCCCATATCCTTTTTCGCTATTGGCTTGCTGTTCCCCTACCCTTAACCTGATTTTTCCGGTTTGCCGCCGTATTTGCCGCGCCATTTCAAGGGAAATTTCCCCAAAATCTTTGCTTCCCCGGCGATTAAGGACAAAATCTCCTTCATACTGCACTTGAGCTTGACCATCTTCCATAATGTTATTATCGTCTTTGCCTCCTTAATTATAAAAAAAGCCCTAAGCAAATTTTGCACTTGATTCTTGTGCGCGGTTTTGATATGCTCTTATAGTAATGAAGACATTTTCCGGCATTCCGGCTTCACCTGGCATAGCTATCGGCAAAGCCCTCCTTTATATCGATAACGGGCTGCCAGAAATCCCTCAATATAAAATTGGCAAGAGCAAACTGCCGGCAGAGTGGAAACGCTTGGAAAAAGCCGTCGGTGCGGCCATAGGCGAAGTAAAAACACTTTGCGAACAGACCGACGGCAAGCAGGCGGACATCTTTCAAGCCCATCTTATGATGCTCGAAGACCCTTACTTTCTGGAAAACCTAAAAGAACGCTTTTACGAAAACGGCAAAAACAGCGAATGGACGGTGAATCAGGTTGCCAAGGAGGTTAGCGACAAACTGGCCGCCTCGCCAGACCCGCTTTTCAAGGAACGGTCGCAGGACATTCACGACGTGGCGCGGCGGGTCATCGCCCGGCTGCTCGGCATAAGCACCTCTTGGGAAGGACTGGACGGCCTTAGCGAGGACACAATCCTTGTTACCCCTTACCTTATGCCCTCCAACGCCATGCTTTTGAAAAAACCGTATATCAAGGGGCTTGTCATGGACGGCGGAAGCTGGAACTGCCATTCGGCAATCTTGGCAAGAACCTTCAATTCGCCCGCCGTTTTGGGGATTTCCGCGTTTTCAAAAGAGGCCAAAGGCGGGCAACTACTGCTTGTAAACGGCAGTGCCGGCACCGTGCTTGTAGACCCCGACAAAGAAACACTCGCATTGCACAAAAAGCTGAAAAAACAGACAGGGCGGCCAGCTTTCAGCCGGACAGCCGCCCTTCCCGCAGAAACCACCGACGGCCGGCGCGTGGCAATAAAGGCGAACATCGAGTATCCCCAAGAGGCCAAATACGCGCTGGAGGCAGGAGCCGAAGGCATAGGCCTTTACCGATCGGAGTTTCTGTTTATCTCCCCGCAAGACACCGGCAGCCTGCACGCGGGGCAAGACGACAGCGAAGAAGCGCAGTTTAACGCCTACACAGACATACTAAAATTTACCGGGGACAAGCCCGTTACAATCAGAACGACGGATTTAGGCGGGGACAAACTGCTTTCCGGCTTCAAAGATTCCGGCGTAATGGTTTTAGGCCTGCAGCCGCTGAACGAAAACAACCCGCTCTTGGGCTTGCGGGCGATACGCCTGTCGTTAAGCGATCCGCAAAAGTTCAAAACCCAGCTTAGGGCGATTTTACGCGCCGGCGTTTACGGCAACCTGCGCCTCATGTTCCCTATGGTAACCGCCGCCGAAGAGCTTGATGCCGCCATCGCCCTGCTGAAAGAAGCCAGAGCGGAGTGCAAGAAGAAAAACCAGCCGGTTACGGAAAATATAGAAACGGGAATTATGATAGAAGTCCCCTCTGCCGCGCTTATCGCCGACCTTTTGGCAAAAAAGGCGGATTTTTTCTCGATAGGGACAAACGACCTTTTGCAATACACCTTTGCGGCAGACCGGGAAAACGAAAAAGTAAGCCATCTTTGCGATCCCTACAACCCGGCGGCACTGCGTCTGATCAAGATGACAATCGAAGCGGCGCACAAGCAGGGAATCAAGGCCGCCATGTGCGGGGAGCTTGCAGGCGATCCGCTTGCGGCGGTTCTGCTTTTGGGGCTTGGCCTTGACGAGTTCAGCATGGGGGCGCAGGCCATTCACAATGTAAAACAGGCAATACGCGGCGTTTCCTTTGAAACCGCCCAAGCCCTTGCCGGCGAATGCCTGGCCGCCGAAAGCGGCAAAGAGATTAAGGCACTGGTGAAAAAAGCCATGCAGGGAAAAACCCGCCGATGAAAATTACAAGCGACATAAAATACGAAGGCCTGCCATCGGTAGTTTTGGCCGGCCGGCCGAATGTGGGCAAATCCACGCTTTTTAACCGCCTGTTGCGCAAACGCCGGGCGATTACGGACTCCACCCCCGGCGTTACCCGCGACCCTATCGCGCAAGACTGCTTTATTGCGGGAAAACCCCTCAAGCTGATCGACACGGGCGGCTTCAAACTGGAAGACATCGGAAGCATTGACGCGCTTGCCGTGGAAAAAACCCTGTACACAATCGAAAAGGCCGACCTTATCGTACTGCTCCTTGAGGCCGGCCGGATAACGGCGGAAGACGAGGAGTTTATCGCCCTTTTGCGCCCCCATTACAAAAAACTCGTCGTGGCGGTAAACAAAACCGAAGGCGGCAGGCTGGAGGGGGAGGCCTGGAATGTCATGGCCTTTGGCTTCGAGAAAATTTTTATGATTTCCGCCGAACACGGCGACAATGTGGGCGATCTTGAGCTAGAGATCGTAAGCCGGCTAGATTTTTCAAAGGCCAGGGAGTTGCGCGAAGGGGAGAGGCAACAGGACGCGCCGATCCGAATCGCGCTTTTGGGCAAACCGAACACGGGCAAATCGACGCTTTCCAACCGGCTTACGTCGTCCAACGCCTCGATTGTAAGCGAGATACCCGGCACGACGCGGGATGTTGTCGAAGGCAGTTTCCGCTGGAAGAACCGCGACTTTGTCCTTTTGGACACGGCGGGGATAAGGCGCAAGGCCAAGGTTTCCCAAGACATCGAGTACTATTCGGTAAACCGGGCGATAAAAACGATAAACGAAGCGGACATTGTGATTTTGCTGATTGACGCAAACGAAGGGCTTACGGATCAGGACAAAAAAATCGCCGCGCTTGCCTACGAAAAGGGGCGCGGGATAATTATGGCGTTAAACAAGTGGGACCAGATTGAGCAGGTAAAAAACATTTTCCAAGCTATGTCCGACCGGATACGCTTTATGTTTGGCCAGATGCAGTACGCCCCGATTGTCGCTTTAAGCGCGAAGGACGGGGACGGGGTCGGCGAGCTTTTGAACATGGCTGTAAAAATGCACGCCCAGCTTAACACCCGCATTGAAACCTCCCGGCTTAACGCGGCTTTGGCCAACTGGCTTGCGGAATACCCGCCGCCGTACGGGCCGCGCACCCGCTTTAAGATAAAATACGTCGTGCAACAGTCGGCCAACCCGGTAAAGTTTATTTTTTTTGCATCAAGGGTGGAGGCCGTAAGCACGTCTTACATTTCGTATTTGCAGAATAAAGCCCGCAAAGACTTGGGCTTTTCGCTAATCCCCATTTCTGTTGAAATAAGAGCCGGCAGCGAAAGAAAGAGATAAACCGCCACAGCGTGCGTAAAGGCGCAAGCCGGCGGCGGTTTTTCCAAAGAAAATTGAATTCGGGTTTGAAACACTTGCCCGGCGGGACATTCCCAAATGCCCGCCCAGCACCCCAGCCCCAGTCGCCCCGCCCCCCGGCGGGAAAACCCCGCTAGAATGACCCGCTAAAGCGATCCATAGGGGACACAATCTCTGTTACACGCACGCCGAAGTTTTCGTCGATAACGACAACTTCGCCCTTGGCGATAAGCTTGTGGTTGACAAGAATGTCTACCGGCTCGCCGGCAAGCTTGTCAAGCTCTATAATAGTGCCTTCGCCCATGCTCAGTATTTCTTTGATGAGCTTTCTAGTACGTCCAAGTTCGACGGTCATTTCCATTGACACGTCCATAATAAGGCCGATGTTTCCCGACTCCTGCGGGCTTAACTTTGGCGGCATTAAATTGTTGAACTGTACAGCCTGCATATTGGTAGGTCCCAAATTTTGTTGCATCCCCATTCCCCCCGACATTTGCATTCCCATACCTGGCATTCCCATACCGGGCGCCTGTCCGCTGGCGGCTGGTTTTTCACCGCCGGTTAAACTTTGCGCTAGCTCGCTTGCCACCGCAGGACCAAGAACCTCCCACAAGGGAAGGGAAGCCCCGTCGCCCAAGTCAAGCTGGTAGGCCATTACGGCAAAATCCCCCGCCGGAAGAGCGGCCGCGGCTTTGGATATATTGACGGCAGACGGAGGGGCGTTGGCAATTGACTTGTTGCCCGTTTTACCAGTCATGGCGGTAATTTGCGTTCCCACCAAATTGCCCCCCAGTTCCCCTATAACCGACATGGCCATGTCGCCAAGGCTTATGTCGTCTTCCTTTGTTATAAGAGCGGCAATCGCCTTTGCCGTGTCTTCTGAAACTATAAAAAGATGCTCGCCGGGAAAGCCCGACGTAAAATCTGCCGTAATTACGGTTACCGTGTCGGGAAGCTGGGTTAAAAAATTATCCCGCGAATCGAAACTTGCGGTAGGCCCGGTTAAACTTGCCGTCGCCCCCGTAAGCGAGGAAATGTTGCCGGCAAGCCCCGCTGTTACCGAAGAAAAGAAACCTTCAAGCGCGGCGTGGTCTTTTTCCGAACCGCCTGCCACAGCGGTCGCCGCACCCCCCCCTGAATCTGCGCTGCTTGAGCCTGAAAGTAAAGCATCAATTTCAGCCTGCGAAAGGGCGCCATCGCTCATCATAGTTCATCTCCTTCAGATTCGAGCTCATCGAATTCATTTTTTCCAAGCTCGGCGATTTTTTGGGTTATTTGAACCGCCATTTTCTTTCCGATAATGCCGGGGCGGCACAAAAATTTCTTTCTGCTACCAATGTTAAGAGAATAAGGGTCTCCCACACGGGTATTGTAAAGCCGGATAACATCCCCAACCTGCAAAGAAAGCACGTCCCGCACAGGCACGTTTATGTTTCCGATTTCGGCCACTACATTTACATCGACAGTTGCAAGCTTGTCCTTTAGCACATTCAGGTTTTCGGTAGTGGCATTGCGGCGCACCGACGAGTACCAGAACTGCGCGGACAGCTTTCCTATTATAGGCTCGATTGTAAGATAGGGGACGCAAAAGTTCATCATCCCTTCGATTTCGCCTATTCTTGTCTCAAGCGTTACCAAAACGACCATTTCCGTAGGCGGCACGATTTGGGCAAACTGAGGGTTTGTGTCAATCTGCCCCAGCCGGGGCCTCAAGTCTATAACCGTCGTCCAAGCCTCGCGCATATTCCCAAGAATTCGCACAATGATGCCTTCCATAACGGACTGCTCAATGTCGGTAAGCTCATGGTGCGATTTTGAGCCGTCGCCCGTTCCCCCGAAAAGCCTGTCAATTATAGAGAAAGTTATCGCCGGGTCAATTTCCAAAATCGCGTTCCCTTTAAGCGGGTCCATGTTGATAATGGCCAGCGTTGTCGGCGTTGGAATCGAGCGGATAAATTCCTCGTAGGTAAGCTGATCGACCGATGCAACGTGCACATGAACCATGCTCCTAAGCTGTGCGGAAAGGCTTGTCGTGGTCAAACGGGCAAAGGTTTCGTGCATAATCGAAACCGTGCGAATTTGTTCCTTTGAAAACTTGTCGGGGCGCTTAAAGTCGTAGATTTTAATCTTCCGGCTGTCAACAGTCGGCTTAAAAGTCTCCGGCTCGGCACCCCCCGAGTTGTTTATCGCGGTTAATAGCTGGTCTATTTCATCCTGGGACAGAACTTCTGTCATCTTTTACCCCTACCCCTTCTTACCACATTTCCATGATGTCCAATCTGACAAAAAGAATGTCGCGCACTCGTGCAGTGTGCAAAATTCTTGTGTTAAGATGCTCACGGATTTCTCTTCTTATCTCTGTCTCCCGCTCCGGAGCAAGCTGCATCGCGTATAAGTTGCTAAAATAGCGCCTTACAAAATCGCGCAACTCGTACTGGCGGTTTGTAAGCTCGGAAAGAGCCGCCATATCCCCCATATCGTAGGCAATCACCATTTCCGCCGTAACCGATATGTGCATGGCATCCCTAGTCCTTGCAGTAATAGGGCCAATCTGGGTAAACATTGCAAATTCCGGCCGCCTGCCTACATAAGGCGATGTGGGATCGAAAACTGCCGTTTGAACCGCGCCCCCCCTGTTCATTATATTAAAAGTAACCACCGTAATCGTAACGATAAAAATCAACGCGCCAAGCCCTATTGCTACGAATTTTAGAAGTGTCGGCAATATAGCCTTTAACCCGCCGCCTTTTTTCTTTGTAGTTCCACTTTCTCCACCAGTCTCGCTTTCAAGACCTTCCATTTCGTCGTTGTCTGCCATACTCTTACCCCCCGAATCTATTGTATAAGACTGCCCCAAATGCAAATTTGAGGACAGACTCGTCTATTACAATAATAAACTAAGTCGGCATGAAATTACAATACCGTCTTTACCTCATCGGCGAAAAACGGCTGTTTTTTAAGAAAAAAAATCGCAGTGTTAAAAGTATCGGCCGGGCTTGGGGTTTCCCCCGGTTTTCCCCGCAGTTTGCGCCGCCGGCAGGCCTGCCTGTATGATTTTTCATACAATTTTTGCCGGCGAATCTTTTCCTTGATATAGCTTCATTTTCTTGGCTTGCAAGCCGATAATCTACCAGAAAAGTATTTTACGCTCTTGACAAATTCAAGGCAAACCATTATAATCTTAAAGGTGCCGTTTTTGCCTTAACGGGCTTGGCGGTAAAACCGTTTGGTTTTTTTATTTTTTACAAAGGGGGAAGGCTATGTTTCCAAATGTTAAAATTATGCCTAAGTGCAGTCTGGGACTAGGTTTACCCCCCCCC
>JGI24700J35501_10930494_pt1 | contig 14697 bp, 11 predicted proteins | sample TergutTh196P1_FD_35501 | JGI IMG/M metagenome (IMG submission 35501) | reverse complement strand
CCCACGCGGGGTGCGACTAACCCGACAGCCCCCTTTTGCCCCCCCCCTACAAGTTTCAATCCACGCACCCACGCGGGGTGCGACTACCCCTCATTATACCATTATCCAGCCTCAATTTGCAAGCCCCAAAATGCGAACCTCGCCGAAATAAATGGTAACCATAATAAAAAACCCTTCCCTATTTTGTCAAAGAACTACCCTGTAAGGACTTAGAGCCTTTGCGAACCCCCCAGCATTTTCTGTGTCTTTGGGGTTCGCAAAGGCGGATTTGAAGGAAAAACAGCCGGCGGCTAGGAAAACGCGCCTCCCTAGATAATCAAGGGGCCGTCCACATCGTAAGAAGGCTTGGCCCCAACGTGCTCCACCCGGCGCTTGTAGTTGGCCCCAAGATAATAATAACGCAGACTGTCCGTTTTGTCATCAATAACTTTCTCCAAAGTGTTTTTCAACATCACCCACTGGGCAGGATCGACCACGCATTCAAAAACCGAATACTGAACCCTCTGCCCGTAATTAGTGCAAGCCTTTGCAACACGCCGCAGCCGCCTCTTGCCACCGGGACTGCTAACCATAACATCGTAGCTTACCAAAACCATCATGCGATCACCTCCAAAAGAACGGCGGATAGCCGTCAATATCGCCGCGAATATAGCGAGCCATAAGATTAGCCTGAACAAAAAAGAGAAGGCCGATAGGGACATCTTCTTCGATATAGGGATGATGAACCTTATCCTGTTTGCGCTGTTGATATTCAACTAACACCTTTTTCCTTGTCTCGTCATCCATTACCACAGCGCCACTGGCCGCTTTTGTAAACCCCTTCTTTTTTAACTGCCGCAAGTTGATCATAGACAGCACAAGCTTGTCGGCAATCGCAGGGCGAAATTCCTCCATGATGTCCAAAGCCAGCCCCGGCCGCCCGGGGCGGTCTCTGTGGAGAAAACCGACAGCCGGGTCCAGCCCGACCGTTTCCAAAGCCGAGCGCACATCGTGGGCGAGTAGCGTATAAATAAAAGAAAGCAGAGCGTTCACCTCGTCAAGAGGCGGCCGCCTGCTCCTTTCGGCAAACGCGAAGCCTTCTTTTTTTTCGATGATAAGATGATCGAAAACCCTGAAGTACTCCGCCGCCGCCTGCCCCTCAAGCCCGCGTATTTCATCCGCGCTTGACATACCGGGAATACGATCAATAATACTGCTGATTTTTTGAGACGCGCTTTTTAAAGCATCGACATTTATTTTATCGCCATGATCGCGAACCGTGCGGTTTATCACAACCCGGCAGTTCGCAAGCTTTCCGCTGACAACCTTGGCCGCAATTTCGCAAGTCGTTTTTTCGTCATCCGCCATTCGATACTGCCGCCGCCGCAAAAGCACGTTCCCGCTTACAGGCCCACGCACGGCGGCCATAAAACGCCCGTGCTCGCTAAGGAACGAAACCGACACGCCTTTTTCCGCGCAAAAGCCAAGAAGAAAGGGAGAACAAAGTACGTTGCCAAAACACACAATGTCGCCTATCATGTGAATGGGATACTGCCCCGCCTTTTGTTTTTCCTGTTCGATCAGCACCGTCTCCCCCTCCCGGCGAAGGTAAGAGCCTTGTGTGCTTACATATAAAGTGTTAAGCAATTTACGCATCAGATTCCTCCAAAAGTCTAAGCTGTGTTTTTACAAAACGATCCACTTTTTTATATCCTGCCCCTGTAACCTTGGGCATACACAGATCAACTAACGAACAATTATCGCACTTCCTTTTTTCGTACTTCGCCGGCACACTCTCTCCTTTATCCCGTATATACATTACGCGCTCAATCAATGCGACAGTCTTTTCCCTAAGCGCCGCGTCTATCGCCTGATTCGTCCTTCGATGCTCTTTGCCATAGTAAAACTGCCCGCTTTCTATGTCGATGCCCAGCATTTCCTCAAGACACAAAACTTGAGCGCATAACTGAACCCTGTCAATATCATCGGGCTTTTTTCTGCCCCGCTTGAACTCCACAGGCTGCGCTTTCTTTACGCTTCCGTCTTGGTTGTACCAAATCTCTACCAAGTCGCACTTCCCGGTAAGCCCCCATTTTAGCGAGCGCACTCCCATTCCATACTCTTGTTTGAACAGCCGCCGCGACTCGCTGCGCTCCGCATCTACCCTTTCGTGCAGCACCCTCCCTTCTGCGGTGTAGAGGTTTTCTTCCCACTCTTGTTCCGTGTAAGCGAGCATGAACTGCCTCTCGCAGAACAGCGCGTGCTGCAACGCGGAGATTTGGAGCAAGTCGTCTTCTCTGCAAATTTGCCCTTCCATTCCAACTCCTGTTTTACGCCATCACATTTTATATCGGCGGCGACCTGCGGCATAGCCACATCCAGGGGCTGGCCGCCGGGGTTTAGATTCTTCACGCTCATAGAAAGCGCAAATTCGATATTCTCGTTGCCTAGCTGCAGCTTAAAATTCATAACATCCTCCATACATCTTCCATAAAATGGCATTCCATATACCGTCAAGAATAACAAATTTCAAGCATTTTGTCCATATAGAATCAGGGCGAAATCGCCCCCAAAAACCATTCATTGGACAAAATCTAGCTGCTGCATTCCTTAAACCGTGTTTCAATCCACATACCCGCAGGGGTACGATTCCACAGACCCCCCGATGCCTAGCGTCAGGGCGCTTGCTTCAAACCACGCGCCCACGTGGGGGCGCGAATACCTCTTGATCGGCAAAATTTACGGGCGGCTTTAGATTTTACTTCTCCCCCGTCCTTTAGCAGTTTCCCGCAGGGTGGGGCGCAGGATAATTTCCCGCGCTCCGCCCAAGCGGGCATAGCCGCCGCCCGTATCAGTACGTCAAAATTTCAGGGCTTAACCCGTCAAGCGCGGCTATAGAAAGCTCGTAGTCGTCTGCCGATTGCGGTTTTTTATCCTTGTCTTTAAGCTCGATCCGCAAACTTCCGTGAACCTTTGCCGACGAATACTGCCCCGACTTGCTGGAATGCTCCCACCAGTAAAGGCAGACAACTTCCATGCTGCCTTCCGGCCTTGCCGAGGATGCGTCGTTGTCGAAAATATGCAACAGGGCCTGCTTGAGTTTTTGGGCGTCCTCGTAAGAAAAGCCCGTTTTTGTCGCAAGCTGCGGGTTCATGCTACCGCAAGTCGCGTACAAGCCAAAATCGACACGGTGCTTCATGCCCATAGTATCGGATGCTTTCTTCGAGCCGTCCCCTTCGCCGCTTACGCTTTTCGTAATCTGGATGCTCGTCAAGTTCACGGGGTCCCGGCTGAACGCGGACTGAATGCTTACAGGCCCGCGGATTCCCACCGACACGCCTGTTCCTTTTTTTTCGGAAGCGCTTTTGTACGCGAAAAGTTGTCCGAAAGCGCGTACGTCGATCCATGTTTTACAGGCCTTTTCCGCAAGCTTTTTCGCATCCGCCATTACCGCCTCTGTCAAGGTCTTCTCGGCGCGCTCTTTAAGAGTTTTGCAATCGTCTTTCCGGTTGTCATCGGATTGAACAAAGATACCCTCTCCCATTTCCTGTAGCCTGTCGCGAAGTTTCCGCTTCAGGCAAACATCCGAAAGCTCTCCAAGCCCGTCGATTGTTATCCTGGGCATATTGCCGCTCAATGGATCGCCGTTCGGATTTGCGTTTTTCACGCTGAATACTAACGCGAAATCAATTTTTTTCTCCAATGTCGCCATTTTATTCCTCCTGTTGGTTTTCTGTTACTGCTTGATCTTTTTCTCGTTTGCGCCAAAAATCTTTTTGCTGACAATGGTAGCCAAGCAAAAAAACTCCCGATAACGCTTTGTCAGATGAAAAATCTTCGTAGACGAATTTATCGCAAATGTTTTGTATGATGCCCTCGTACCAGCCGTAACGCCCCGGATGCATCAGTTTTAAGTACTTTAAGTAGGGATGCAGTTTATCCCTGTAAAGTATATCCCATGTCGAGCAGGGGTATTTTGCAAAACGCGACATATAACGCAACGCGTTAGTCTGCCTGTTCTCCCCCCTGTCATCCAAAACGGTGCTTTCAATTTTATCCGCCACCGCCAAAAGTCTGCCGTAAAGGTAATCACGATCATTTCGATCTTCTTCTAATCCCACAGCGTATTCCTCCTTGCGTTTTGCATACAGATTGTATTTTATAACCGCACAAGCGGTCTCCAAAGTTTTTTCACGCTCAAAGCCCTCAATAAGAATGAGGTTAGAAGCCCTGTTGAAGCACAATTGTTCAATATCCGATGGTATCGGAGCTTTGTCAATGATGCAGGCCAAAAGCCGCTGCACAGTCATTGCTTTGAGTTTAGCGCCAGCGTGGCCGCCGTAAGCTGCCTTTCCTATTTCTTCTGGTGATGGGGCGGAAACTGTACGGCGCGGATTTTTTTCTTTCCAGTAGGTGAAAAACCACGCAAGATGCCCGTGCCAGTATGCCTGCGCCTCGTAAAAATCCGATTTCGTAAATTCCCTGTATAGCGGAATCGACATCCGCCCCGGAGTTGCCGCGTTAACCGCCATTATCAAAATTTTGTCGCTATCCGGCACTTTGCCGTAGTATCCCAACAGCCTTTTTTTTATGGCTTGAGCGGATTCCCCTGTAGCGTAGTATTCTTTCTGCTCATCACTTTCGTCTGGATACGAATCCTGCGTACTTTCCAGAAGCTGCGGCTTTACCTCCGATGCGGCGGCGCACCAAGCTACTATCGTAAGCCCGTCCCCGATAATAGCACCTTGCCTTTCAATGAGCCATCTGAGCGCGTTATGCGCTTTTTCCGTAGCTTCCATACTGATCTGGCAGGCTTCGCTTGAATTTGAAAAACGACCGCGGAAAGTAAAATTTACATTGTCGTTAGCAGAAATAAGTTTTGCTTTATCGCCAGAGTTTCTAATTTTTTGAGGATGCAGTTTTCGCACTTTTACATCAGCTTCCCCAGATACATAGCAAAAACTTTTGGCGTTAGCGCAATATTCGCTGTAATACTTTACCCACAGGTCTTGAATTTCCCGATCTTCCCATGTTTTGTTTTGGCCGTCCCCTCGAATCTCTACATTCCAACGAATAAACACATTGTTTTTTTCATCGGCGATTTTTTCAGGACTGTCCATCTCTGGAATTGTTTGACTGTCCAGAATATCCCTTATGAGAGTCCCTTTCTTTACATAGTTGTAAACGCTCTGTATTTTGGGATTGGAATGTTCCGAGTTCGCCCATTTTTCCAAAAGAGAAATATACTTGTCGTGTTTATCCTTCAGTTTTTTGTCGTTTACATATTCGCCGTAGTCGCTTGCGACATATTCAAGTTTGTCGCAAAAAGGATAAGCCTCGGCACCGCTTGTCCTTGCCGCGCTTTCTTCCGTGCAAGGCATACAGGTTTGCAGCTCCTCCCGTTCTGCCTTCCCCAAAAGTCTGGCAGAACAAAAAGCGCCTTTTCCGTTTAAAGTTATCTCCAATGGAGCGTTATTTGTTATGTGATACAAAGGAAGCGGTTTTTTTTCAAATTTGCTGTGTTTGGCAACCCGATCATACACCGCGTTTAGCTCTGACATCCATCCCATTATTCTACAACCTCCTCCGTGTTTACTTTGATTTTTTCCCAGGCCATCGGCTTAATTTCCCGCTTGTGGGGGCAACTTTCCGGGCGCGGAAATTCAATAACGCCGCCCTTGACATTGGCCTGCCAAAAGCGCGCGGAAAGTTTTTCCATCCCGCTTTCCGACGGATATTCAAAGCTGTGAAACTGAAGCCCGTAGGAGAGCGCCCCTTCGCTGTCATAATACCCCTTGCTTTCCCCAAAACGGCAAGGTTCGACATAACCCTGACACTCTCTTGCTCCAAGGAAAATATCCCGCCGCCCGCCCTTTTCAAGCATTCGTATGGCGCTTTGAAAATGCTTGTTCTCGTTGCGGTCAGCGGCAAGGTCGTCCCGCTTCATGTTCCACTCAAAATGCGCCTGAACTTGGTACGCGACATCTCTAAGGTAAGTGTAGATTGAAAGATCGTGGCGGTTAGACCCATACTGCCCGTCCATCAGAAGGGGCTTTACGTTTTTCGACTCGCTTTGAATCTTTTTCATAACCCTTACCTTGTCAATCACCCAGATAAAAGTCGGCTTCCAGTATATCGATTCCGTTATCCCCTTCAGCGCCTGATATGTCGGCAGATGATAACTGTTTTTCTCGCCGCCTATCTTTGTAACCGGGTCTGTAAAAAGAGCATTTCTGCCCCAAAGCAAATACTCTATTCTGTTTTCCACTAAAACCTCCTTATGTGTTAAGAAACGTCATTTTTCCGTCTGTGTTTGTAAGCCCTATGTTTTGATCGTAATGCCGCTCGTCTAACGTGTATATTTCCATACCGTTCTTATAAGGAACGATGTGTAAAATTTTGCTTTTTAACATTTCGTCTTTCGCCTGCGGAAAAACGTTGAGCGAATATTGCTGCGCTTCCTTCAGCAGCTCCAAACAACGCTCCATATCTGGAAGCCCGTATAATTCATCGATAATCTCGCTTCCTCTTTCAAAGGGAACAATTACGCCTATTGTATTTTGCGCGATCACTTCAAATGCGCTCCACGCGCTTTCAAAAGATTGCCCGAAAAGTTCTTGCGGTTGTGCCTTGCGGTCTTTCCGAGCCTTCGACTCATAGTATTCTTCCCAGCCCGTTCCGTTTGCAGAAAGCAACTCCAAAACCGTGGCATCCCTGCCGGGTATTTTGTATTTCAAAAGAGAAGCTGGCAGAGCTTTATAATAGTAAATAAAATAATTTGCGATCAAGTCGGGATGCATAAGATTGCCCCCAAAGTCTTCTTTGTCTTCGTTAAATTCCCGTAAGATGCGCCGCATTATACCCTGCCCAAGAATAAGTTCTGGAAGGGATTTTATTTCTTCTTCGTTTTTTACAATGTCGACGATATAAGCTTTCCCCTTTCGCGGGTTTCCATTAACATCTTTTAACTCTCCGTGCCTGTTGCACCTCCCTATGGTTTGTATAATCGAATCGAAGCCGGCAAGAAAACGGATGGCGCTGTCAAAATCAAGGTCAACGCCGGCTTCTATAAGCCGGGTGCTTATGCAAATGCATTTTTTTGTTTTATTTTTCAAATCGATTTTTAACTGAGTGATGATTTTTCTACGATGGGCGGGACACATATTGGCGCTTAAATGCACGACATTCCAATCGGGATGTTTTTTAGCCACTTTTTCATAAAGCTTTCGCGCTTGGGCCTTTGTGTTTACAACGGTCAACACGCTTTTTTCTTCCGAGCTTTCGATAAACTCTGCGACTTCATCCAGCGTCCACCCGCCGCTCTTGGTTTTATTTATAAGATCTACGCGCCTTAACGCTTCAAAATGTCGCGTTATGTCGGGAATTACTTCATTGTCGGCAGTCAAGGGGAGCTTGTACTCTTCATCTAATTTGTCCAATCCCGGCTGTGTCGCGGTGCAAAGAAGCGCCGACACGTTGGCGTTTTGGCACAGGTACTGAATCGCCCAGTTGAAAAGATATGTGCAGGAAGCGGGCAAAGTTTGCGCTTCGTCTATAATGATGACAGAGTTTGCAAGCTGATGCATCCGCCTTACCTTGCGGGTGCCGGCTCCGAAAAGGGCTTCCAGAAATTGCACCATCGTCGTAATGACGATCGGCGCGTTCCATGTTTCTGTCGCCTCGTCAAAACGCTCTGTTTTTTCGCCCGCGTCAAGATTCGAATGATGCTCCAGAATAAGCTCTCCGTTTTTTCCGCCCGGATCGAGAATGCCCCTTATCGTGTCCGCAGTCTGGTCGATTATCGATGTATACGGCGCGATAATGAAAATGCGCTCCTTCCCCGACAATTCGGCTAACGCAAGCGCGTAACGCAACGCCGCCAATGTTTTGCCGCCGCCTGTCGCGGCGCTTAGTGTGTAAATCCCATTGCCGCGTTTCGCAAGTTCGACGCAGAGATCGGAAATTTCGCGCCGCACTTCGTTAAGCCACCCCTCCGCCGGCAGGCTTGCAAGATGCCTTTCCAGCTTATCGAGTAACGCCTTCCAGTCGGCTTTCTTGACCGCATCTTCTATTTTTACAGGGATGCCCTTGTCGAACATTGCGCTTGACCTTCTGTCCGCGTCGATCAGGCAGCTTGAAAGAAAGCGCGCCGTAAGGCCCATGTAAAAACGTGGGGCATCGTCCCCTTCAGCCTTTGCCAAAGCACCGACTGTTTCCATTGTCCTTGCGATGAAATTTTTGTCGTCCAGTATCGCATCGATCCGCTCTTTGGTACGCGCGCCAAGATTTGCCGCCGCTTCCCGGGCGTGGCTTTCCCCGTCACTTTTTTCCAGCCGCAGGGACAACTGCGCCGTCCCGTCCGGGCTTATCACGTCCGGCAGGGCCGGCCCGTGGTGGTACATCGCGCAGGCGGCGATCATTTGCGCGATTAGCTCGCTGCCGGCCTCTCCGTTTTGGGTCAGCCGCTCGTACAGGTACTGCCCGCCCGCCGTCCCGTGGTCTTCTTTCTTGTTTTTCCTGCCTGTTTTATGATTTTCTTCCAAATATCCCTGCCAGATGCGCGAATTTTTCCCCAAGTCGTGAACCAATGCTACCAATATGGCTAGTTCGGACAGCTTTATCTTTTCAGCGAACAGCGCGGCATAATCCGCGACTTCTTTTGCATGATCCTCTAGTAGCTGGCTCTCGGACTCCGAGTTGGCTTTGTATCTGGCTTTAATTGGCATATGTATCTCCTTCTTTATAATATAGTTCTATATATAATAAATATATCTAATAAAAACAAAATTGTCAATAAAAATGTTCAAAAAAAATATTTTTTTGAACATTCCCTCTCTAAAAAGACACCGGCTTTATAGAGAGGGGTGATTTTTCGGCATATTATAGCTCTTAAATAATGCTTAAATCCACGCATCCTCGCAGATGCGACTGAAAATTCAAAGAACTAGCGCATACCTCTACTTTATATAGAAGAAAGATGGACTTTCTGCTGCAAAGCTATACGCCAACCCCAAATTTATACACTTCCGCCAAGATTAGGTTCGCTGGCATTAAAATTTGCCGCCGCACCCCGCCGCCGCAGGGAAATTTACCTCGCCAAGCCGCCTTTTTCCGCCCGCGACTGAAAGCCGCCTTGCGGCAAATTTCCTGTCTGCCGATAGGCAATACAAGGCGATAGGGGAATTTGGAGAGCTGCGGGCGAAATTTCATCGCCACCGAACCTAATCCTAGCTGCTGTATATAAATTTTTCCTGCAAGGGCTGGCTTGACTGTCCAAAGCCCATCTTCTTCTATATTTTCCTCCGTAGAATAAATCTCTCAAAGTATGCGCTTGCCTTGGAAAAGTCCAAAAATCAAGTGCGACTAACTCCGCCGGTTCCCCCTGCGCCCCTCATTCAGAAGCGCAGGGCAGCCCCGCTACAACCCGCTAGACGTGCACAACCGTTTTGAAAGCACCCAAGGCCTTCCCGTCCAAGCTTATAGCGTAGTCGGAGAAATCCCTGGCGGGCAAGCCCTGCTTGTCGGCGCGATCCGCTTTCACCCGGTCAAACAATTCCTGCGCGGGCGCGTTTCCCATAAGGGAGCTATGCTCGAAAATAACCAGCCGCTGGGCGCTCATAAGCCCCCGCGCCGCAGAACGGTCGTGCTCAAACATATTATGCAACGATTCCCAAAAAAGTGCAAGATCGTCTTCGCTGAAACCTGTCTGCTTTGCGAGCGGCGCGGAAATAAAACCGTAACAGCGGTAAAGCCCGTATGGGACTGTAAATTTGCGCCCCATTGTGCGGTTGTCCCCGCTTTGGCTTTCGGCTTCTTTTTGCGTGGTAACAGCCATGCGGGTAATGCTGTGTTCCGATGCGACAACAGGCTCCACCGAGCGGGCGAAGGTAAGCTGCGCCGGCCCGCGCACCTGCCCGCAATTGACGCCCGTTGACATAACCGCACCGAAGGTTCTTATGTCGTAGAAGTTTTGACACATCCACTTTCTCGCGTCTTCCACCTTGTCCCCGCCCTTGCGCTTGCCGGCATCGCCGCTTAAATCAATTTTTAGCGCTTCGTAAGCCCGCTCGTGCTGGTTGTTCAAAACGGCTTTTTCCTTTATGTAAATTTCATAAGGAGGTTTTTCGCCTTTCGCAAGCCCCACATAATTGCGCACCTTCCGCTTAAGGCACACGTCCGTTACAAGGCCGCGCCCGGTTTCGGTATCCAGCCTCGGCAGGTTCCCCGCGTCGGGATCGCCGTTGGGGTTGCCGTCCTTTACATCGAAAAAATAAACAAAGTCATATCGTTTGTCCAAACTCATTTAATGCTCCTTTCATGTTGTTTCGTTTGCTTCGCCCAAGTCATCGCTTGAGGCGTTTTCTTTTTTTGTGTAAAAAATCTGTCGCTGATGGTAGTAACCGATGGCAAATTTTCCCTGCTCGTGCAAATCCAAAAACGGAGGAAAATTGTCAAAGTTTGCTACAATACTTGCGATCAGCTTTTCACGGTTTATTTTTAAGCCCTTTTTATCCCACAGTTTTGTAAGATGATGAGTTGCCAGCTTCATTAAAGTCGGGAATACCAAGCTCGGGCAACTGCAAGCGGCTCCGTAGTAGCGATCTCTGATTGTCGCTTTTAAATCGGGGATAGCATCCTCTTGAATTTTTTCCAGCACCGCAAACAAACGTCCCAGATTGTAGCCTATAGCCTTTTGGTTTGTATCAAGTCCCACTTGCAGTACCTCCTTTTCATTGTAAATTTCCTGGCTGCGTAAGAGCCGGTTTAAATATGCCTTGATCAATGCGGCGCGTACAGGTTTGACCCGGTTCGCCGTATCGCTTTTTATACGCCTAAGAACCGCTTGCAAAAGCGTTGCAGGATAAGGGGTTCCGTTCAAAATTGAACGCATGAAATCCCCGGCAATGTTAGGCGCAATGTTTTCGCTTTTGTCCTGTACTGCCGTGTTTACCAGAAGCCGCCATAGAGAGTAGTAAGGCGGTTCGGTTTTGGGTTTGACAATTTCAAGATCGTTAAAATGCTTTCGGATGTTACCCGCAAATTCGCCGACTGTCCCCTTTAACCAAAAGCGCACAGATATACGCGAGGCGTTAGGTGAAAGCCCCAAGACGAAAAATTTTTCCTCGCTTGGGTCTTCTAAGTAAGCGCCTGTATTGGCGGAATCGAAAAGATTTTTAATGCAATCGGCTCTCGCTTCTGGAGCTTCTTGTGCCGGTTCCGCCAGCATAATAGCCAAATCGTGTTCAAATTGAGTTTGCCGTGCCGACCAGAAAACAGTCGATGCATCTCCGATCTGCATACGCTGGGAGGAATTTCGATCCAGAAGATCGTTAAGGGCTGTGGTATATGCGAACATGGCAGTTTTGCCGACAGGGGAATTTTGCCCCTGTTTTTTCCCAAAGGAACGAAAGGCATCAAGATTGAAAGAAACGATGTTCGCCCCTGATGTCTGCGCTCCCCACACTCCCTTGATTGCTGTGTGCAGGGTAGAAATGCTTTCTTTCTCTCCAGTTATAAGGCAAATCCCGCTATCGTTATCGGCATCTGTTTTATCGGCTAAGGCTTTTTTCACTTCGTCGCTCTGGCAATAAAGCCGGTATTCGCCGTCAATGCGCAAGCTCATGTTAGGATTGGTTTGATAGATGTCCTCCCACTGCGGCTCTTTCTCAAGCGCGGAAATATCTAAACTTGAAAGAAAGGCAAGGACTGCTTTTTTACCGGGCGATTCTGGCAGTTCGTTTTTTATGCGATCCAAAAAGGCTTTCTTCTGTTCCGGCAGACGGGACAGCTTCTTCTCCTTTTCGCTTGCATTTAGTTTATCGGTATTTGCAATGCCTAAGATATAAACGGCGTTATCCCAAAGCAAGTTTGCCGCAACCCCAGATGTTTTTTTTACACCTTGCGGAACCAAAAAAGATTTTCCCCGTTTTTTAGCCCCCTCTCCCTCGCGGGTATCTTCAAAGCGCAGGAACGAGCCTTTTTTGTCAAGGACGATGATAAAGGAAATTTCCTTCCATTCCCAGCCGAGGGGCGCGATTGAACTTTCCGCATCCGCCGCTTTGCGGTCATAGTATTCATTTAATGCTTGAAGAATCATGAGCGAACCTCTACGCTTCGGCGGTCTGTGTTCACTGCGTTGTTCTGGAGCCGCGCCCTGAAGAATTCGGGCTTGGGATTGCCGGGATCGGTATAATCCATGTCGTATAACATCCAGCCCAAGTCGTCGTCGGGATTGATTTTTACCGGCAGGGGGGAGGGGCTTTCGATCAGACGGAAATCGCAGGCAAACTCCCGGCAGCCAAGGTAGGGGCGGTGAAAACACTGGCCTTTTTTCGCCCGGCGCTCGAACATGGCCGCGTATTTTGCCTCTGATTCATCGCTTTTGCCAAGAGCTTTCTCTTCGTACTCATCAGACCAGTATCGGCTTTCGCCCGCGCTGTCGAATAAGGCGGCCTCTTCACTTCGTTTTTTTCGCTTTTCAGGCGGAATATAGTCAAAGCGGGCGTGAATGCGGTAGCGCACACGCTTCTGTCAATCGGGTCCTCAAGGCCGCTTTTGATCATGCCCTCTGCCGTTTCGCTTGCCTTTCTGAGTATTCCCACGGGCGCCCGGCGGGGGGCCATGAACACTACAACTCTGCCAAGTTCGCCTTTCGCGTTAAGCCTCCCTTCGCGGTTGCATCTTCCTGCTGCCTGCGCGATTGAGTCAAGCCCCGCCAAGGCCCGGTACACGACGGGGAAATCCATGTCAACCCCGGCTTCCACAAGCTGGGTGCTGATTACGCGAACGCTTTCGCCTTTTTCAAGTTTTGCGTTTATTTCATCGATAACTTCGCTGCGATGTTGAGCGCACATTAGGGCGGAAAGGTGATAGCTCCCCTTTGGCATAAGTGAGTGAAGCTCGCGGCAGCTTTTTCGATCCGACACTACGCATAACGCCTGCTCAAAATTTGAAAGATCGGCTGCCAATTTTTCCCATGTAACTTCGGCGGATAAACCGTCCAAAAATTCGACTTTTACCCGCTGCAAATTTTTGTACAAACCGCTAACATCCTGTATTATTTCTCTGATTGAACCTTCCGGCAGTCCGGGGAAATCTGGAAATTCTTTGCGCTTTTCAAATGCTGGCTGGGTGGCTGTACAAAAAACAAAACTGACACGGTAATGTTCGGTCAGAAGACGCATGGTTTCTAAAATTGGCTGAAGATACTCCGAAGGGATAAGTTGAGCCTCGTCCAAAACAACAACGCTGTTAGCAATGTTGTGGAGCTTTCTGCAGCGGTTTGTTTTTGCCGAAAACAGCGATTCAAAAAACTGCACCGATGTTGTTACTATAATCGGAGCATCCCAGTTTTCGCAGGCAAGCCTTGCGCGTATTGTCCTATCGTCATCGTCAATGGTTGAATGGTGTTCGACAATTTCACCGTCGCCGAATATATCACGAAACACTTTGGCATTCTGCTCGATTATGCTGGTATATGGCATGACGTAGATGATTCTTCTTTTTCCGTGAAGTGCCGCGTGTTCCAGCGAAAAAGCCATGCTGGATAATGTCTTGCCGCCGCCAGTCGGCACGGTGAGTGAAAAGAAGCCGCCTTCCATTTTCGCGGCTTCAAGGCAGTCTGCAAGAATCTGCTGCCGGGCATCGTATACACCTTCATTGTAACTGCTCCGGGGCCTTTGGGTTTTGCCTTCCATGTGGGTATCAAATCTTTCGCGTAACTGCGCTATGGAAGAATAGCCTTCGCGTTCTTTGCTTTGTTCGGGATTCATGTGCCTTTCTGTGTCTAAGCGATCCGCATCAAGCAAGCATGAAAAGAGCATTCGTATAAAAAGCGATATATCAAGCCCTTTCGAGCTGAATTTCCAAGGCGGGTTTTTGGGGCGAATGTCGCCAAGTATATTTTTTAGCTCGCCATCTATGTCTTTTGTGCTGGCATTTTGTAAGCGAAAGGCCAGCGCCGCCTGCGAACCCGTATAATCCGCAAGCCCCGCGTGATGCCCCGCGATGCAGTATGACAAAAAACGCCCCGTGCCTTTGCCGAAAACCTCTTCTGCCAGTTTCGCCGCAGGGCCGGAGTGCTCAAGCCTTCCCGGTGTTTCAGATGCCGCTTCTTCCTCGTAGCCGGTTTTGCCGCGTATGTAAGCCTGCCACTGAGAAGTAGCCTTGCCAAAATCATGGAGTAGTCCCAGCGCGTATCCCCATTCGCCGGCATTAAATTCGCGCGCGAATTTTTCCGCAAGTTTTGCAGTTTCGCGCAAGTGATCTTCCAGCGGCTGTTCGTCCCATTGGCCGTCTGGCAGTTTCGCGGCGCGGGCGATGTATTCCATAAAATCCCCTCCCAATAAAATGTTTGCGAACAGCAGTTTTCAGCCCGGCAGCCGCAGCCTGAAGACCGAGCCTTCGCCGGCATGGCTTTCCGCCTCCGCAGTGCCGCCGTGCAACAGGGCTATGTGGCGGACAATCGAAAGCCCAAGGCCGGTACCCGCTTCGCGCTTCGCCCCGGCCCTTTGCCGCGAGCGATCCACTCGATAAAAACGCTCGAAGATTCGCATTAGTTGTTCGGCCGGAATGCCCGCGCCGTTATCTCTTACTTCGATGACAAGGCTTTCCTCTTTTTGAACAGCAATTCTACATTTACTCTTTTTGATTACCACTCCCCCTCAAATTTCTCACGTAAAGAGGCAAAAATTGCAAAGATAGGGGCAGAGTTGATAA
>JGI24700J35501_10930496_pt1 | contig 14717 bp, 16 predicted proteins | sample TergutTh196P1_FD_35501 | JGI IMG/M metagenome (IMG submission 35501) | reverse complement strand
TTCTGGTGTAGTTCGTAAATTTAAATGCCCACTGAAAAAAACGCAGCCTTTCTGCCCATGCAGTAGGGTTTTAAATTGGACCGGCAAAGGGTTAATAGTGGCTTGAAAATATGTCTCAGTCCTGTTACCCACACTGCATACGATTTGCCATCTGTGTTCATCGTGGACAAAAATATTGAAATTGAGTGACAACCCATTTATTTGTATTTTTCCTTTCCATGTCTCTTTATTTTCCCTAGCCCTTTGAAATTCTTCTCTCCTTTATATTTTGAAACAAGTAAATAAGTTTAATTATTTTTCCTCAGTAAGGCACAGTTTTGACTGTGACAAGTGGGCCCCTGTCACTACAGCATGGTGCATATTCAGGTTGCAGATGGAGGAACGGCCTCCAATATGGAGTGTAGCTGCGAACATATTGAATAAGCAGTCACACACAGCTGACAAGGGTTGGCCCTACAGCTTAGGGGTTGGACGATGTGCTAACATATCCTCATTGTAAAAACTTACCTTGTTAGAAACTGTTCACACAGAAAACCTCGGATCTGGACTGATCCTTTGGTATGACCTAAGCAATGAAATAGCAACACGAGATTTGGTACTTGGAATGTAAGGAGCCTGTATAGGGCAGGTTCACTTACAGCAGCAGCCAGGGAATTAGCAATATATAAATTAGATTTAGTTGGTGTAGAAGAGGTTAGGTGGGACAAAGGGGGCAAGCTAAGAGCAGGGAATTATAATTTTTTTCTTTGGAAAAGGAAACAGATATCATCAGTTGGGAACAGGATTTTTTAACACCACAGAATAGTATCAGAAGTTAAAGAGAGTACAGTTTGTTAGCAATAGTGTGTCGTATATAGTTCTGCGAGGTCACTGGTGTAATATCATTGTTCTGAATGTGCATGCACCAAGTTGAGGAGAGAAGTGATGGTTCAAATACAGTTTTTATAAGGAATTAGAGCAGGGTTGTGATCATTTTCCTAAATAACATAGGAAAATTCTATTAGGAGATTTTAATGCAAAAGTGGGGAGAGAGTATATTTTCAAACTGACAATTAGGCATGAGAGTCCGCTACAGGATAGTAATGATAATGGTGTTAGAATAGTAAACTTTGCCACATCAAAAAATCTAGTTGTTAAGAGTGTAATGTTCTCGCACCGAAACTTTCATAAGTACACCTGTACCTCTCCAGATGGGAAGCCTTACAACCAGATTGGTCGCATATTGATAGATAGGAGATGGCTTTCGAGTATACTAGATGTACGATGTTTGAGGGTAGCTGACTGTGATACTGATCATTATCTGGTGGCTGCAATTTTGGGGAAAGATTGGCAGTAAGTAAACAAGCAGTACAGAAGTTTGATGGGGAAAGATTTAACCTCAGGAAGCCAAATGAACTGGAGGTTAGGAAACAGAATCAGATTGAAATTTCAAACAAGTTTACAGCTTTTGAGATTTTAAGTGACAGCAAGGGCATAAATAGGGCTTGGGAGAACGTAAAGAGAATATCAAAACCTCAGCTAAAGAGAGTCTAGTTTTGTGCAAATTGAAGCAGCATAAACCATGGTTTGATGAAGAATTTAAGGTATTTAGATCAGAGGAAGCAGGCAAAAATTCAGTGGTTACAGGATCCAAGCCACAGCAATGTAGGTAATCTAAACAATGTAAGACGTGAAGCTAGCTGATATTTCAGGAACAAAAAGAAGGAATATCTGAAAGCTAAAATTGAGGAACTTAAAAGCTGACAGTAAAATAAAAAATTTTAGGGGCTTGTATAGGGGCATCAGTGACTTTAAAAAGGGTTACCAGCCTAGAACTAATACAGTAATGGATGAGAAGTGTATTTGGTTACAGATCCCAACAGTGTTTTGGCTAGGTGGAGGAACCATTTCTCTTGCCTATTGAATGTACTTCGGTTTAACGATGTTAGGCAGACAGAAATACACACAGCAGCACCGCTAGTGCTTGAGCCAAGTGCCTTTGAGTTTGAGTTGGCTATTGAAAAGCAAACAGTCACAAATCACCAGGTATTGATCAAATTCCAGGAGAACTGATCAAGGCAGGGGGTAGTCAATTCGCTAGGAGATCCATAAACTTATTATTTCTGTTTGGAATAAGGAGGAATTTCCTGAGGAGTGGAAGGAGTGGATCATTGTACCTATCTACAAGAAGGACAATAAAACATATTTCAGTGATTATAGGGGCATATCACTTTTGCCAACTATGTACAAAATTTCATCGAACATCCTGCTGTCAAAGTTAACTCCATACACAGAGGCAATTATTGGGGATCATTAATGTGGAATTCAACGCAACAGGTCAATTACTGATCATATATTCTGCATTCGTCAGATACTTGGAGAAAAGAAGTGGGAATACAACAAAGCAGTGCATCAGCTCTGTATAGACTTAATTAAGCTTATTATTCAGTTAGGAGGGAGGTCTTATGTAGCCTCTGCTGCTAAACAATGTATAAAACGTCATGTATTGAGCCCTTTAAACTGCCAAATGACTTATAGTCACAAACAGTGTGTCCAAGTTTGGAGGAGTTTTGTTCATTCCTATCCAATATTCTGCTAAGCTGCAGGACCCTTGAATGTCAGGGTTTCTTTGTGGAGCCAGAATGGACCCCCACCATTTTCTAAACCCCTCCAACAACCCAGATTTATATGTGAACACACAGCAACCGCATATTTGTCACAGCTGACTAATACGGTTCCAGACACAGCCCACTTTGTTTATCGCTCACACTGGAGTCCCTTGTGGTTTGAAATATGAACACTGGCATACAAAATGAACACTAAATGTTGACCAGAAATGTGTTCAGTGGGGTACTGTACATATATAGTTCAGACAAAACTAATGCTCAAAAAATGGGAGATATCCACAAAAGTCAATATTTACAGCTACAAGATTGCCCACAGAAGTGCCTCTTGTAGAATTGGGGTACTCTGTAGGGGTTGTGGGGCAGTAACATGCAACGCACAACAGTCAATCTACTAAAAACTTCCTGAGCATCCTCAAATAACTGGAATTGTATGCAGTAGTCACATCGAACCTTTAGAACTGTTTGCTGTCACAGTTGAAGCAGCTCATATCTTTGTGGCATTAGGTTTCTGCAACTGTGCCCAGTCATAGAGAAGAGTCTAAATAAGGCAGATGATTTAAGGGTTCAGAAATGGTCGCCAAGAAGATAAAACCCCAGGAGGAAGCCATCTGTGAAATTCTGGTTGCTGACACCGACTTAGAATCAGGTGTTGAGGATAGCGATGTTGACGATGATTTTGAGTAGAAGAAGAAGAAGAACAACAACAACAGCAATCCTCAACAGAAGTTGAACCACAGGCTGCAACAAGTGGCCGATTACCACCCTGGGGGCCTCCTCAAGGAAGGAACACAAATATTCATCCGTCTGTCTTTACAGAAAAAGGTTTTAAAAAAGTGAGGCTCCACAAATCAACAAAGACAGCTCACTACTCTCTGTGTTGATGTTTTTCACAGAAACTTTTCATCTGCTGGTGGAACAGACCAACATATACTACCAGCAACACTTTGATGAACAAAGCTGGACCTAGCCATTAGCCTAGACATTCCGTTGTCAGACATGATGACATTTGTTACCTTCGCTCTGCAGATGGGACACAGATTGAAAGACACACTACATGACTACTGGTCAAGACACTGAAAGCTACACATTCTGTTTTATGGCAAGGCCATGAGATGAGACAGATTTTTACACATACTGTGTTTTCTTCATTTTGCAGACAATTCACAGAGACCTGATGAAGGCAAAGAATATGGCTGACTATGGAAACTGAGACTGTCTTTGACACACTGAATGAGGCTTATGCTAAATTTTATAACCCCTTGGAACATTTGGCAGTGGATGAGGTGATTGTAAAATTCAAGGGCAAGGTTATCTTAAGGCAGTATATTCCAAAGAAAAGAAAAGGGTTCAGCATCAAAATTTACAAACTCTGTTATGAATCAAGATATACATACGACATGAGATTGTACTTGGATAGAGACTCACAATCCGCCACTGATGACATGACTGCAACACACACAGTTGTTAGACATTAGACTTCCAGAGTTGAAGGCTGAGGACACAAAATATTTATGGACAATTTCTTTTCGTCCCCAACACTTTTTGATGATTTGTACAGATGTAAAATAAATTCATGCAGTACAGTATGGTCCAACAGATAAGACATGCTCTGTGACTTGGACCAAAACAACTGAAATTGAAAAGGGGTGATGTAAGGGTGAGGACCAGGGGAGGTTTGACCCATTAGTTTGGAAGGACAGACGAGAAGTTTACATGCTGACTAACATGGACCCACCACCAGCAGAAGGAAATTTTTGTGACAACAGCAGCTGCCCCATGAAACCTCACATCGTGGAACGGTACAACCAGCACATGGGTTATGTTGACAATTCTAATCGTATGGCCAACAACTATTCAGTGAGTCGACTTACCTTCAAGTGGACCATGAAATTGTTTTTCCACCTTCTGGATCTAACAGTACTCAACAGTTGGAGTCTGTTATCTTCATGTGGGGCTAAATATACCCACTGAGATTTCAGGCTTCTTCTGGTGAGGAATTTGTTTGAAGAAGCTGGAAAAAGCCAAGATTGCCCCACCCCCAGATTGGTTGGAAACCAAGTTCGGCCGCAACAAATGTGCAACTCGAGAGCCGCCATAACCAGCACTGGCCGGCAAAATCATCGTCCAGCTCTGCTGCTGTCTGTTCATCTCACGGCCAGAGGAATGGCACATTATACAAGTGCGCCAGATGTGATGTGGGCCCATGTGTGTGTGTGTGTGTGGGGTGCCTTGTTTCGTGGAATATCACACCAGAGTAAATTTGTAAATCACCCCCATTGTGAATGCTGTGTGTTGTGATAAAACAGTTATCCAAGGTGCGACAAACCTTCTGCTACAACCAGAATTATGTGAGTAATGAACTATTTACAACACTTTTTGTATAATGCAAGAAAATCACAGGCCTAAATTTATTATAAAAATAGGTGAACATGTTTTCCTGAACCAACCAATTCATATACAGAGTGCAAAATTTTATTTCCTTAAGTTTGAAGGAAAAGCCTATGAGATATGCCTTTTTTTCCCCCTAAGAGTAAACATTAAAAATTAAAATCCCCAGTTAAAAATCTCAGCAGGCTGCCATTGCACGGAGGGATTTAATTTGCCTTTAAAGGGATATTCTTATAGAGTTTGGTATCCCCATGGGACTTGTAAGGTTAATAAAAATGTGTCTGAATGAAACCTATAGCAGAGTCCAGGTAAGCAAGCATCTGTCTGACATGTTTCCTAGTAGGTATGGTTTGAAACAAGGAGATAATTTATCACCATTGCTTTTCAACATTACTTTAGAGAATGCCATTAATAGGGTTCAGGTAAACCAGGGTGGATTGATATTAAGTAGTACATATCAGCTTCTGGTTTATGCTGATGGTAATATATTGGGAAGAAGTATACGTACTATAAAGATAAAAGCAGAAACTTTAATAGTGGCTAGTAAGGAGACTGGCCTAGAAGTAAATGCTGATAAGACTAAGTCATGCCTTGAGATCAGAATGCAGGACGAAGTCACAACATAAAGATTGACAGTAGTTAAGTTCATATATTAGGGAACATCCTTAACAGATCAAAATTCTATTCAGGAAGAAATCAGGAGCAAATTGAAGTCAGGGAATGCTTGCTATCATTTGGTGCAGAATCTTTTGTCTTCCAGTTTGCTGTCCAAAAATTTAAAGATTAAGATATACAGAACTATAATTTTGCCTGTTGTTTTGTATGGGTTTTTTTGGCATAAGAGGGATGAGGTAATGGGAGTGGAGAAAACTACATAATGAGGAGCTTAGTGAATTGTACTCCTCACCCAATATTGTTCAGGTGATAAAATCGAGATGAATGAGATGGACAGGGCATGTAGCATGTATTGGGGGAGAGGAGAGGTGTATATAGTGCTTTGGTGGGGAAACATGAGAGAAAGAGCCACTTGGGAGACCGAGGCATAGATGGGAGGATAATATTAAGATGGATCCTCGTGAAGTAGTAGGATGTGGGGGTAAGGACTGGATCAAGCTGGCTGAGGATAGGGACAGGTGGCGGGCACTCGTGAATGCGGTGATGAACCTTCGGGTTCCATAAAATGCGGGGAATTTCTTGACTAGTTGAAAACCGATTAGCTTCTCAAGAAGGACTTTGCTCCCTGGAGTCACTGTGAGCAAGGAAGTAAGGCACCGCTTTGAACATAGAGTAACTGCCTGTATAAATGCATGAAAACCACTGTACTATGAGATTGACATAACTTCAAAGTATACACTTTGATAACCGACATTGTCATAAATTATGTACACATATACGTAGGTGCACGCACACACGGTGGCCATTTCCTGCGTGATAACTAGTGGACTGACACTCCACCAGTGTTGTATCATGACTGCAAATGGAGTTATGCAAAGTACTGGAGTGATGATAGGCTTTAGATAATCTAATAAAAACTCAACAGTGCTACAGCAGATGCTGAAAATTTTGCTGTCCTATGTCGTCTTTTGTCACAGACCCTTTCTTCTTTGTACTTCTCCTGAACCAATGGTGATTCCATTGCTCAGGCTTCAAGTTCCAGACTGCAGCACTTTCTGTATTGTGTGTGATGTTCCAAGTATAGCTGTCTTTTGTAGTGAATCTGTTGAATGTTTTCTTGGTATGGCTTCCAAATATGTTCTTAAAACTTTTCTTTACTGTTCCAGTGTCTCCATTTATTACCCGTGTATTCATACATTTCACGTTCCACATTCATTGTATTCTATACATATACTATTGTATTTCAGCTTCTTTTCTGCTTCCTTTTGCATGACATTTCTGTCCTCAGGTATTGCTGCATCTATCAGTGTGCCATGTTTTCTATTTTTTGTTTATAATTATAATATCTGGCCTATTTGCTGTAACTTCTCTGTATTTACTGCTTGATTCCACAACACTGTAACATCTTCCTGCATACACTGGCTTGGGTATGTGTGTACCCTTTGTTGTGTCAGTGCCTAGGGCTTTGCATAGAAAATAATGCAAATGTGCAAAAACTTTGTGTCTCATTAAGTACTCATTCTTCGCCAAAATGGGGCATGTTGAGGTTAGGTAGTCAATAGTTTCTACATTTTTACATAACTGGCATTTACTCTCAGTTTCTTCTTTCAAAATTTTATTTGTAAAATAGTTAGTACTAATTGCTTGGACTTGAGATGCCACTATTGTGATTTCTGTTTCTCCCGTAATGTCTCGAAATTTTAGCCATCAATATGACTGTTCATTATCCACTAGTTTTTTGTCTTAAGTTGCGTGGCTATTGTCCATGCATCCTCTTCCCTCCCCATCATTTTTCCTCCCCTCTTTCTCTCTCCCTCCCTTCTCTCTCGCTCCCTCTCTCTCTCTCTTCCCCCCTCTCTCTCTCTCCTGTTCTTTATTTGTCTTGTTCCTTTCTGTAATTCTTTCTTCAGGCATTTAGCTGTCTGTAATGCTGCTGAGTTGATGTTGTGTTGGTGGGTTCTGGCAGTCTGTATTAGTGGATCTTCCTTTCTGTCTACATATTCCAACAATTTCGTAATTTCTACTGCTTAGGCTGCTTCTAACTGCATCAGGCCCCTCTCCCTGTCTTCTGGGAACATACGAGCGATCTACAGCTTCTTTTTGATGATGCTGTCCATGGATGGTTAGTAGTTTTCCTGTCCAGTTTTTGCGGTTCATCTTGGCACCAGTTAATAATTCCAAAATGGTATCTAAGTACCGGTACTGCCAATGATGCCGTTGCTTGAATTTTATTCTTTGCACTTAATTCTATGCCTAAAACTAATCTCAGTCTTCTCGAGTATTCCTTCTTCAACTTTTCTGTCTCATTCTTTTACCCTATGTCACAGCTGTCTTCCATCCCTAAATACTAATACAGTTCTCTTAGGTCCAGTTCTTTAATGTCCTTCTTAAATGTGCCTCCTATATATATATTTTGCTTTGGACCCTACCTTTTTTTAAACATTCTTGCACACTTTTCTAATCCAAAATACATTTTAATGTCTATACTAATTGCTTTTGCAATTTTTATATCATTCTCCAAATCATCCTCCCTACTACCTAGCAGTTTTAAGCCTTCCATATACAATAAGTGACTTATTTTCCTCTCTGGTCCATGTACTTGATATCCACAATCAGCTCTGTTCAGTTTATTGGTTAGTGGAATAAGTGCTACACAAAAGAGTAATGGCAAAAGAGAGTTCTCATGGAAAATTTTTCTCTTTGTATCTGAATGGGTTGTGACTGCATTACTTCCTGCTTTGTTTTTAAGTGAAGCACTCTATTCTATTTCTCCATTGATAATTTACAAAATCTAACAATTTTACTGTTCACTCCTACCAATTCTGTTGACTTCTACCCAGCTATGTGGAACACTGTCAAATGCTGTCTGGTAATTGATCCAGGCTATACTTAAATTCTTGTTCTTCCTCTTGCAGTCCTCATATATGGCTTTTGATATTTTTAATTGATCCTTACACTCATTACGTCCAGGATGACACTATTTTATTATTATTATTATTATTATTACTACTACTACTACTATGTCATTGTGATTGAATAATGTTGTGATTTTAATTTTTATAGTTGATGAGAGAGAACATAGAATTGAAAGGCAAGATTGCTGAGCTACAGCAGAAATTGTCAACTCCAGTGACAAGGAAAGAGCAGCATCAGGGTATATCTCCCAGCAAGAAAGAGCAGGAAATGAGCACTTTGTTGGAACAAATAAACAGGCAGCTTGAGACAGCAGAGCGTGCTAAGCGTCAGCTGACTGTGGATGTGGAACGGTTGACAGCACAGAAATCACGGCTTGAGCGTGAAATGTTGGCACAGAAATCTGAAATGGATGAACAGAAGGAGCAACTGCAGAAATCGCAGAGAGAAAAGGAAGAACTGGAGCAGAAGATAACGGTTTTGCTAGAACAGGTATGTATGTATTGATGTGGGTCAATGCCACCATGGCATGGTGCATTCTCATACTGTGCATGGAAGACAGGTATGTATCAGGTGATGTGGGTCCATGAAGCGTGGATCATCCTCAGGTTGTGTATGGAGGACCCGGCCTCCAGGTATGATGGGTAGGTGTAAATATATTGAATAAACAGCTGCTAGTAGCTCTGTGAGAAGGGGTTGTTCTCCACTGTGGGTGTTGAGCAAGAGGCTCCACACTTTACCAAAAAAAGTAGCATGTTACAGTATGTAACAAATTGCCTCAGACTTGGATGGAGTGACCTGCACCGTGGTTGTCCAAACCATGGCCCGTGGTCACATTTGTAAATTATGTGTATGCTGTAAAGACTACACAATAATTTAGTGGTTAGGAATACCACATATCATGATATTTCCCACGTGTGGCCTGTGGACCAGCCCACAGAAAGCAGTTCTGGCCTTTTGCTGCAAGAGTTGGATGCCCCTGACATACACATTGAATGATGGTGTATTGTAAGGATACTTTTAAGTCATGGAGGAGCTGCACAGAGCATGTGGCACACATGAAAGAGAAGAGAAACTCGTATGGTGTTTTGGTGTTAAAACCTGAAGGAAAGAAGTTTGGTAAACAGAGGTTTAGGTGGGAGAATGGAATTAAAATGGATTTTATGTGGTATGAGAGGGTATGGACTGGATTCATCTGTCTCAAGCTGGACAGTGTAGGGAAGAGAAAAATCTGTTGGCCCTCCGGGGAGTTTAGCTGTAATTTGTTGGTTGTGCATCCTGTCACCCGATCATGGTAATGACTGTGCTATCTCGGCCCCATAAATAAATGACTGTAAAGGTAGTCTTTGTTTTTTGTCAGTTTGCTTCATGCCTTTTGCTGTAATACACCTTGACAATTCACACTGTTCTGTCATGTGTAATGAATGTCAAATTTGAGTATTTTTCAGTAAGTGTAGAAACCATAAGTTTGAGTATTTCCACATAGATTTTGTAATCTGGAACTTAAGCTATTTTATGTTATATGATGAAACGCTAGCTTGCATTTCAGTGTGGCAACCTTTCATCACTTTGTACACAATAACTAGGTCGTTTCCTCGTTGTCGCCTGGTTTGAAATTGTCAAACTCACGTGTCAGCTGAGCAGCTGATGTAAATAGATTACTAATTTTACGAAATCCATAATTCAGCTGTTTGTCTCTTTATAAACCCCTGCGAAATTAGCACAATACACACACGTACAGAGAGTTAAGATTGTTATTTGGAAGACTCGTTTTGGCAAGATTACCGACGATTAAGTGTCTACTCTAGTGAAGGGAGCTACAGAGCTATACAAAGTTATAATATTCGAGTTCTTTGCAATGTATTACAAAGTCTACAACACTTTACTGCTGAGAGGTAAGTCGTGCTGGTTTTATTAATAATATCCTTTTTGGTACGGATTACGAGTTGAGTGAATTTTGATAGACAAAATTCTAAATTCTGCGATACGTATTGAAGGATAACAGAGGCAAAGCGACTGTCTTAGAATTCACCATCGTATGGTATTGTAATCCTATTAGTTTCCTTTATATATTATTATTGTACCTGTATGTTTTATTACTCTTTTATATTATATTTTGTATTGAACGTTATCAGGTAGTAACTTGATTGAGTATTGGAGTCCGTAAGTGACTGAGCCAATCGATCCTTGGAATCCCGGTGACAGTGTTAATTATAGTAGTGACATATCATACGTCTGGTGGCAGCATTACCTAATATTTGGTGCGACGTGTAGAAACCACGATATTATATTTACATAGTGTCGCGTAAGTGAAGAGCAGGTAAACATTAGTCCTGACATTATAAATGGCAGCAGCAAATTTTAAACGCTTAGTAGTGGCATTATACGTGCATGCCCTTCTCATTTTCAGTGTAATGCCTTTTGGCTGACTCTGCATTAGAGATATTACCAAGAGTGTTCATAAATTATGGCACTGGACAAAGCTGTGAGACAGTGTGCTCAATGGTACTGACTTTTGTTCGCATTGATCTTTTATGGTATGTTTATTTTCCCTATTAAAATGGATGAGAAACAATATATTTTTCCCCAGGTGCAACCCCAATAAAAACAGCAAAAGTCAGTCTGTATTGAAGACAAACTAGGCACAATAAATCATCTTTAAAAAGGTTAACATAATGCTAATATCTGCTGTCATCTAGACTTGGCCAAGAGTACAGTATGTACAATTTGTAATGACACTAAAACAATGAATGATGTGCTAAGTCACGATCTACTTTAAGCTCCATAAAATTTCTTTTTTTGGAAGTTGAGCTATGGAAAGTATGGGAAAGATGTTAAGTAGCTGAACTGAGGATCAAAACCTTATCATATTTATTACTTTGTCCATAACTTATGTACTTACTTACTCATGGAGCAGAACTCTCCTTGAGAAGCAAACTGGTTTGCAGCTAGTCAAGAAATTCCCCACATTTTATGGAACCCGAAGGTTCATTACGGCATTCACAAGTGCCCACCACCTGTCCCTATCCTGAGCCAGCTTAATCCAGTCCATACCCCCACATCCCACTTCCTGAAGATCCATCTTAATATTATCCTCCTATCTACACCTGGGTCTCCCCATTGGCCTGTTTCCCCCAGGTTTCCCCACCAAAACCTTGTACACGCCTCTCCCCTCCCCACATGTGTTACATGCCTTGCCCATCTCATTCTTCTCAATTTTATCATCCGCACAATATTGGGTGAGGAGTACAGATCATTAAGCTCCTCATTATTTAGTTTTCCCCACCCCCCTGTTACCTCATCCCTCTTAGGCCCAAATATTCTCCTCAACACCCTATTCTCAAACACCCTCAACCTACATTCCTCCCTCATTGTCAGCAACCAAGTTTCACACCCATACAAAACAGCAGGCAAAATTATAGGTCTATATATCTTGATCCTTAAATTTTTTGATAGCAAACTGGGAGACAGAAGATTCTTCACCGAATGATAGCAAGCATTGCCTGACTTCAATCTGCTCTTAATTTCTTCTTGAATAGAATTTTGATTTGTTAAAGTTCCCAAATATTTGAACTCTTGCACCTTTTTAAAAGAACTATTATCAGTCTTCATACTGTGACTTTGTCCTGCATTCTGATCTCGAGACATGACCATGTACTTAGTTTTATCAGCATTTACGTCCAGTCCAATCTCCATACTAGCCACTACCAAAGCTTCTGCATTTTCCTTTATAGTGTGTACACTTCCTCCCAATATATTAACATCTTCGGCATAAACCAGAAGCTGATGTGTACCATTTAATTTCAAGCCATCCTGGATTACCTGAACCCTCCTAATGGCATGCTTTAAAGCAAAGCTGAAAAACAATGGCGATAGAGCATCTCCTTGTTTCAAACCATTTCTAATAGGAAACATGTCGGACAAATTCTTGCCTACCCGGACTCTGCTATATGTTTCAGTCAGACACATTTTTATTAGCCTTACCGGTTTCATGGGGATACCAAACTCAATGAGAATATTATATAAGACCTCCCTCCTAACTTTCAGGTGAGACATCCCAGTTGTGTTGATAGGATAACAAGTATCGATAAATGCAGTGAAACACAACTATTAATATTTGTATTTCTAAGGGGTGTTTCTACATAACTAGTTAAGACTAGCTATGTAAAAACACCTCTTAGCAATACAAATATTAATAGTTGTGTTTGAGTGCATTTATGGATACTTGTGACCTCCCTCCTAACTGAATCATAAGCTTTCTTGAGGTCTATAAAAGCTGATGCACTGCTTCACTGTATTCCCATTTTTTATCTAGTATTTGATGAATGCAGAATATATGATCAGTAGTTGACCTGTTGCATCAGAATCCACATTAATGATCCCCAGTGATTTCCTCTGCATATGGAATTAACCTTGAGAGCAGGATGTTGGATAAAATTTTGTATGTAGTTAGCAAAAGTGATCTGCACCTATAATTACTACATTCTGTTTTATCGCCCTTCTTATAGATAGGTACTATGATCGACTTCTTCCACCCAGGCAATTCCTCCTTATTCCAAATAGAAATAAGTTTATGAATCTCACAGCGAATTGTCTTACCCCTGCTTAAATCATTTCTGCTGTTATTTGATCATTACCTCGTGATTTGTGATTCTTCAGCTTTTCAATAGCCAACTCAACCTCTAGGGCACTTGGCTCAGGTACTAGTGGTTCTGCTATGTGTATTTCTGTCTGCCTGACATCATGAACCCCATTTACGTTCAGTAGCTGGGAGAAATAGTTCCTCCACCTAGCCAATGTACTGTGGGAGTCTGCAACCAAATCACCTTTGTCGTCCTTCACTATATTAGGTCAAGGCTGGTAACCCTTCTTAAAGTCATTGATGCCCCTGTACAAGTCCCTAACATTTTTTTCTTACTGTTAGTTTCAAGTTCCTCAATTTTAGCTTTCAGATATGCCTTTTTTTTTGTTCCTGAAATGTCTGCTAGCATCACGTCTTACATTGTTCAGATTATCTATATTGCTTTGGCTTGGATCTTGTATCCACTGCATTTTAGCCTGCTTCCTTTGATTTAAAAACCTAAACATTCTTCTTCAAACCATAGTTTATGCTGCTTCAATTTGTGTAGACCAAAGACTCTCTTTAGCTGAGGTTTTGATAGTCTCTTTAATGTTCTCCCAAGCCCTGTTTATGTCCTCGTCATCACTTAAGTTCTCCAAAGCTGTAAACCTGTTTGTAGTCTCAATCTGATACTGTTTCCTAACCTCCAGCTCATTTAGCTTCATGAGATTAAATCTTTCCCCGTCAAACCTCTGTGCTGCTTGTTTACTTACTGCCAATCTTTCCCAAACTTTTTGCAACCAACAAATAGTGATCAGTATCACAGTCAGCTGCCTTTAAACTTCGTACATTTAGTATGCTCAAATGCCATCTCCTGTCTACAAGTATCAATATGTGCTCAATCTGGTTGTGAGTCTTCCCATCTGGAGAGGTCCAGATGTACTTATGAATGTTTCGGTGTGGGAACATCTTGCTCTTAACAACTAAATTTTTTGATGTGGCAAAGTTTACTATTCTGACGTCATTATCATTACTATCCTGATGTAAACTCTCATTCCCAACTGTCGGTTTGAAAATATTCTGTCTCCCCACTTTTGCATTAAAATCTCCTAATAGAATTTTCATATGGTACTTAGGAAAATTATCAAAACCTGCTCTAATTCCTTGTAAAAACTGTCTTTTGAATTGTCACTTTTCTTCTCACTTCGTGCATGCACATTTAAAAGAACGATTTTACCCCAGCGACCTCTCAGAGCTATATATGACACCCTGTTGTTAACAAACTACTCTCTTAACTGCTGATACTGTTCTGTGGTGTACAAAGAATCCTGTTTCCAATTCAAGATTTTCATTTCCTTTTCCATAGAAAAAATTATAATCCCCTGCTCTTACTGTGCCCTCTCTATCCCACCTAACCTCCTGCACACCCACTAAATCTAATTTATATCTAGCCAATTCCCTGGCTGCTGCCATAAATGAACCTGCCTAATACAGGCTCCTAACATTTCAAGTATCAAATATCATGTCCCTCTTTTGTTGCTTAAGTTGTACCAAATTATCAATCCAACTTCGTCAGTAATACAGTAATAGTATGTATATGTATGTACACTGTATATGACAAGTCTGTTTTTTTT
>JGI24700J35501_10930497_pt1 | contig 14722 bp, 8 predicted proteins | sample TergutTh196P1_FD_35501 | JGI IMG/M metagenome (IMG submission 35501) | reverse complement strand
GGGGGAGGGGGGGGGGTGGTTCAAGGAATGAGTAGTGATATCCTGTTGCGATTAGGAAATGTTGTGTACAGTGAAACTTGGGTTTTATGTTCCTTGAATCTAATTTTTCTTCATTCTTTGCACATATTTATTGGTCCCACCAAAACTTCAATACAATCATTATTAATTTTGTGGGGAATACACAGATGTGCTTTCTGCCAAATTTCTCAATTGTATGTTCAAGTTGAGCTTAAACAGGCATGTTGCTGAATTTATTGTTGGGTACAGTTTGCCATCTCATCTACTGGCTTTATATATGCTTCCTATTCTATATCTTTATAATCATACCAGCAGAGTGGAGCCACGTACCCAAAAGTATCTGTAAACTTGGCACCTGACCCAGCCTGCTAGAGACACATGTTTATGTGCTGCGGTTGTCTAATGTACTTACTTCCCTATAGACAGCAGTAGTGAAGTTAACCTATAACCCGTCACAGACTAGTTGTACATAAGTATGTACGACTTTCCTGATTAACACATGTAATATATTTTAACCTTGATCATCCTACATGATCATATGCTGGTCTCTCTGTCTTTATTTCATAGCAATTTAAATGTCCACACTAAGCCAGAAAGCTCAGGCCATCACAACATACAGTTGGCATTGAAATCTGTTGCATAGTTTGTGTGTGTGTGTGTGTGTGTGTGTTATCATTAGGGAAGTATTTATTTAATGTATTTCACTTCAATACGTACATAAATTTTTGTAACCTTCATTTTATGTGGACCCTTTAGAAATGTAAAATCCAGGTTCCAGTGTACTAATCGGTGGTCTGGGTATTGACAGTAGCTCTTTCTGTCACACCCAACTGAGTATGTACCTGCTTACCCTTTCACCTTAGGAATACCAGATGATGTGCAAAATCCAGACACTGTTTGATTTTAAACCCACATATATATTTGTTATTTAGGCAGAGAGTCATATGTAACTTTGTAGTCGGTGATCAAAAATGTAGACAGCATGTCATATTTTGTGCTTGGGAAAGCAATAATGAACAGGGTGTCTCTGTATGCACACACTTTGTATGATGCCTGTACTTACTGTAAGCCATCATCATCATCATCATAATCACCACAAAACAAGAAGAAGAACAACAACAACCACAACAACCAGCTGTTCAGTCTCATCCATACTGCCAAGGACTACAACTTCTAACACTGAATTTTGTGCATCCCTTACATTAAGTCTGATGGTATACATTATTCATATTACATTGTTCGATCCACCACTTCCTATTACAACATTCCATTCTCTTCCTTTACTCTTCTGATATTTGCTTCTGTTTGGTCTTCCCACTTACATTTAAAGTTTGTCTAGATATCTGAATTCTTTGATCTTAGTACAATTAATTTCCTGTATACTATCTCCTAATTTATATTTAGCCACTTCCTCTTCAAAAGTCTTTCTCTACATTGTGTTTCTGTGCATTTTGAAAATAACTGAATGGCATTCTCTTCCTCCCTGCATGGGGGACAGGTACAACTTCATCACACTATCTAAAACATGTTACTTTTCCAAATTCTCCAACATTCACTTTAACTTCTCCCAATCTCCTAACTTGAAATTCAAGGGAGAAGTGGGTGGGGCAAGTCCTGATTCCGACCCACGTTGTTTCAGAGTCGGACAACCTGGGGAGCACTGATTCGGAAGTTAAGAAGATTTTAACTCTGCACCTGCCTATTTCAGAGTACGATACACTGGGCAGTGACTCTGAGGGAGAAATCCCAGGGGGACAAGTGGCCGCTAGCCAGGAGCTAGTCTCTTTCAGACACAGGATGACTCGAGGTAAGTACAATCACAGTTCTTCATGATCTACTTCACATAATGTAGCCACAAACCAGGCACTAGTCCCTTCCAGACACAGAATAGCTCAAGGTAAGTAGTCACAATTTGCTTCATTACAACCTGTCTCACATAACCTGGCCACTAACCAGGAACTAGTCTCTTTCTGCCATGGCACAGCATGAGGTGAGGAGTCACACTTCGCTTCATCACAACCTCTTTTGTATAAAGTGACCACTAACCAGGAGCTCGTCTCTTTCTGGCATGGCATATTTTGAGGTAAGGAGTCACAATTTACTTCATCACAACCTGTTTCACATACAGTGACCACTAAACATTAGCAAGTCTCTTTCAGGCACAGGATGGTTAAGTAGTCACACAGCTCCAAACTCATTCACCGTATTCTATTTAGTTTCTCAAACTGTCTCCTTGTAGTTCTTTTTCGCACCCAAGCTAGATGGCCAACTCTCTGTAACTTCCTTTACTCCACTTTCCTAATGAATACTTATACTGAGGCCACAGAAAAAAGTCCTTTTCACATATCTCACAAGCTGTTAAATTTTGCCCTTCCACCATACTTTGGCTTCAGTCTTCTAGCCATTCTGTTGACACAAATGTCTGCAATGATACCTGCTGGCAATAAGTGCTTTGGACTTTATAGTGAAAATAATAGGTAGAAAGTGTGGGGCCTGAAGCATCATCATCCACAGTATCTGTGGGACTTCTGTATTCTTGGTATAATGAGATATGCAAATCACAAAGTTCCACATTATTATAAGGAGCTGGGGTATTGTAGTTTAACAGTCCCTTGGTTGGACAACCAAGGGATTGTTCCATTACTGGCAGTCAACTGACACAGTATCCAAAGGGGCTTTTTGACCTCACCCAGTCTCCTTTTCAGTGGGTATTAAGAGACTGTTTCTCCAGGGGTAAAGTAGTTAGAGTGTGAAGCTGACCACTCACCTCCATCTAGAGCATGGGCATCCAATAACTGTGGCAGAGAGCCACAACTATTATTATGGGTTGCTTCTTGGGCCACTTGTATAACATTCACTGTAAGTGGTCTGTAACCTCCTAAACTGTTTTGTAATTTGTATAGTACACACATAATTTAAAAATATGACTGTAGGCTGCCTAATACAAAACCGGCAGGCTGCATGCAGCCCATGGAATGGACACCCCTGATACATTGTAAAAGGTTTGGAATGTGAAGAGCTTTACTTCCACACCCCCATATGTCTTCATGAGATGCACAAGGGCAGCTTTACATTTAACTTTACCTACCTTAACTCATTATTTTCTTCCATTCTGTACCTACATCACTGTCTAACAAGCTATGTTTATGAACCTGGAGAGCTTCAGTCCCAGCCATGATTCAATAATCTAATACAAAAATATAATTTTGAGCAAATATCTTATATGTATATAAGGCACTTGTGCCAGAACATCAGCCCATGGAACACATGATTGTTTCACCCCTTCTGGGATGCAGTTGTCAACTAACACAGCTGCACAATAATGATGTGAACTGGTATATTTGTTGCAGAAGTGGGCAAGCCTGGCATGGAGGAATCAAGCTCATCTTCTGAAACTTCCCCCTCAGATACAAGAAAACCATACCCATCTAGAAAGTCCAAGAACAAAGGACAGATGATGGGGAAGCGACAAGTACGAAGCAGTAGCGGCTACTCCAGTCACACTGAAGAAACCACATTCAGGTAGGCTCACCCACCTGTACAGGAGTACAGTGAACAGTTAAGGCATTTATCAGTATTTATGAAACATATCTGTCATTAATGAATGGAAGAATTAACATCAACCTACCTGTAATACAAGCTCCTTTCTTAGCCTACTTCCCTTCCTGGCTGTTTGCTTGTCCATCTCAACTTAGGACAGGATGTAAGTTGATTTTCATGCAACATGATATGAATTGTATGCCACTAGTGCCTGCTTTAGTGCCATCCTTTCTGATCTTACCTGCAACCAGCAATAAGAATGTGGCAGATGTGCAAACTATGAAATATGGGGTAGGCTTTACAAGTACTGCCTGGGGAAGGCCCAGAGAAATGCCTGTGCTAAGTGGGGGGAAATCCTATATAGGCAGTTCTCATCTAGACAAAATACCACAATGTTCCACCATTTATAGATGACATGTAGAAAACACTATTGAATGAAGATGCTAGTAGTAAATAACAGCATACTTCACCAATCCTAATGCATATGGACTGTATACTTCACCAATCCTAATGTAGACAGACTGTATGTTTGTCATATGTTTACTTGATCTAATTATACAACAGTGTTTACAAAATGAAAGAAGTCTGAGTAATCCTTTCAGTAGGAAAGTGAGTTGTTTTTGTAAGGTGTGCATGGAGATCAGTGTTTACCACTTTAATACCTACTGGTGTGGATGACCTGTCTCTTCCATGCATCCACCAGCTATTGTTGCCATGTTGTCAAGTCGCTTTTCATCTACAGTTTCAGTGATCGTATTCATCCTCCTTCACGTTTTTCTGACTCACACTCACATGAACTAAGTGAAGCAGAGTGCGACATGAGCAAGTTGGGACGCAAGTCTGGGCGCAGTGGAGCTTCCACAAAGCTCAGCAGGGAAACGTCGTTCCAGATTGATGTCTAGCCGCACACTGTAGTGCCTTGCAAAGTGGAGGTGAGTGTTGCTACAACTGTCTGTAGCTTATTCTTCATGTAAAAGAAATTCCTAATATCCATCACACAAAAAAGTGTAAACAGGTAGTTGCATTACAGAATGAAGATGAATAATTTACAGACAGTTTGTTAAGAAATAATAAAGCTAGGAGCTCCAAGGAGTGTAGAAAGTGACGAACATTCTCAGGACTTTTACCGAATCAATATCAGCGTGCCTCAACAGGCATTATGTGTATTGCAAGAGTGTCACATACATCACTTCTCTAAAACCAGAACTGTAGACGTGAACACACATCACGACATTCCATTACCTGGCTTCCATCCTGTTGTACACACTTACCAACTTAATATAGACCCAATTTTATTCACTGCCAAGAGATAATTTGTAGAAATGTATAAGTTAATATTAAAGATTGATCAGTTGCTTTATCCTTGGTCATGGTCTAACAGTATAGTGTACTGCCCCTTTCTTCCAATCAGCGTGCTTCTCAGTCTGACATGAGACTGCAGTTCTATGTGATTAGATAAATACAATAATGAGTGAGGCATGAGACATGTGAAAACAAATGTATCATATGTTTGTTGATATTTCAGTAAAATTTTAAATATGATAATTGTTTGTAATCATTTAATTTTCCAAGATGTATTCTGCATGTTATTTTATGCAGCAACATAAAAATAAAGGTCATTTAACACTGGACTTTTTGGAATTCTGTAGCATGATGTACAGGGTTACCAATGTAATGTGTCATAATATAAAGTACTTCCAAGTGATTGTTTTCATCCTCATCACACAATTACATGACTCTTTACTAAGTATTAAAACAATATAAAGTCATATGAGATGTGTCTCACAGCAGTGAATATTATCTTTAGAGGTCAAACATGAAAACTCTGTCCCATTAAACTAAATGTCCTCTTAGCCCAAAATGGAAGGTTAGCCCACTACACGTTGACATTTTTAAAATGTCCCGCACTTATAAAGATAGGGGCCTTATTCAACATATTTGTCTAAAAAGCTTGTACAAAAGTTTGTCTGAAAATTAATTCTAGTTAAAATGCCCACTTATGAGGGTAACATTTCTTACTAACCCCTTACACTTTTTGCATTAATTGGGAATTATTTATAGATTTCTCCAGGCAGAAATTCTTATTTTCTTTCTTTTCAAACAGCAAAACTAAACAAATACACATATAAAGGCCCTTCTGCCCAGTCTGTTCTTTCACGAAATCTTTTGTGAAATCCATGGCCCCATCACCCCCATTATTTTTAAAAGAAAATGCTTTTGAAAAATATCAGTTCAGTAATAACGGTTCCAAAATTTACTTATGTGTGTGTGCTCTACATTTCCAGTCCAGAGTCAGATGGTTCCAAGAAATGCTGTTCCGTATGATATACCACAAAACATGGGGTAACACAAACCCACATTGCATTCTGGACACTTGAATTGCATTCTTGTTTCTTTGTTATCAGCAGAACACACATGGCAGTGAATTCTCTCCCCTTCCAAAGGCCAACGTTGTGTTGTGTGTCAAGTTCTTTTAGGTGGGGAATGGGGCTTATCATCTTGTGGTATGAGTTCAAGGCACCCCACCCCGGCCTCTGGTATTAGGTTTCTCGCCAAGGGCAGTTGAATAATTGACGTAGTAATTTTGAACTACAAGAGACAAGAATGTTAAAACTGTTGAGATTGTTAGGGTCCATTAGGTGGGAGAATAGCTTCTTTGTCCACTTCCAGGGCCATCTGCTAATGAAGTAAGAGTCTGTCGTGAAGCCTAATTTGTCCACATCCCCTTGTGCCTCTTACAGTCTGGCTAATTTCAGAGCTTTTCCATGCTCATCATACAGATTACCTTCTGCTGGTGGAGAAGACATGTGTGTCAGTATGTTTGACATTTCATTTGTCTTTCCATGCCATGGCTGTCCAGTTATCCCTGACCCTAATTTTTGCCACCCTGCTTCAGTTTCATTTTCTGTCGACAACTCTCAGACATCACTATTCTATTTGGTCTAACAGTCCCACACAGTATGTTGTCTTAGTAGATAAGTTGTGAAATATCAAAGGAGATAAGTTGTCCACATACAGTTAAGGCTTTGCAGCAAGCTGTCTTTGAGAGAGCAGCACATTTCCTATCTTTTCCCAAATACAGTCATATTGTACATACGCCTATATCTATTAGAATCACACAGCTTGTCATTTTTTATCCCAACCTATTTGCGTTTCCTCATTACACAATGTTTGAAAATGACTCTACTTTGAAGAGAACAATAATTTTAACTGTTAAGTGTTCAGTTGGGCCATAATATTTAGTATATGTATCACTCAGCTTGTCATTTTCACAGTCGGTCATATTTTTCCCATATTCATTTTTGTTGCCACTGCAATGCAGTAATCTTAAGTACATGAAAAAAATCTGTCTCAATATCAGTTGTGTTATGTATCATTCAGTACGTATTCACGTTTTAGCCATACTATTGCAACAGGAAGTAATAAGTAATCATATATCAAACCCAGCAGCATATGAATGACAGTGTGAATAATCATTCTGAAATGTCACCATATTTTATTGCTCTGACAGATAACAAACTGAATTGTTGAGGGGAATATTGACATAAACTTGAAACTAGCATACACGAAAGTCACAGCAGAATGATTGAAGTTTGCCTTTGGTCCCAAATTATACTAACTCATTTGATACAGGTCTGTTTCCAATGATTTCACAAAGGAATACAAACTTGTTCCATCCACCCAGATGAGCCACAGTTCAGCTGGCTTACAAAACAGGATGACATATCTGTATACATTCAGCTCCAGATTTTGTAACAGTGCATTCAATTGTATCTGAAATGACTAATTCCAAAGACAACAACAACAATGAAACTGACCAAATCTAAACAAGATCCTAAACTAAGCTGCATAAAAATAAGTGGACTGTTTTGAAACTTTGGGATTGGTAGGTGGATTAGGTGGATCCACTCTTAAGAGTGTACTTTTTATTTGAAGTTCATAGTTTTAAAAATGTATGAAATACAGTGACTAATATTAGCAGGTGCAAAATTGAACATTTAAAACAAAAAAGAACCCTGGCCATCAGTAGCTACATTGAAGTTTTAACTACAGGCTTGTGAACAATGACGCCATGTAATTCATTAGGTACAAATGTTTTGGAAGAACCTGCCACTTCCATCTTCAGAGTAGAAGAACTGATGTGTACCAGACAACATTGTGCCACATCCCAGAATGTTAGTATTAGGTCATATCAAACTTTACTTCAATAACATATTAGACACATACAATCTGTGACACACTAACCCTATTTTCAGCTATACGTTCTCTGAATTGTGCATCGTGATACACATATGTGAGAAAGACCAACAAGATGCACCCTTGTTTTTCTTAATAATTTATTTCAATTAATTATCCTCAACATGTTTCAAACAAATAATTGTACAAGCAGCTTACAGTATTTTACCATGCTGAAATTATATTAAAATTATATGAATTGTCTAGTTATAAATATAATCTATATAGATATCTGTATATATATATCTATATAGATTATTTTACAATTACATGAACTGTCCATATAGATTAATCTATATCTAGACAATTCATACAATTTTAATATAATTTCAGCATGATAAAATACTGTAAGTTGCTGATGATGAACAATTATTTGTTTGAAACATGTCAAGGATAACTTAATTGAAATAAATTGTTAAGCAAAAAAGTGTGCATCTTGTTGGTCTTTCTCACATATGCCGATAATCAGCATTTTCTCACAGTGGTTCTGCTGAAGATGCAAATCTTTTTGAATGCTATACCATACCAATCATCAATCAAAATGGAGTAACATCCCAGACAACTTGAATGTGTTTTCAGCCTGTTAATCACAACATTGACAACTCTGCTGACAACATTGTCACCGACACAGCAAGCTTCCACAAATTAACGTAGCTTACCTGTACAGAAGTGGCCAGAAGTAGGATGAGTTTAGGTAACACCCCATCATCTTTGATTGTTGTAATTCAAACATGTTGAGATGTTCACATTTACACCTGCCTGTTGCCATTGATCAGAATACCCATATGCTTTTATTAATGGTATCATATCTGATTATGGCCACATCTCTACATTCATTTATTCATTATGTACATGCAACATACATGCTCTGGTATTGTAAATATATCAAACTAAGGTATTCATGTTGGCATCTTGGCATGTGCTATAACAGCTGGCAATCTATGGCTGTACACTCTCAACTGACACAACAGGTCTGCTGCACCACCTGGTCAATTGTTGCAGTACACTCTTAACTGACACAGGTCTGCTGCAACAACTGGCCATATACAACAGTATACACTGCACTGACATGATGCCTGCTTCACCAGCTCGCCATTTACGGCAGTAAACTCTGAACTGACACAACAGGTTTGCTGCACCAAATGGCCACATACAGCAGTACACACTGCACTGACACAATGCCTGCTGCACCTGCTCACCATTTATGGTAGCATACTATGAAGTGACACAATGCCTGCTGCACCAGGTGGCAATTTGTGGCAGTACACTCTGAACTGACAACAGGTCTGCTGCACCAGTTGGCCACTTACAACACTACACTTTGCACTGACACAATATGCTTCTGGTGAAAAACCATGCCTTGTATACAGACCCCCTGGTATCCCAACCACATTACTGATCATTAATTTAAAGTAACTTTCTTAATTCCATAGAGTAAAGTCCTCCTTGACGAGCTAATAGCCATGCTGCTGGTGAGTAAATTCTTTACATGTTATGGAAAACAGGACTCACTACTCTGGACAAGTGTCTGCTTCTGGACCCTGTGATAAGCCAGATGAATCAGTTAATAACTTCCCACCCCATTTCTAGATTCATTTTGAAGCACATTTTCTGTCTTTTAAGTTTCTATACCCTTTATTCCCAAAAAGTTACTAACACTTCGTTCCACAGTGTGCCACTTACTACTGACATCAAAAACTAAATGAAACAGCAGTTTCTGAATCTCATACAACCCAAAATCAGAAACACGGAACTGCATTCTGCCATAAAGCTGTCAAAATTCAGCCATCTTGTGTGGTACAAACACATCAGATGAATGGAAGGTACACATGAAACAGTATCACACGTTGCTGAGTTTCTTTCGTTGCCAGTGCCAATGTGATCACTTAAGTTCAGTTTGCTAACAGGATACTAAACTATCGAGGAAGCAGAATACAAAAGGGCAACATAACTGTTAACATCAGCAAGTCAAATGTTTTGTTTCACAATTCATTTTTAATGTAGAGGATAATGTTTTCCTATAGCTGAGAAGCTGAGACATAATTTCATTTCATGAACTAAGTATGTAGTTTAAATGTAGAGGGATTTCTCCCCATACTGATAAGAGAATCAGTATAATTCATAATACGACTTTCCACTTCTGTGATAAATTACTGCCTGTTACACATAATGAGATGTTTTCAACTTAATAGTTCTTTGGATGTCACCTGAAAGATGTAAGCATTTAATAAGAATGAGATTTTGCTCTACAGTATTGTACAGTAGAGTTTCCTTTTATCATTTCTCTAGAGGATAATAAATTTGAACACTGAACACAAGGAAATGTTCTGTGAGAGTAACTTAGCCCTTGGTTACATCCACAGAAATTGAATGTCATATTCTTGCTGTGGTCATTGCAAAATGTTACACACTGAATTACCATTTTTGCAGTGTTCCATCATATTGTCAGACAGAAGTCTGGATGCTGATCCTCTATGTTGTGCCATCCTCTTAACCCTGTCTGACTTATTCCTGCTAACACAATACCATGTGTTAAAACACAGAAGTACTGTATTTAATTTAGGTAATTCAGCTTCCAGTATTTGTGTATGAGAAGAAAAATATAAAATCCTTCAAAACATACAGTTCAGTCACAATGTGAGAGATATCACAGTCACACACATTAATGTCAAAATTCTCAACTGACAAACTCCACAAAAATACAAAATTACTTTCAGCATTCCACATTCAGAGCTCTTCTATCATTCTCCCATCAGATTTCATAGAGTTCTTCACCCTTATCATGGTTGCAGCCACACTCTCAGTGTTTGAGTAGAAGTACTTGTAGGATGGGTTGCCCTCTGCATTGAAGAAGTCTGTTCTCACTTTTCCATTGGGTTCTAAGTAAAACAATGTCTGTTAATTAAGTGCATAACATTTAGACATAAACCCCCTGTACAGGAGAGGTGCATACATATTTATCTAACAAATAAGAATCAAGAAGTCTGTTCTCTACTGTACTGCACTGTATTGACCTGATCATCACACTACCCTAGTGGAAAGTTAAAAAAAAAAAATGCTTCCGTACATGTTTCAGGCATCTCTGATTATCATCGTCAGTGTGATGCTGATCACACCATATTTCCTGCATGAGCTAGTCAAAATTAAAGTACTGTTTGACACAAAAATGAAGTACATTATTTTGCACATATGTCTACCTTTTAATACAACTCTAAGGATATAAAGTAAGACTTTCAAACCATGAAACATACTCAGAAATTTGTATATGGGTGCCATCAGTAATTTCCAGGGTGAATTCATCTCTCTGCAGCAGCAACGCTTACATTCAAATCATTGCTGTTCTGGAGACTTTACACAGTGAGACCAGCAATTGCACCATCATTCAGAGCACTTCATCACACTGCAGTAAATCTGGTCACTAGGAAGCCAGAAATTCACGCACAGATAAAGCAGAATGAGAGGTGGAGGACGAAAATATGGCAGCAATGTGATGCATGTTCAAATTGACTTTCAAAATGCTCTTTACTGAACCCATATGAAATTCCCAAGAAGTTAGCAACTTCACATATTGTCAGTCTTCTGGCTGCATATTTTAATATCTTGTGCTCACTGATATAGGCCCTAAGTATTTAGCATTCTCAACAGAGGTTAGACCACTTTTGAACTTGAAAAACCACTCAAAAACTTGTCTTCTTCCCACTGTCAGCTCTCCAAAAGTTGCTTTCAACATTTCTACAGTTTTTGAAGCACTTTTCCCCAGTTTAAAGGAAAATTTTATGCAGACATGCTCTCCTTTCAAGCCTGTCATTTTCTAGGTATGCCAAAATCACAAATTACAAACAGTTGTATTTAATAAGACAATACTCAAAAATCATCTATTCTATATCCTAATTCTAAGCAGAAAATGACTCCACACATTCCCCTTCATCTAACCTGTTACTAGCACAAACTCCGACATTCATGCTAGCAGCAGCATCTTATGCTAAGTCTGGAAGTGAGGTGATGACACAACACATAAATGTACTGAACTACGAAATATCAAGGTGTGACTGTTCTATAGTTTTGGGCAGAAATGTGGACAAACACATAATTATAAACAGGAGGATCTGGTGGTGTAGGGATAAGGAATGGGACTTCTGTGCCACATCTTTCCCTTCCTTCACCTCTGTTGATCATAACATTGTGTAAACATGAAGAATACCAAATAGGTAGTTCTGTTGTGTGCATGATTTCAGGCACCTGCTGTTACATAAATGAGATCTTCACTCTTCTGGGATGTTATGCAACACTGATTGGTAGTTGGTTACCGACATTTTGGGACAACCTATCAGTCCCATCTTAAAGGGTCAAGGGATGGGACTGCTTGATTCTTGAAGATGGCACCAATAGGTTGTCCCAAACAATGGTAACTAACTACCAGTCAATGCTGCATAACATTCAAGAAGATTTAAGATCTCAGCTGAGTTGTATGTTCCCTCTGCAAACCATCAAGGGTAGCAGAGTCCACCACAGAACTAAACTCCACCATTTACAAGGAAGGCAGAAACCAGTCCAGTTAAATTAGATCACAGTATGACACCGTAACTATGCAAGATACACACTTTATTAAATATGTTTACCAATGAAAAGAATCCTTGGTACATAGCCCCCATCTGGAGAATACTGCTCATCCTCTGGTTCCTCATCATCTTCTACATTCACCATAACAAAATGCGAACTCAAGTCTTCGATCTCCTTTGAAGCTGCAAACTGGGGCTTCAAGGCTAAAGGTAAGAGCACTCTATTAACTGTACTTATCTTGCTTAATCTGTACTGTTGCATTCAGTTGTAATTCATGGAGTACATTACTGCTAAGATATATATTCTTAAAATACAGGTTTACTGTAATTGAAGATCTTAAAGCACCTTAGTGAAGCACTCATAGCTGCATCTGGAGAATTTAGAGATGAATTTCAGATGAATATGAGGGACTTTCAAAAAGTTACTGCACTTTTTACCAGAAAATTTGTATTTATCTTTAAGACATTACAAGTATATTATTGCTCAACATACTCTGCTTCTCAATATACAAACATTTTAAAGGCATCAACATAAAAGCTTATGGTCATTTGCAAAGCCATTTACACAGCACCGCCTTCATCTTGTCATTATTTGTGAATCATCAGTCTCAGTGCCTCCTTTAGGGGTCAAAGTATATGAAAATCAGAAACAGGCAGGTCTGCATTATACGCTGGATGGTCAGGAACTCCTCAATTTAGTGTTTAAAGGTGGTCATTGTATGAGCAGCAGTATGAGGGCATGAACTGCTGTGGAACAAAAGAACACCCTGTTACCACCTGCCTCCAAATTTTATGCAAATTGCTGCTCACAGTTCATTTCATAGCATGTTAGAATATCATGCTGTTGTTACTGTGATCCTACCTGCACTTGTTCACAGATAATGCACGTAGATATGGCCTTAGGAATCCCAAAACACCATCAGTATAAGCTTACCAACTGAAAGCCATGATCTGAACTTTTTGGAAACAAGAGAAGTTGTGTACTGTCAATGCATGCTCTGTCATTTGCTCTTGGATATGTAATGATGAATCCAACTCTCATCACCTGTGATCATACAATTCAAGAAATTCTCACCTATGATGTGATAACATTCCAAGTCACAGAAGCAGATGTCCATATGCCAGCACCTATGCTCTTCTGCCAGCTGCCTGGGCATCTATTCTGCACAAATGTTGGTGTATGCAAGGCTGTTGTACACTACTGAATGCACTGGCTCTTGGCTAGGGTCTAAATCTTGTTCAGTTTCTATGATATTAACTCTCCTATCCTCAAGGTTCTGGCTTCTTCCAGTTTCTCATCCCTGGCTGATGTTGAGAGGTGTCCCACGCACTCTGCATCACTCACAAGTTTAAGGACTTTCTTGCACATTTCTATCCACTTGTAAACATTTCTCCAAGAAAGAGCACTGTCCCTATACTGAGCACATAAATGTGTGTGAATTTCAGCAGGTTGCACACCTTTTGCCCATATTAACATACCACAAATCTCTGTTCTTTCTTGGTACAAACTAAAAATGTCATAGTCATGTTTCCCACTCAGCAGCAACTCACACACTGAGTGCAAGGTTTAGACCATCCATGTGCTGACACATCACATAACCAGTTACAGAGCTTCAAACTTTCTGGACTGCTTGGCCCTTGATGATGGGACTGACAGGTTGTCCCACAACATCAGTAACTAACTAGCAGTCAATGCTGCGTAACATCCCAGAAGGACGAAGATCTTTCAAAGGTTTACCCCATACCAGTGACTGCCAGAAAAAAGTGCAGAAACTCTGAAGACCCCTCATATATGTCAGCGAACTTACTGTAAGTTACACAAGCAGAAGTGTCGATTTCTTGGCTAGGATGTGGTTGCTTTCCTTGTCAATATGCAGCAGCTAAAACTTCAACGAAGCAATAGCACTCATAGACATTAAAGTGTATGTATATAATCAAAAAGAAGACTGGGAATGAGGGTTTGAATCACATACAAAAATGATACCACAATAATTGCACATCACTTTATCAGCCAGGCTAATATACATAGTGGCTAAAGTACAAAGTAAATTTCACAATGTCTTTGAGTGTTCTGTGTTAGGTTTGTGGTGTGAAACAGAATGCAGAAGTAACAGGAACATCACATTCAAATACCGTATTTTTCGATAGATAATGCGCACCCCAAACTTTTTCGACATTCCTTTTGATGTATAGATAACACGCATGGCACTAACTAGCAGTAGAGTTGGGAAGTACAGACCGTTACTGACCGAGGACACAGGAGTTATTCCTAAAAAACATGCCTTGGGTGGGTTGCATCATTCTCTTGTAACCAACTGCTTGAAAGGTAGGTATACATTTTTTGTATTTAATGAAGTTTACCTCTCATA
>JGI24700J35501_10930498_pt1 | contig 14743 bp, 9 predicted proteins | sample TergutTh196P1_FD_35501 | JGI IMG/M metagenome (IMG submission 35501) | reverse complement strand
CGATAGAACTGATAACCAGCGGCGACGGCGCGACTAATCTGGACAGGGACAGGGCTACGGAGTTCTACGAAAATGCCGCCGGGCATATATTGGAGTTACAGCCTCTTGTCGCCCATCTCGGCAGGGCTCCTTTTTATATACGGGGAAATGTATACGATCCAATAGCTGAGGGATACTGGACAAGAGCTGGCGGTACAATAACAGTTATTCAAACACAGAGCAATGGAGACCCAATCCAGCCTAGAGAGTTGCAATGGACTGTGCAGGGCGATTCCGCCGTAACGGGCGAATTCGGCACCTTCACAAGGCTCAGCCGCTCAAGAGCGCGCGCCTTCGAGCGAACATTGCCCTGGAATAGATACCAGTTGATCAATTAAACAGCCCGGCTTTGGGACGGCGGCCGCCTCTCCCAAAGCCCCCTCCCCTCCCCTCTTCATATCTCTTCATAAAGCCTCTTGAAGCCTCTTGATTTTTTCGCGGCTATGCCGTAAAATTGAGCTTTAACGGAATTTAGGAGAACGCGATGGGTAAAAATATGTTCGTTTTTCGCGCGGGCAGGCTTTTGCTTTTGGCGCTTTTATGCGCCGCCGCCCTTGCACGGGGGCAGCAGGCCTTCGCCTCGGAAAGCCCGCTTGTCATGTTCGGCGCCGGCGACGAAATCTTCTATGATATGCGCTTTCTGTCATTGGAGACCGGCAGGGTTATTTTCTCTTTTACACCGCCCATGTCAAGCCACGAAATACGCCTTTTCCTTGACGGCATAGACACGGCCGCTTTAAGCGACCCCGCCCTGGCCGCCTACGACAGGATAAACGAGCGGCTTGCCCCAAGGGCCTTTTTTTCCAGAGGCGGCTTCGCAGCAGCCGCCGGCATGACGCTGGCTCCGGCCCTGAGCTTTCGCACCGAAGAACGCGCCGGCTGGATTCTGCCAGACCACGACAACCCGCGAATGTTAAGTTTCCCCTTTGACCTGTACATAATGGACAGCGTCCACCTTCACTTTGAGTCGGCCTTTCAAAGGTTCCCCGGCGTGCCCAGGCCCATAGACGGCACGGGCGGGCTTCTTTCGACCAACATACCCATTGACTTCCGGGGCGGGGTAACCCCCTTGCGCGCTTTCGGGGCTGTCGGCGGCTCATTCTGGAACTTTCAGATTGGGCGGGACAGGATTTCTTTCGGCAGCGGCAACACGGGAAACCTGCTTGTTTCGGGACACACCGCCTTTCACGACTTTGCCCGGCTCTCCTTTTTTGCCGACTGGATAAAGTATTCGGTCATGGTGATTCATACTCCGCTTTTTGTAAGCCAGAGTATGGTGGTGCGCGATTTCATGGACTTTCCATATTATGTCTTTGGCGAGGACTTTCTTAGGTACAGTGTCCATCGCTATATGTATTTTCACAGGCTGGATGTCCGGCTGGGCAGGCGTTTTGCCATATCGGTAACGGAGCAGATGGTGTCGGGCAACTCGCCCATGCAGCTTCGCTATCTTAACCCGCTGATGTTCCGGCACAATTTGTTTTCCGGCGACGATTTTCCCCGGTGGATTAACTTCGGTCTTCTTGACAATATGTTGCTTTCAATTGACTTCCAATGGCATATTGCCGGGACTTGGCGGCTGTACGGGCAGTTCGGCATTGACGCTTTCGGCACGCCTTTTGTAAGCGACCGGGTCAGAGCCGAGCCAAACTCCCTGGGGTATCTTCTTGGGCTTGAGTTTTCCGCATCTTTGGGGCAGTGGGCGGCTTTGTTTTTTGCCGAGTTTGTGTTTACCGACCCTTTCTTTTACGCGGACAACAGCCCCTTTGCCGCCTCCATTTGGCAGCGCCGCAGGACGAACTACGGCGGCGCGCTTTCCGGCTGGGTGGGGCATCCTAACGGCAGGGACGCGATTACTCTCACGTTCGGCTCGCGTTTTGCCTTGCAGGACAGGCTTGTGCTTAACGCTTTTACGACTTACGAGGTGCAAGGGGTGCAGGGTCTTGCATGGGACTGGGGCGGGGGCGAAGAGTTTTTTCTGGCGCGGACTCCCAGCGGGCTTGGCGAGCACAGTATAACACTGGGCGCTCTGTCTTACTGGGTTCCGCCTTTTCAGCCTGAGCGCGGGAGGCTTGCCTTGCAGGGGGGCGCGGCCGGCAGGGTTGTTATCAACCACGGGCACAGGCTCTGGCGCATTGTCGGCGGGGCGGAGTTCCTGCTGGGGGTAAGCTACAGTTTGTAGGGTTGCCGGGGGTTCTTGTTTTTTCGGAAGTATCTCACACGATGGCGCAAAGTTAAGATATAAGGAAGAAAAGCTCACACAAAGGCACTAAGGCACGAAGTACAGATTAGAAAGCCGCCGTTTAATCCCTACTTTACCTTCTTTTTTACTGTATTGAAGCAAGAAGAGGACGCGGGCTTATCACAGTTCCGCCTGAACCTCCTAACCTTTGTGCCTTTGTGCCTTTGTGTGATTAAAATGGGAGTAAATTCAGAGGTTGGAACCGGCGGTTCTTGTTTTTTCCTTGATTTATTTTTTCAAAAAAGCGCGCTTTTTTACCGATAAGAAAGCATGAGTCTTTACGGAAATAATTACAGAGCGCCCCAAGGCCGGCAGGTGCTTTCTAACAGGGCTATTGCAAAAGAACAAAAAATAGGTATAATTAAACAGTTCGGGTCGAGTAAACCGAAGGCCTCGTTGTTTTTGGAAAACGGGCTAAAGTTGTTCAGAAGGAGCGCGGAATTGTTTGCTAAGTATTTTTCGGGGTCCGGTATGCAGATGCCGGGAAAGTTCGCAGGCGGCCATTTTAAGATTGGCAAGTTTGCAATAAGGCTGGCTTTTATAGCCTGTCTTGTCCATTTATCGTTTAATATAGATTTCAGCCGGCTTAGTTTGCAGGAAGATTCCTTGCGAAATTTAAGCTTGCGGGGTTTGTCGCTGCAAAGCGGCGTCGGCGGGGGCAGTGTTTCAGAGCCTATTGTGGTGGAAACGCTCGCTTCGTTAGAGTTTGAATACGAAATTTTCGATTTTGACACTTTGTCAAGACCCCGCACGTTAATTTTCAGCTCGTATTCCATTCAGCCGGGCGACATGATTGGCGATCTTGCCAGGAAATTCGGCCTCAATCAGGATACGATTATTTCCGTAAACAATATACGGAATTCCAGGCTTTTGCAGATAGGCCAGCCTCTTAGGATTCCCAACCAAGACGGCATTTATCATGTGGTAAGCCCGACGGACACGCTCCATTCGATTGCCGAAAGGTACAGGACAGACCCGGTTACCTTGCAGGTTGTAAATATGCTTTTTTCCGAGGATTTGCGCCCTGGAACGAGCATTTTTATTCCCGACGCAAGGCTTGACAGCGCGACTTTGCAGGAAATTAACGGGGATATGTTCATTTGGCCTGTACCGGGGCGTTTTATCACCTCGCCTTACGGCTGGCGGAACAGTCCTTTTACTGGCAGGCGGCAGTTCCACACTGGTATAGACATTAGGGGGAGCACCGGGACGCCTGTCTGGGCAGCCAACGCCGGGCGGGTTTCGACTGCCGGCTGGAACAATGTTTTCGGAAACTATGTGATTATAGACCACCATTCAGGCTGGCGCACTTTGTACGCCCACTTGAGCGTGATACGGGTGCGTCGCGGCGACTTTGTCCGAGCCAACCAGCGCATTGGGGATGTAGGCAGTACCGGCATGAGCACGGGGCCGCACTTGCACTTTACCGTCTTTAGAAACGGCGTTACGGTAAACCCGCGCACCGTGTTAAGATGACAGCCCGCGCCCGCCGGGGCTACCGGGCGGGCGCAGAGGGAAACCCTCGCCCACAATCCAAACTCCGCATTCCTCTCCGTAAAACCCCAAGCGTAGCTTGGCCGTCCCCGTGGTGAATTTCTTCGTTTAGCCACGACAAACGCATGAATGCTTGAGCTTCGGAATTTACTCCCATTTTTATCACACGGAGGCACAAAGGCACAAAGGCGCAAAGCACTGATTAGAAAGCCCTGCTTAATTCCCACTTCTTCCTTCCGCTCTTATGTTCGATAATAATGCAAAAGGAAGGCGCGGGCTTACCGTAGCTCAATCTTAACCTTTGTGCCTTGGTGTCTTTGTGCCTTTGTGTGAGATATTTCCGAGGTTCGTGTCGTTCATGCGTTTGTCGCCCGGCTTTACAGAAAGTTGGTTGAATCGACAAGTTCCTTTATTTTTCCGCCGCCGCCCGGCTGGTCTAGAAAATTTCGGCGGGAGTCAATCAGGTAGAGCAACTCCGTTACCATGTGTTTGTCTATTTCCCTTGCGATTGGCAAAATGTAGTTTTCGGTTTCGTCGGTATAGCGTTTGACAAAATCCATATCGTTTACAAACCCTAAGGATATCATGTTGGATATTCTGTCGGCAACTTTCAGTATTTTTGCGTTATGCGAGCCGGTAGTATGCACGCGGGTAAGGTACACCGATTTTTCCTCGCCGGGAATGCGCGTAACCTCCCTTACAAGACTGTATACCTCGTGGCCTTCGTAGTCAAGGTTCATAAGCGTATTGTGGTTAAAGTCCGGCACGTCTTCCAACACATCATGCACGATAGCCGCTTTAAGCAACACGGAGTTGATATAGTGGTAGTCGATAAGAATAGCCATAGTATCAAGCTGATGCCTGAACATATTCCCGCCCGACTCGCGGGATTTTCCGATCAATACGGTCGAAAGCTGTATGTAAGGGGCAAGAAGGGTTCCTTTAAGATGTTCCATTTCTTCGGTCGTCATTTATAAGTCCTTTAAATAAGATTTCAATTTTTCCCTGCGCTTGCGGCTTTCCTCTAATTTTACCTTTTCTGCGGCAACCAGCGCAGGCGGGGCGTTTTTTAGAAACTGCTCGTTTTCTAACTTCGCGCCAAGCCCTTTGGCAAAAGCCGCATCCCGCTCAAGCTCTTTTTCAAATTTTTTCTTCAAGGCGGCAGTGTCAACGGCATCGCCGACAAGGGCGAAAACCTCGAAACCGGCACCCGCCATGCCTATCGCCCCCGGAGGCCTTTCAAAAGGCGCGTCTGCCGCCTCGACTTTAAACTGGGCGCAGCCGGCGAGCATTTTTATAAGCTCGGCATTTTCCGTAAAAGCCGCCCCCCTACCCTCTTCCGCACGAACTTGCAGGGGCAGTTTTTTCTCTGAGCCTATGCCGCATTCCCCGCGCATCGTCCTTACCATGCCGACAAGCGACTGCAAGGCGGCAAAATCTTCTTCCGCCTGCCGGCAAAAACGCCCCTCTTCGTACTTGGGGTAACCCGCCGTTATTAACAGCCCCGCGCCGCAAGCCGCGCCGCCGCCACCCCCGCGCGCCTGGGCGGGCAGTTTGCCGTATATTTCCTCCGTAACAAAGGGCAAAAGCGGGTGCAAAAGCTTCAGCGATTCGGCAAGCAATAAAAGCAATACCGAGGCCGCCCTGTCTTTTTCGCCCTCGTCCCCGCCCTTAAATGACAGCTTGGTCGCCTCCACATACCAGTCGCAAAAATCGTTCCAAAAATACTCGTAAACGCCGGCGGCCGCCTCGTTGAAACGGTACGAAAGAAAGGCATCGCCGGCCGTTTTCGCCGCCCCGTTCAGCCTTGAATAAATCCACTTATCTATGGAAGAAAGCGGCGGATTTTCAACGAATTTGCGGCCTTCCAGATTCATCAGGATATAGCGGCTTGCATTCCAGATTTTATTGGCAAACTTTGAACCCAGCTTAAAATCGTCTTTATCCACAAGCACGTCTTGGCCTTGGGCGCATAAAAAGGCCAGGGTAAACTTTAGCGCGTCTGCCCCCGACTCATCTACAACCTCCAAGGGGTCAAAACCGTTGCCCAGCGACTTGCTCATTTTTCGCCCCTGCTTGTCCCTTACAAGGCCTGTTATATAAATATCGGCAAAAGGAGCCTTTCCTGTAAATTCCAAGCCGGCCATTATCATTCTGGCAACCCAGAAAAAAATTATGTCATAGGCGGTTACCAAAGCCTGCGTCGGGTAGTATTTTTCAAGATCGGCGGTTTTTTCCGGCCAGCCAAAAACAGAAAAAGGCCAAAGCCAGCTTGAAAACCAGGTGTCCAATACATCGCTATCCTGCTCGATCTCCGCCGATCCGCAGTGGATGCAGGCGGAAATGTCGGCGCGGGAAACCGATATTTTCCCGCAGGCGGCGCAGTCCCATGCGGGGATTCTGTGCCCCCACCAAATCTGCCGGCTTATGCACCAGTCCCTTATGCCGGAAAGCCACCGCTCAAAGGTGTTCTCCCATCTTTTGGGGTAAAAGACAAAGTCGCCGCGCCGCCAAGAGGCCAGCGCTTTTTCGGCAAGGGGTTTCATTTTGACAAACCACTGTTTGGAAAGAAAAGGCTCGATTACCGTGGCGCAGCGGTAGCAGTGCCCCACCGCATGGGTAATAGCCTCTTCTTTTACAAACCAGCCGCCGGCTTTTAAGTCTTCGACGATTATGGAGCGGGCTTGTTTTACCGAAAGGCCCCGGTATTTTTCGGGAACCTCGTCGTTAAGCGTCCCGTCGGGGTTAAGGATGTTCAAGGCAGGAAGAGAGTGGCGCCCCGCGGCCTCCCAGTCGGCCGGGTCGTGAGCGGGCGTGATTTTTAACGCGCCGGTTCCAAAGGCTTTATCCACAGCTTGATCAAAAATGACAGGAAGGCTGCGCCCAGCGATGGGCAAAATCACGTTTTTGCCTTTAAGCGAAAGATAACGCTCGTCTTCGGGGTTTACGGCCACGGCCACGTCGCCCAAAAGGGTCTCTGGGCGGGTGGTGGCAATTTCGATGTATTTGGGCGCGTCGCCCGTTTCCCCTTCAAGATAGTACTTTATATGGTACATTTTTCCGGCAATCTCTTCGTGATCGACCTCGTCGTCGGACAGCGCGGTTCCGCAGGAGGCGCACCAGTTGACAAGGTAGTTGCCTTTGTAAAGAAGATCGCGCTCGTAAAGCGTTACAAAGACCTCGCGCACGGCTTTGGAAAGGCCTTCGTCCAAGGTAAAGCGCTCCCTAGACCAGTCCACGCTGGAGCCTATCCGGGCAAGCTGGCTGGAAATAACGGTGTGGTGTTCTTCTTTTACCTTCCATGTTTCTTCGACAAACTTTTCCCGGCCAAGATCGTGGCGGCTTTTGCCTGTCTCTTTGAGTCTGCGTTCCACAACGTTCTGTGTGGCTATTCCCGCGTGATCTGTCCCCGGTACCCACAGTGCGCGGCGACCTGCCATTCTATGGTAGCGAATGACGATGTCTTGCAGGGCGTTGTTAAGGCCGTGTCCCAGGTGCAAAACGCCGGTAACGTTAGGCGGAGGGATAACCACCACAAAGGGGGAGCCTTCTTGGGACGGCAGCGCATCGGGGTTAAAAGCCCCGTTTTCTATCCACATGGAATAAATGCGCTCTTCAAAGGTTTTAGGGTCGTAGCTTTTTTCAAGCTGGGTTGCTTCCATTGTTTTCACTACCTATAGTATAGTAAAAAAGCGCGGCCTAGGGAATATATTGACGCAAAAGAAGCGAATTTTATGACAAATGTCATATTGATGGGGGAAGCCGGGCGACACGGAGCTTTGTGCCTTCGTGTGAGCCAGCCCTCCGTGGCGAATTTTCCTCCTTGCTCTGTTAAATGTAGAATTGCTGTAATTCTCTTCCCACCAGTGGACTTTCTCCCGGCTTTTGTGTTAATATGAAAAGGTTGCAAAGCGGGTGCTTTGCGGCAAGCAATTAAGCAACCTAGAGCAAGGAGAAAAATCAATGGCGTTTTCTTTTAAGAACCTGCTTCCCCGCAAGCTGGTCGATTTTTTTAGCGGGAAGGTTTTCAAGCCAGCGGTGAAAAAAACGTCCCCGGCGGCGGACAGGCTGCTTGTGGATGCCATACGCCTTGCCGAACTGCCCTCCCCGGCGGCTCAGGAAGAACCTCGGGCGGCCTTTGTTTTGGAACGCCTTAAAAATATGGGCTTTGTCCCTTCTGTAAACGAGGCGGGCGACATAATGGTAAGACTTCATTCGCGCAAGTCCGTAGAAGAAGCGCCCATCCTGCTTTTCGCCGACATTGGCAGCGAAAGATGGCACCCCGTGGAGTCCCTGGCAAGGCTGGACGCGGCAAGCGCAAGCGGCGCCGGCCTTTGCGACAGCTTGGGGGGCGCGGCTCTCTTGTCAATCGCCGAAAACTTCGAGGCGGCACTGGCAAAAGAGATAAACAGGGACATACTGCTTTTGTTCAACCTAAAGGCCGCAGACGAGCCGGGAGACGGTTTTAAATCAATTTTGAACGACCCTAAAAACCGCCCCTTCGCGGCAATTGGCACGCGGGGTTTTTCGCTTGGAAAAATCATCCATTCTGTGGGCACATACAGGGTAAAAATAAAGGTGAGCGGCAACAACGCGGCCGGCGCGGCAGAAGACCGCTTTCCGGCGGGGGCGAACAGGGTTACCGAAACGCTCATTGACACGGCGCGTACCCTTTTGGGCATTACCTGGGACGCGCAGGAAAAAACAAAGATGTTTATCCGCCGCATTGAGGCGCAGGCCGTTTACGCTCACACCCCGCAAGAGGGCGAAATAGAGCTTGAAATTGAATCGGTCGATGCGGCGCATCTGGAGCTTGCCATGAACGCGGTGGTGGCCACCACGAACAAAATAGGCGAGAAAGCGGCTCTGGCCGCCGAAACCGCCCTGCTTTCATACATTCCCCCCGGCGACCCGCAGGCTGGGGCGCCTCTTTTTGAAACTCTGCGCAAGCTGTTCAAAGATGAGCGGCTTAAAGTCCAGGAGGAAAGCGGCTGCGACCCGGCGGCTTTTTTCACGGCAGAGGGCATACCCGCGCTGTCCCTGGGGATAGCTCTGGGGCGGGAAGGAAAAGAAAAAGATGTCGTAAGCATCGATTCACTTGAAAAAGGCTCTCTTGTTTTGCAGAGGCTAATCAAAGAAATAGGAAAACAAAATGGCGCGTGAAAATGACAAGACAGAACTTGGCGGCGAGGCTTCCATCTTAAAAAGGACATGGCATCACTGCCACTTCGAGGATATAAGCCGGCTGGTCGAGCTTAAACAGAAAAAGGGGCTGAAGATTTCCCTGGCCTTTCCCACCCTTAACGAAGAGCTTACCATAGGCAAGGAGATTCTGATTATCCGCACCGAGCTTATGGACCGCTGGCCGCTTTTGGATGAGATTGCCGTTATCGATTCGTCTTCCAAGGACAACACACGCAGTGTGGCCGAGCGGTTCGGCGCCCGGGTGATTGTTTCCAAGGACATTCTTCCCAAGCACGGCTCCTTTCGCGGCAAGGGCGAAAACTTATGGAAAAGCCTTTACGCGCTGGAAGGGGACATAATCGTGTGGGTTGATGCCGACATTTCCAATATTGCGCCTAAGTTCGTTTACGGGCTTGTAGGCCCGCTTTTGGAAGACGACAGCATCTCTTATGTAAAGGCCTTTTACGAAAGGCCGATACGCTCCGCCGGCGGGGGGATAACCCAGGCGGGCGGCGGCAGGGTAACGGAGGTTCTTGTGCGGCCGCTGTTTTCGCTTTTTTACCCGGAGCTTGCCCATTTAATCCAGCCGCTTTCCGGCGAGTATTCCGGCCGGCGCGCCCTTTTGCAGGAACTTTCTTTTTCGACAGGCTACGGGGTGGAACTTGGGCATCTTATCGACATTTATCATTTGTCAGGCTGCGGGGCGATAGCGCAGGTCGATCTTGATTTGCGCATACACCGCAACCAGACCATAGGCGCACTTGGGAAAATGTCTTACGGTATCTTAAACACCTTTTTTGAACGGGCGCAAAAATACGGGCTTGCCGAGCTTAAAACCGCACTGGGGAAAAGCCATATCGCGCTGGAGACGCAGGATTCGCAGAAAAACAGCGAGCACAAGGTTATAAAAACCGAAATATCCCCGGAAGAAAGACCCCCGATGGTAAAAATACCGGAATATGTGGAGAAGTTTAAGCTGTCCTAAGACTTTCTAAAACCGCCGCCCGCCGGACAAAAACCACCGACAGCCTCTAACAACAGCCGCCCGGCCAAAAAACCGCCCCGCGCCCGCCGCCGGGCTACAACACACGCCCAAACACCCCAGCCCCTTGTACCCCTTTGTGCCCCCTCCCCCTTGTCGCCGGCCGCAACCGCCCGCGCCCGGTTAGGCGGGGTTGATTACAACGCTGATATCAAGCTGGAAAGCGCCTCCGATTTCCATCGGCACGACAAGAGCTTCTTGGCTTTCGTCGGAATTGCTTGCGATTTTTATATTTTTGCCTATGTAGACAGAAGGCGGACTTAGATCAAATTCAAAACCCAACTGGTAGAGCTTGGTTACAGCTTGGGCAGTGATCATGTTTGCCAACTCTTGAACCGTCGCTCTGGCCAAATCGTCCATAGCCGTGAACTCTTCCTGATTCATGGCACTTACAACGTGCAAGGCGGTTTCTTCGGACATATCAAAAAGAACGCGCCCCTTTATATCCCCTATAAGATCGACATGGACAGCAACCCCCTTAATAAGGGCGGTTGAAGGCCTTAAATCCAAATCGCCGCGCTTTACTTCCGGAGCCACCACCTCTTTCAGAACACTGGCGGCAGCTTCTACAAAAGGATTGATATATTCAACTCTCATAACACGCCCCTTTCAAAATTCATGCGCAAAAACCAAAGAACACAAACAGAAAAAACCATCAACCCCGCTCCTTTTTGGCGAGATACTAATGCAAAACACAAAACCTTCTTCATTACAAAAAACTGCCAAACCATCCTCTTAAAACCAGAAGCCCAAGCGTAAAACCCGCATCCGCGCAAGAGCAAAACCTTAACGCGGAAACCGCAACGCGGCAAGGAAAAGATTTGCCATACCCGCTGCGGCAATCGCGCCGAAACTATTTGTTCATCCTTTCGCGTATTACAACGTTTACATCGATTAGATGCCCGTTTTCCAACTCCATAGGCACATAAAGCGCTTCCAGCTTTTCGTTTGAATTGCTCGAAATCTCCATGTTTTCTCCGGTAAAGACCGCCGGCGGAGTTATATCGAACTTAAAACCCAAACGATGAAGCTTGGTGATTGCATGAGCCGTAATCATGTTGGCAAGCTCTTGGATAGTGGCCTTTGCCATTTCATCCATTTTTTCAAAAACTTCCTGATTCATGGTGCTTACCACAAAAAGAGCCGTCTCTTTAGACATATCGAAAAGAACGCGGCCTTCCACATCGCCGGCAAGACCGACAAGCGCTGCAACCCCCTTAATAGGGGTGGAAGTCGCCTTTAAGCCTAAAACGCCACGCTTTACCTCTGTGCCTGCCATAACTTCTTTTAAGACGTTATAGGCAGATTCCACAAAAGGATTTATATACTCAACCCTCATAATGCACTCCCTTCCAATTTTTTACCCGTTATGTAAATATGCCGAAACCAAATCGCTTGACACCGGGCGCCAATTATCCTGGGAAAGCTCTTCGTTGCTTCCCACGAATACTATTCCCCCGCTTTTCAAATTCTCAATGAAAAAATTCACCGTGCGAATCTGGTCTTGCTCCGGCAGATATGAAATTATATCCCTGGCAAGAACCACATCCAGCTCTGGCAAATGGTTTTCGTTAAGTATGTCGCGGTACTCGAATACAATCGCATCCTTTATCGCCTGATCAAAAGAATACCCGCCGGAACCCTTTACCAGAAACTCCCTGCAATACTCAGGAACTTCCTCAATGTCAACAATCAAATTTGGAGCCTGCGATATTGACAAAATGTCGTTGTCGTTAGCCCATATTTTTACAGCCGCCTCCGGATACCTCTTCTTCAGTATACACGCAAAAGAATAAGTTTCATAGCCCTTGCCGCAGCCAATATTCCAGACATTGAGCCTTGCCGACTTTATATCCGGCAAAACACCCGTTACCGTCGCCGCATAGTCCTCGTCCCAAAACTGGCCGGTGCAGGGCGATAAAAACCCTTTAAGGAAAGAGTCGGCCTCCGAACCGTTTTGAAGCTGGAGATCGTCCCCGCTTTTGCCCACGCTCCATTCGGAAAAACGCTTTTGAAGCCACTTCTGGTTTACATCGGTTATGATAAAACGGCGCAGGGCGGCAAGCCCCTCTTTTATGAAAACTATGGAGCTATCCTTGGCGGCAAGCGATGCGCGCGCTTGGCTGTCCGCAACCGCAGAGGCCACCGGCACCGGGGCCACTTCGACAGCATCCCCGCCGGCCGCCTTCCCCAGATTTTTGCTCTTGTCTTCTTCTACAGAGAAAATCCGCACGACATCCAGTATTATGTACAGCGTGCCTTGGTTTTCCACCACGCCAGAGATATACTTTATGTTTATATCCCCGAAAATCGGGTGCGGCGGCTGAATCGCCTCGCTGTTTATGCCCACAACCTTGTCTATCTTGTCAACAATTGTCCCGTAAACCTGATCGTTCACCCGGAAAATAAGCATATTTTCCAAGTTGTCCGCGCCCTCTTTCTTTTTTTCCTTGGGAATCTGGAAAAAAGTGCGAAAGTCGATTATGGGGATAATGTCCCCGCGCAGGTTGTAAACGCCCCTTATAAAAGAGGCCGTGTTCGGGACATAGGTAAACTTATCGGCCTTGGCGATTTCCTTGACGCTGAGTATATCCACGCCGTATTCCTTCCCGGCCAGGGAAAAAGTTACCATCTTAAAATCGATGTTTTCCACGCGGTCTTTACGTTCCTGTATTTCCGCGTTGAGCTGTACCAAATCTTTACCAGTTGACATTTTTTGCCTACCTTACCATAGCCTCGCGAATTCTTCGCTGCTCCATTTCTTTTTTTAGCCCAAGCTCCAAAAGCTGGCTCACGTCAACGATCAAGGATACCGATCCGTCGCCAAGAATCGAGGCGCCGGCAATGCCCGGAGAGCTTGTAAACTGATCCCGCAGGGGCTTGATTACCACGTCTTCTTCCCCGATCAGGCTGTCAACCATAAAGCCCATTTTCTTTTCCGCATTGCCGACGATGACGATAAAATGATAATCCTGCTTTTCCTCGGTTTTTATGCCGAAGAGCCGGTTCAGGCGCAAAAGGGACAATACATCGTTGCGGATGTTAAAGACCTCGTAGTTGTCGATTTTTTTGATCTCTTCCGGCTTTATGCGCAAGCTCTCTATAACCGAGGTTATCGGGATTGAGTAAATCTCCTGGCCGACCCGCACCAAAAGCCCCTGGATAATGGCCAAGGTGAGCGGCAGTTTAATGATAAACTTTGTCCCCTTGCCCCGCTCGGAGTTGACGGTAACAGTGCCGTTCAAGCTGTCAATCTGCCGGCGCACTACGTCAAGGCCTACGCCGCGTCCGGAAATGTTCGTAATTTCCTTGGCGGTGGAAAAGCCCGGCTCAAAAATGAGCGAAAAGGCTTCCACGTCGGTCAAGATTTTGTTCGCGCTTATTATGCCGCGCTCAACGGCCTTGGCCTTGACGGAGTTTACGTCTATGCCCTTGCCGTCGTCGCTTATCTCGATGACGATCATGTTGCCTTCGTTTGCCGCCTTCAGCGTTACGGTTCCCTCTTCCGGCTTGCCGGAGGCGATTCGGTCTTCCAGCGACTCTATGCCGTGGTCGATCGAGTTTCTAACCGAGTGCATTATCGGGTCCAACAGGTCTTCTATGACCGATTTGTCAAGTTCTGTCTCTTCGCCTTCTATTACAAGGTTGATTTTCTTGTTAAGCGACTTCGACAGATCGCGCACAAGGCGCGGGAACCGGCTGAAAATTTGGCTTATGGGAACCATGCGAATGCGCATGACTCCTTCTTGAAGCTCGCCCGTTATGCGCCCAAGGTTCTGCGCGGTGGAACGGAACTTGCCCACGCTGGTTTTCAAGGAGGTTTCAAACCCGTCAAACATGGTGAAAATGTCGCCGTAGGTTTCGTGCAGGTCCTTCCTTACATCCTTGACCGATTTGCCCTGCTGGATTTGATCCAAGTGATTCGGCAGGTCGTCAAAAAGCGCCTTTATTTTTTCCCGGTAGCGGTTTTCAATTTCGTTCATCTGGGTTATAAGCCCGGTAAACTGGGTGTTAATCTGGTTAAACGTAGCCTTTGTAATAACCGTCTCGGAAACAAGGTTCAATAGGTCGTCTATACGCTTGGAGTCCACGCGAAGTATGGAGCCGGCTTCTTTCCCGGCCTTTTTCGCATCTTCCCCGCCCCCTGCGGCGGCTTTGGGAGCGGCTTTTGCGGCACCGGCCGCTGTCGCGGCTTCACCGGCCTCCGCGTGCTCCCCTTTCGCGGCCGGCTCTGCGGCTTTGGCCGCCGGTTTTGCGGCTGCCGGAGCAGGCGCGGCGGCCGGCGCTGCGACCGCGGCAACAGGCGGCGGCGCGGCGGCGTGTACCGGCGCGGCTTCGGGGGCAATGTCGGAAATTTCCGTTACGCCCGCATCCAAGCTGACATCCGATATTATGGCGGCTTTTTTTATGACATCGACGCTTTCCCTGGAGGACACATAATAATCAACCAGCGGGAAAAAGTTGTCTTCATATAACTTTTCAAAATCGGGGACGGTTTTAAGTATTGTCCCCAGGCTTTTAAGCGCCGCGTAAATCTGAATGCCGCTTACAGTCTTCATTAAACTGTCCGGATCCAGCTTGACGGCCACCCTGTAAATGGGCGCGCCATCTCCTATGGCCTTGCGCAGCTCCTCTATATCGGCTTCCGTAAGCCCGCCGGCTCCTTCAGCGGCGGCCGCCGGAGCTTTTTCCGGTACGGGTGCGGGCGCGGGTTTGGCGGCGGGCGGCGGCGCGGCGGCCGG
>JGI24700J35501_10930499_pt1 | contig 14758 bp, 10 predicted proteins | sample TergutTh196P1_FD_35501 | JGI IMG/M metagenome (IMG submission 35501) | reverse complement strand
GCCCGGTGCCGACAAGCCATAACGCCCTGTGGAATGCCGTTGTCGTGGTGGAAGACGCAGACGGCTGGCGGCTGCCCACCGAGGCCCAGTGGGAGTACGCCGCCCGCGCCGGGACAATCGAGGCCTTTAGCAACCGCGTTCAAGACCACAGAGACCACGCCGCCCTTGACCCGATTGGTTGGTTTCCCTTTAACCGGGGAGAGTGGAACACGACGCGGGAGGTCGGCCGGAAGCAGCCCAATCCCTGGGGCTTGTACGATATGCACGGAAACGTGGAGGAATGGGTCTGGGACTGGCTGGGGCAATACCCCTCAATAGCGGAGACCGATCCCACAGGCGCGTCTCCGACGGGGAATAATCCCAGCCGGGCAATACGCGGCAACGAGATGGCGGCTCAGACGCTGGTGGACGGGGAGAGATTTAACCGTTCCGCGTCTAGGAATGGCAGAGCGCCATTTGTCAGTTGGCCTTTCACCGGCTTCCGTCTAGTGCGCCCCTAGCGAAGCCGCCAACAGCCTGCCGTCAGCTTGGACTGCCGGCAGGCGCGGCATTGCCAAGGCTTAACCTCCGTGCCTTAAAACGGTAGCGCCCGTTTAGCAAATGCGGAAAGCCCACAGGCGACAATCAGCTAACTTTGCTGTGAGCCTTTTCCAAAACTTCGTTGCATACAAAGACAAGCACGATAAATGACAACCCTAAGTAAAACAAAGCCTCGTACGAAATAAAATGCAAAATTTGGCTCGTTATAAAAAACAGCACAGCAATACCCGCGCCAAAAGCCGCCAGTTCATAACCTACGATTTTTGGCAAAATGTTAGGCTTAAAACAATTTGAAGTGTCGCTAACCAAAGTCGGCAGCAAAGGCCCAAGCCCGAAACCCACAACAGCCATACCTATAACACTGCTTGTAAAATACAAAACCCCTATCCCGGTTACCGATACCAGAACGGAAATACGAATAATAGAAACCTCTTTAAGCCACCTTGCAACCCAGCCCGTAACCATGCGGCCAAGCGTCATAAACAAATAGTACACGGCAGAAAAAATCGTAACATTATAGTAACCGCGAGCGATTAAAGCCGCCCCGGTAAAAAACACAAGAGTATAATCCGTACCGCCCAAAAAGAAAAACGTCAACACCTGCACATTCTGATGCCATTTTTTTGTAAGAAACTTCTTGCTTTTTTTGACAGCATCCGCTTCGAGTGTTGCCGCAGCATCATCAATCCATACCTTTTTGTACATACTGATAAACAACATGACAGCCACCAACCCCAAAACAGCCGTTATGACAAAATAGCCCGTCCGCCAACTGTGGGCAAGCATCGACTGCCCCATAATGATAGGACTTATCGCGGCCCCCGCCCCCCAGAAAAAATGCATCCAGTTATTGTGCCTGGCGGTAAAATGTTTGGCCATGTACGAGTTCATACTGGAAGCCATAGCGCCCGTGCCGAACCCGTACAAAGATATAAAGGCGACAACCGCCGCGAAATTTGGAGACAAAGCAAGACCGATAAAACCCAACCCCATAATAATCAGCCCCCAGAAATAAATCGTCTGCAATTTTAGAAAACGATTTACCCAAGATAAAATAACACCGGCAAGAGTATAAGTAACAGAGTAACCGACAAGAATCCAGCCCGTGTGAGCCGTAGTCATGCCCGGTATATCATAAGCTATCCCCAGCCATGAAACAGTAAACGATCCGTCAGGAAACCCGACAACAAAATAGCTCAACAAAATAACCGGCAACAACCAAATACTAGCTCGCTTCGCTTTTTCCACGATAATCCTAATCCTCCATATAAACGTGTTTGAATTTTGAGGGACGACTAATCAGCGCCCCTAGATTAAGTATAGTATACTGGCAGGAAAATTGCAAGACATTTTTCGTATTTTGTATAAAAATTATTTTTCAAGTAATATTGATAGGTAATAAGTAGTATTCTTAGGTTTTTTGTAATATTAATGAGTATTAAGTAATATTGTTACTGAAAACCACACCGAAGATGCCGGTTCTGCCCTATGCCCGTGGTTACCGGCTTTAGACACAAGCTTGCGGTTAGAAGATTTGTCATCGAATTAGTACAGGGATATTTTTAGGGAAACGCTGATTAACTTGACGCTAATCAGCGTTTCCCTTAGTGTGAGCATATCCAAAAAACGCCGGCGCTCGGCGACTCAGTTCGTGTTTAAAATCGTCTGCATTGCGTCGCGGATTTGCGTAAGCTGAGTGCTAAGACTTGCAATCTCAGCCGCCTGATCGTTAATCGTGCTTTCGCGGGCGGCCAGCGCACTGTTCAAACTCGCCCTGTCAGTCTCCAGAGCGGCAATCGACTGCTCCCTTTCCGTTATACTCGACTGTAACGCCGCCATGTTTGTCTGCAAAACCATGTTTTGACTGCGGACCTCGGACAGCGAACTTTCAAGCTCCATAAGATGCTGAGCCTGCCCCGCGCCGTCAGTACTCAAGGCGGTTATCGTCCTGTTCATCTCGATAATAGCCTCTTCCAGTTGAGCATTCCTCACCTGCAAATCCTCAAGAACACCATCCGTGGCTCCCCCTGCCGGAAGATCAAAAGAGGGGACACCACCCGCGCCCGCCCCGGCGGCGGCAACCCCGGCGGCAATAAGCTCGTCAAGCGAGGCGAAAGTCAAATTGTAAAGCTCCTGCCTTGCGGCCAGGGAACGAAGCCCCTGAAAAGCCGGAGAATTGATAAAAAGCCGCAAATTGTTTACCGCCTCGCCAGCCTCGGCAAAACGGCCTTCCTGAATCAGATCGCGGGCGAAAGCGATACCGCCATTCATGTGCGCCTCCACAGCCTGCTCCGTTTGAAGATCGCCGGCCAGCCCGGAAAGCTCCAGCGCCGCAAGCGTCGCCATATTGTCGTCCGCATCTTCCCCCCTAAGCCTGGCCTGAGCAACCCGTGAATCCTCCAGAATTTGAGCACGCTCATTTTGCAAACTAACGTGCGCAAAACTGTACTGTTGAAGCTCCAAAAACAGCCAGCTTTGAGCGACCGCCTGTTCGCCGGTCAACTCCATCCCCCCTTGCTGGAACCTGTAAAGCTCCGCCTCAATCTCTTGCAGACGCAGGGAAACCCGCATAATCTCCATATCTTGGGCGGCCAAAAGAAGCGCGGTTTCCCGGCGTATCTCGTCGATTAAAGCCCGTTCCGCGCTGTCGAAAAGCACCGAACTTTCCCTTATGTCGGCATCCCTGCCCCCTTGGAAAGAAAAAAGGGCGAGTATGCCGGCGGCAAGCAAGGCAAGCGCCGCCGCGTTGACAGCAAGCGGAAAGGAGCCGCCCCTCTTCTTCGCCTTAAACGGCGGTCTGCCCCCCGTTTTCGCGACGCTGTTTTGAGCAAGGGAAAGCCGCTGAGTTTCGGTTATGCCGTTAATTTTGGAAAGAATCTCCTGCTGATCTTCCATAGAAATGCCCGATTTTTCATCAAAAACAATTTCATCGTTATTTTTCATATTCGTATCTCCATCTACAATGCGACTTGCCGCAGGGCTTCTTGCACGCCCCCCGCTATGCAAAAGCCCCTTAAATACAGTGAAAATAAACTTTCGCCTTTTGTCAATAGGCCGGCCGCGCATCATCCCCAAATAATTAACCACGGAGGCAGCCCCGCGCCCCCGGTCAGTTGCCGGAAAAACCTGAGGTTAAGGCGGAGTCGGGCAGAATTATCGCCACCCTGCCCTGGGCAAGAAGCCGGCGGTTGTTGTCCGTCGAAATAATCTGCAGAGCGTCGCCCTGGTCGATAATAATGTCCGTGGGGCTAGTGCCGAACACCCCCCTGGCGATAATGCGCAAAGGCCAGTCCCCCACAAGCTCGGCCAGCTCCGGCGAAAGCCCCGAAGGAGTGTCGCGGAAAATGCTTTCGGAAGGCGCATAGCGCACCATCGCGGGAACGCCAATGTTCAGCATATTCCGCTCGAAAATCAAGTTCATATCCGTGTCCCAAATCCTTGGAAACAAACTGGGAACCGGCTGAGCCGAGCCAATCATCCCGTGCATGGGCAAGCTGTCCGTGGCGATAATAATAATGCCGGTAAAATTGGGAGCCGCCACCCCCTGCAAGGTGCGCATAGGCTCCAAGGGGAGGGTATGACGCAAAAGCGCCGCGCTTATGGTATCAAGAGAGATCGTGTGGAAAGCCAGCATATTCATCAAGTTCGGCGAAAGAGACGGGGGAACCCGGGTCGCGCTAAGGACAATCTCTTCGACATCGGAAAGGCTTAAAAGCCCCCGCAAGACAAGGTCTGCGACAGTAGTGGAAGAATCCACTTGAAGAGAGAGAATGTGCGGCCGCATAAGCCTGAAAAATTCACTGCTTACAAGCCGCTCCGCCCGCACCCTGCTGCCCGGCGCGCTAATGCCGGCAGAACCTAAATCCAGCGAAACCTCCGCACTAATTTGCGAGGCCCCCCAGTTTACATTTCCTGAAATGCCGGAGCGCACATTCGCGCTGGCGGAAACCGCAAGAAAAAAAAGAGACAACAACACCCCAATAACCCGTTTCATTCCTTTTTAACGCCCCCTCTCGATTATCGGAACATTCAGCACCCGGCCTTCGCGCAAAATTTGATTTAGCGTCATATTGTTCGCCTCGGCCAGAGCCTGCGGGCTAACCTGATGATAAATCGCCAGCGACCACAAAGTGTCGCCGCGAGCGACCGTATGCCTGCCGTCAAAAGACTGCCCCCCCGTGGCCACCGCGCGACTCTGCGCGAAAGCCGGCCTGTCGGTAAAAGCCGGGATAATAATCGCCTGCCCCACCCTTAAAAAATTGGCGCGAATGCCGGGGTTGTGCTCCTCGATAAGCCTTACCGGCACCCCGTAATGCAGGCCTATGGCAGAAAGCGTGTCGCCGTAGTTTATAACATGGCGGTGGAAACGCATAAGCTCGTTTTCCGGGTTGGCAAGCGCGGCGGCAATGTTCTGCGCGTCCGCCGCCGGAACGATAAGCCTGTAGCCCGGCACAGGCGGGGTTACGCCCAAAAGAAGATGCGCGTTCATGCGCCTAAGCAGGGGCAAATCCGCCCCGGCCTCTTCCGCCAGCGCGGAAATCGACACCTGCCGCTCCAGAGGGATAACCACCCATTCTTCGGCCTGCGGCCAAAAATCCACGCCGAAACGCCTGGGCTGGGAAAGTATGTAGGAAATTGCCAAAAGGCGCGGCACAAAGTGCACGGTCTCCTGGGGAAGCTCCCGCCTGCGGCTAAGTTCCCAGTAATCGTTTATGCCCGTGGCGGCCACCGTCCGCCCGACCCTGCCAAGCCCGGCGTTGTAGGCGGCCAAGGCCAGGGGCCAGCTACCCAGCGAGTCGTAGTTGAACTGCAGTTTGGACAGCGCCCCGGGGGTGGAGTTGATAAACTTCATGCGCTCGTCTACGAACTCGTTTACGACCATTCCGCGTCCGCCTATGCTGTTCATCATAAACTGCCAAAGCCCGGTAGCCCCGACCCTGCTTCGCGCCGTGCTTACAAAGTTCGACTCGACAATGGGCAGGTACAAAAGCTCGTGGGGCAGGCCGCGCGCCTCGATTTCCGCCCTTATAAACGGAATATACAAGCTGCCCCTTTCAAGGGAGGCTTTAAGCGAGGCTATGCCGGCGCGGCTGGAAAAACGGGCGATATAAGACTGGACTAAAGGCTCGGCCAGTGCCTCTGGGGTAAGCAGGGGGAAATAGCCGTTGGAAGAGGCTTCGCCGTTTGCGGGCATGGGAATATTCAGATTGATGCTGCGCAGGGGGCGCTCTATGTCCTGCGCCGCCGCCAGATTAAGACTTGCGAAAAGAAAGAAAAAAATCAACATGGCTTCTCCGTAAAAAGTCCGGCTTTGCCGGCACTCTTCTATAGTATCGGCTTTTCAAACGTTTTTCTAGCCGGAAAAACCTTCGGGAGAGGGAAGAGAGGCTGGCCATATACCTGAACTGCCGCCAGCAAAAATTCTTCCGTCAGCAGTTCTTTGGGTATTTTCTCAAACAGCCGCTCTGTCTCATCGTCTCTCCTATACCAATCAAGCCGATTAAGCCGATTAAGCCAACGCTCTTGCTTTTTGTTCATTAAATCACCTCCTGCTCTGTTTTTTTACCGTTTCTTATTGCTGGTTTTCCCTGTGAATGCCGCATATTTTGGGTTCAAGAATGTCAAGTTTAACATAAAACGCCGGCTTTGTTTAGCCCCCGCCCGCCTGCCGGCAACAAATAAATCCTCCGTGGTGAAAAATTCCTCGCTCTGTGGCCGGCAGGGGCTTGCTTCCCGGCTGCCCGCCTGCAAAGCAAACCTTTGTGCCTTTGTGCCTTTGTGTGAGCTTCTCTTCCAAAGCGAAACTCTTCGCATTCCGTGGTTATTTTTTCCTCAAATTGTTCCGAAATTCATAACAGGGTTAGCCGCCGCCAACTTGCGCCTTGCCGTTTGGCGGCGCGGTTTATTTTTATGGGAGATTTTTTAATGAGGCCTGTCATCGCGCCTGTTCTTTTCGCTTTGTTTACCTTGATTTTGATAGGCTGCCGGCCGCAGGCGGAGCCGCCGGGCATTATAACAATAGAGCCTCTGCCAGTGCCGCCGCCGCCTTTTGTGGTTGACCCGCCGCCGCCCGTCGAGCCGGTTCTGCCAGACCTGCCGGCGGTAATACACCGCAACTATCTTCTGGAAGGCGGCCTCTTTGAGCTTCCGGTAATCGGGGCGACGGCCTTTGCCGCCGTAAGACTCAACCTGCGCGAGTCGGCAAGCATCACCTCGGAACTTCTTTTTACAATGGACGCAGGCCAGCCCTTTGTAATATTGGAAGAAAACGGCGAATGGTGGCGCGTGGAGTTTCCCCTAAGCGACGGCTGGCCTGTTTCCGGCTGGGTAATGAAAAGGTTCACGATGATCAACCTGCCGGACATCATCCCTTCCCTCGTTTTTAACAACACGAACACCTTTTACTCCCTGTTCCGATCCTCCGGCTTCGACGTGCCGGGCATTACGGGAATGGCGCTGTACCACGGCTGGGATTTTAACGGGCGCTTTGAACGCTACGAGTTTATTATGCCCGTTTTGTACGCGACAGCCCACAAAGTGATGGCCGCCCAGCAAGCCGCCCTTGCCGACGGGCGCACCCTTGTCATTTACGAGGCCTTCCGGCCGCATGATGCGCACGAAATCGTTTTTGCAAACTTTCTTCAATTATTTAACACAAACGCCACAGTCCGCGAGAATATTCAACGCGACGGTTTTTCGCTTATCCGGTTCCTTGCCCCCTCGCCCTACACGCACCAAAGGGGGACGGCCGTGGATGTAACCCTTGCCCGGATTTTGAACCACGACATAAGAATCGCGGGCAACTTTTCCTACATTCATGTAACCGAGTACATCGAGTACCAAATGCAGTCGCCCATGCACGAACTCAGTCTGGCATCGGCCATATTCGTGGAACCTGTGGTTTCCCACGATCTTGACGCATGGCGTGCGGGTGTGTTCCGGGACACGGTAACCGAAGGGACGCGTCTTTTGATCGATTACATGGACAGGGCCGGCTTTACCCCGCTTTCCTCGGAATGGTGGCATTTCAACGACATCCCCAACACGGACGACGCTGTCTGGATGGGCAGCGTCGGGCGTTTCAACATTGAAAGAACGTATTCAAGGCCGCCTTGGTAACCCGCCCGCCGGCGGCTCCTTGCCCCTGCCCCCTGTGGAAAAATTCATACGGAGGCACGGGGGCACGGAGCACTGTTTAGAAAGCTACGCTTCATCCCTACTTTGCCTCTCTTTTCTTCTATAAAGGATGCAAGAGAGAAGCGCGGCCTTATCAAAATTAGCCCTAACCTTTGTGCCTTTGTGCCTTTGTGCCTTTGTGCCTTTGTGCCTTTGTGCCTTTGTGCCTTTGTGTGAGCTTTTTTCGATAAAATTTTGCCGGCTGGCGATTTTTTTAGAACAATGCGCCGGCAATGCGAAAAAGACTTGAACTTTCGTAATTTTTGCGGTACTCTGATGTTATCTATATATAGGCGATGCCGCCCCGGATACGGGGGCAGAGGGGAGCGGGCGGATTGCGTTTTATGAAAATGGATTTTTTTAGCAAGCAAGACTCCTCACAGCCGCCGGACTTGCAGTCGTAAGACGCAGTCTTTCAAACTGAATTTTGCCGATTTTGGGGCAAAATATTTCGCTTTACAAGGGACTTTTAATGCTGCGGGCTTTCCCGATAATTTTTTTCGCTTTGCTTGTTTTGTTTGCTACATCCTGCCGGCAACAGCCGCCTGAGCCGGACCCGGGCTATTTCGTCATCGAGCTTCCTGACCCGGAGCCTGAGCCGGAAGAAGAGCTTTACATCCTGCCCGAAGAGCCGGAAGAAGAAGAGCCTGTCATCGTGCAGATTCAGCCTGACATACTGAACCGCTTCATGCCGGCCTTGGACTACCGCAACTACCTTATGGAAGGCGGCCGCTTCGAGCTTCCTGCCGTGGGGGCTACCGGCTTTACCGCGATAAGACTTCACCTGTGGTCTATGCCCAACCATGACGCAAGCATTGTTTACACAATGGAGCCAGGCCAGCCCTTTGTCATTTTGGACGAATACGACGAATGGTGGCAGATAGAGATTGTCAACAGCGACGGCTGGCTCATGGCCGGCTGGGCGATAAAAAGGTTCACAATGATAAACCTGCCGGACGTAATTCCTTCCATTGTTTTTAACAACACGAACACGCTTTCCTCCCTGTTCCGTACCTCTGGGCTGGAGATTCCGGGCATCACCGGGGAGGCCTTGTACTACGGGCTGGATTTTAACGAGCGTTTCGGCCGCTACGAGTTTATCATGCCGATTTTGTACGGGACGGCGCAAAAGCTAATGATAGCCCAGCAGCTAGCCCTTGCCGACGGGCGCACCCTTGTCCTTTACGAGGCCTTCCGCCCCCATGACGCGCACAACAAGGTTTACGACAGCTTTCGCTATCTCTTTGACACAAACCCCGATGTCCGCGCGAATATTGAAACCGGGGGCTACACCTTTATCCGGTTTCTGGCTCCATCCCCCTACAACCACCAAAGGGGCACGGCCGTGGATTTAACCCTTGGCAGAATCGTAAGGCACGAAATCAGAAGCACAGGCGATTTTATGTTCCTGCACATAAGCGAATACGAGGAATACCAGATGCAGTCGCCCATGCACGAACTTAGCGTCGCCTCCGCCATATTCGTGGTTCCGGTAGTCTCCCACAACTTGGACGCATGGCGGGCGGGCGTGTTCCGGGACATCGTAACCGAAGGGACGCGCCTTTTGGTCGATTACATGGACAAGGCCGGCTTTACCCCGCTTTCCGCCGAATGGTGGCATTTCAACGACATCCCCAACACGGACGATGCAATTTGGATGGGCAGCGTGGGACAGTTCAACATCGAAAGAAGCTACTCAAGACCGCCTTGGACACCCTAACGGAGCGGGAGCCGGGGGCAGACAGCCCCCGGTTTGCGTTTACTCCCCGATAAAACCGCCCTGTTTAAGAGCGGCCAGCGCGTCGTGATGCTTTTTGTCGTTTACAAGCACCACAGGGCCGGTACAACCCATGCCGCTTTCCGCATAAATCCCCTTGGATTTTAACAGATCGACAGCCTTGTCCAAATCGAAAATTTCGATGCCGGCAATCTCCTCCGTAACCACTTCCTTGGCCGGCCCCGCCGCGGCCGCCGGCCCGGCCGCCGCCGCCTTGTCCTGAGCACCCGCGGCGATAAGACCCAGAAGCCCGGCATTCTTCGCCTTGGCATACTCCTCTTGAGCAATACCCATGACATTGCCCTCGGCAAGCCTAGCCGCGTAGGTTAAGGCGTTGGCCACAACCGGCGAACCTGAAGCGCGGGAGAGAATCAACACCAGCCGCTTGTACCCGTCGCCAATACCAGGGCCGTAACCATAGCCAGTAGCCTCGTAGTTCCCGCCCGTAGAATAAGCCGAGAACATCTTCATTAGAATATTGCCGGTAAGAGTGTCCGTTACCATAACGTCAAAACCGGGGTTCAAAAGATCGTTGCCCCGCATGACAGAGCCGCCATCCGAGCGAACCGACTGCGCCAAGTTCACCTTGTAACCCTTTTTGGCAAGCTCGCCAAGAGCGCGTTCCACCGCCCGGGCGCCGTCCAAGTTGAGAATGCCCACGCTGGGGTTCGCTATACCCATCGCTTTGGCGGCAATCACCCCGTTCACAGCGTTTTTCAACATCGCCCCGACACGGTCGGTGTCCGAAGTGCCGGTCGTGGTGGCAAGATAAAGATCGCGCCCAGCCGCCGGGGTTGTAACACAGCCCACTGTAGACACGCCAATCGGGAAATTGTAGTGCATGGTAACACAGCCCTTAATGTATCCAGAGTCCAAAAGCTCTTCCATTTTGGCGTACATCTGCTTTTCGTCCGCCGCCTCGATTGTTTCAAGCCGGGAATCCGTTTTGGGGCCGATCAGCACCACATCGAAAGCGCCGGTCTTTGCGGCGGCCTCCGCCCCCCTTACAATGTTTTCCACACCGTGCTCGCTGCCAAGAGTCGTTACCGCAACCTTAATCCGCGCCTTTTGCGAGGCTTCAAGCCCGGCTTGAAGCCCGACCGCCGCCTTGCCGCCCGTGTTACGCTGAAGCACGATGGACACCCCGTCGAAAAGATTCGTCATGCGGCCAAGGAAAAGGCTTCCCTTGCCGACTATCATCACCTTGTTAAGAGTGCCGGACGTAAGCTCGTCAAAAGCGAAGCCAAGATAGGGAACCCCGGAGGGAATATGCCCCTGCGTGGGAGCCCAGCCGGTCATGCCGTGTTTGTCGATAAAGGTCTGTATATCGCCCCGCTCGATTTCTTTTCGCATAACGGCCAGCGCGGCTATCATCTTGTAGTTCGCCTCTGGCACATCGCCAGCCCCGGCAGGTTTTGTTATGTCCGGATTCTGCATCTCTACAGAATACTTGTCAATGTCGGAAAGTTTAAGCCCTGCCTTTTCCAAAGGAGAGGCGACAAGAGCTGTCATGACAGCCTGCGGTGCGGAGCCGGTTCCCACTTTGTGCGTGCCGACCAAATCGGTGTTGAACACCGGCGACTTAAAATCATCCTCGCTTACAAGCACGGCAAAGCCGCCGATCACGTCTTCCAGAATGGGCAGGCCTTTTTTCACATGGTCCTTCCCGTTCATGCCCAGTTTGGCGGTCGCCCCGCCTGCCACGACAGCCACGTTTTTGAACGTGCCCGCCCGGACAAGGCTGGCCGCTTCCACAAGCGCGTGGGCGGGCGCGGCGCAAAAGCCGCGTGTGTCCGAACCAGAGGCGTTGACGGCCCCGGAAACCTCGGCGATGGCCTTTGCAAAGTTGCCGCCGCCGCGCTGGTTCATGTCCCCGCAGGCTTCCTCTGAACATTCTATGACATAATCGATGCAGGACAGGTCAATGCCGTGTTTTAGCGCAAGGTTGTTAAGCGCCAAAACCCCGGATGCCTTTGCCACAAGGTTTTCGAATATTACATGGGCGTTAAGGTTTACGTCTATGTCGTGGGCGCGGTTTACGCAAGCGACAAGTTTGCCCTCGTTGTACACCGGCTCCGCATGGTGCTCTGCCACCTGCGTTTCGATTTCGCCAATGGCCGCCCCTGCGCCGATTTTGCCCTCCAGCCCTTTAAGAGCGGGATGCGCGGCGATTTTGGGCGTGACGCCGGCGGCAAAGGCGCTTTCCAGCACGACCAGATCGAATGAATCCACGATTTTAAGCAGGGCGATAAACTCGTCCTGCGGCATAATTTCGCCCAGCCGGCCGAAGCGGCCTGCGCCTGCCACGGCTTTGTCGTACCAAGGGAACTCGTAGCCTTTAAGTGCCTCTGGCGTTATCTGCCCTATGTAAGCCTGATTTGGCGGGTATTCGACAACCTTGTCAAAGGGGCGGATATGCCCAGCGATTTTTTTCAAGTACTCTGAATCCGGGTTGACTATCCGCTCTGTGGTCTGTGTAGTGCCGTTATGCAAAATCATATCCGGCGTATGGACTAGAACATAAGACGCGCCTTTAAGCACGGAATTACTCATTTTTTTCTCCTATTAAAAAACATATCTGAAGGGCAACCCCCCCTAAGTCTATGATACAGCGGCTTTTACGCAAAGTCAACAGAAAAAATCTGCCCGCAGGGGGAAGTTTTCACCAAGGAGGCGAAGAGCTTTGCTTCGCGGGCGGCTGCCGGGGAAGGCCAGTGCAAAGCCCCCTCCGTGAAACTCCTAGGCAAGCGCAGCTTGCCAGCCCTCCGTGGTGGAAAATTCTCCCGCTTGGTCGCCGGCAGAAGCTTGCTCGCCGGGCAGCCGCTCCCGAAGCAAAACTTCGTGCCTTTGTGCCTTTGTGTGAGGCTAAAATTCGATGCGCCCTCCGTGGTGAAAATTCCCCCAATCCCTCACTCCAAAAGCAGGCTCAGGAAACCCTCCGTGTCCAGCGCGTGGAAATACTGGCCTATATCCTCGCCGGCAAGCGCGGCCATTATGTCGTCGCGATTCAGATAACGGCCGGTAAGCCGCGCCGCAAGATCGGCAGGGTCGCGGTTTGAAAAAAAATCACCGTAAAAAGCAAGACCGTTAATCCTGCCCTCGCCGGCAATGTCAAGAAGCACCTCGATCTTGCCACAACCCTCGATACGCCGCGCCTTGCGCAAAGAGTGCGGCGGGGAACCCCCGTAGTTCCAACTCCACCGCGAATAACGCTCTTCGCATAACACACCGACAGCATCCCGGTGCGCCGCCGTTAGCTGAAAATCCACCATGCCCAGAGCCGCGCCAATCTGCCCCTTAAGCGCGGCCCAAAAGTCGGACATCGCAATATCGGACTTCATGTAAGGACGAATATTCGTAACACGACTCTGCACCGACTTTATCCCACGCGACAGAATCTTGTCATCCCCCGGCTTTAACGCCTGGGAAAGCACACTCAAATCGGAATCGTACAAAATCGTGCCGTGATGCATCACACGATTTTGCTTGACATACTGAGCGTTACCCGAAAACTTCTTCCCCTCGACAGTCATATCGTTGCGCCCGGAAAGCTCAACCGGCACCCCGAAGGAACGCAAAGCCTCGCTTACAGGCCTGCAAAAAAACTCAAAGTCAAGAGCCGCATGACCGCCGGCGACATCGCTTATGAACGTAAAGTTTATATTGCCAAGATCGTGATAAACCGCCCCCCCGCCGGAAAGCCTGCGCACAACGGAAATCTCCCTCTCCTTGACAAAGGCCGCGTTTATCTCTTCGCTCGTGTTCTGATGCTTGCCTATGATAATCGAATTGTGGTTTTGCCATAACATAAAGTAGCTGTTTTCCCGTGGCAGCGCGTCAAAAACAAACTGCTCCAAAGCCAAATTCCAACGCGGGTCAGTTTGCCCGCTTTCAATATAATGTACCATGTGTTATAATATCCTTATTCTTGCACTAATGAAAGAGGCAAAGGAGGCGAAGAGCAGTATGAGCGTAGAAGAACTTGCGGAAATTTCCCGGCATTACGGGGCAGATAGCGACTATGTTATCGCGGGGGGGGGCAACACCTCCTTCAAAGACGGAGACACCATGTATGTCAAGGCTTCGGGCGCGGCCTTGGCAGATGCGAGCGCCGGGGCCTTTGTGCGCGTCGGGCGGCGCGCGCTGGACAAAATCTGGGACAGGCAGTATTCGGCGGACAGCGAAGCGCGCGAGCGGGAAGTTCTGGCCGATTTAATGGCCGCCCGCCTGCCGGGGGAGGAGGCAAAACGCCCCAGCGTGGAGACAACCCTGCATGGCCTTTTGCCCTTTGCCTTTGTCGTGCACCTGCACCCGGCGCTAGTCAACGGCGTAACCTGCTCGCGACAGGGGCAGGCGGCGGCAGAGCGACTTTTCCCGCAGGCGGTGTGGATTCCTTCCATAAATCCCGGCTATATTCTCGCGCTGGAGGTGAAAAAGGCACTCGCGGAATTCAAGACGAGGACGGGGGGGGAGGCGCAGGTTATCTTCCTGCAAAACCACGGGGTCTTTGTCGGCGCGGACAGCGCGGGCGAAATAAGGAAAATTTATGAGGAGATGATTGGCCGGCTGCAAAACGAAGTCAAGCGCAAGCCCGACTTCAGCGGAGGGGGCGCGGAAGGTTCGGGCGGCTCGGCGGAGGTGTTGCAAGTTTTGGCACAGCTTGCGGGGGGGGCGGCCTTTGTCCGCAACCGGGAAGTCGCCCGCCTTGTGGAAAGCGAGGCTTCTTTTGCGCCGGTGGCCTCGGCCTTTACGCCCGATCACATCGTCTATGCCGGAAGCGATCCGCTGTTTACGGCGGCCGGCACGAAAGAAGGGATTGAGCTTGCATGGAAGGCGCATATCGAAAAAACAGGCCGCCCGGCTAAAATTGTGGCCGTGCAGGGCCTTGGGGTTTTCGGCGCGGGGACGAGCGAAAAGGCGGCCGGGCTTGCCTTGGAGCTTTTTTTGGACAGCGTCAAGGTGGCCGTTTTTTCCGAGTCTTTCGGGGGGGGGCTTTTTATGACGCGGGACAAGATCGATTTTATCAACAATTGGGAAGTCGAGGCTTTCCGCACGAAAGTTTCCATATAACATAGATAACATGGAGGAAAAAACAAATGAAGACGAAGGCTATCCGTTTGTACGGGGTGAATGATTTGCGGCTGGAAGAGTTCGAGCTGCCGGAAATACGCGACGATGAGATTCTTGCAAAGGTTGTCTCGGACTCGATCTGTATGTCAAGCCACAAGCTGGCCATGCTGGGGGGGGGGCACAAGCGGGTGCGCC
>JGI24700J35501_10930500_pt1 | contig 14760 bp, 12 predicted proteins | sample TergutTh196P1_FD_35501 | JGI IMG/M metagenome (IMG submission 35501) | reverse complement strand
GCGATGACGGCCGCCGCGAAAGCCGCCGGCGCAGGGGAAGTGCCGCTGGCCGGCACCGGCATAGGCGGTCGGGTAAGGCTTGCCGACTTGGCCGCCGCGCCGGCCGCCGCAAGCCCGGCAGCAAGCCAAGGCTTGGCGCATTCGCCGGAGGGCGCAATCACGGAGACCCCGGTAAAGGGCGTGCGAAAAATCATAGCCGACCGGATGCACGCATCCCTTGCCGAAACCGCGCAGTTTACCTTGAACGCCAGCGCGCCGGCGGCCAAACTGCAAGAAGTCCGCGCGCGGATAAAGGCCGGGGGGCATTTTGCCGAAAACCTTGGCCTTGGAAAAATCACCGTGAACGATCTTGTCCTTTTTGCCCTTTCCCGGACACTGCCGCAGTTCCCCTTTATGAACGCGCACAAGGTCGGCGACACAATACGCGCGTTTGAACGGGTTCACTTGGCCTTGGCCGTGGACACAGCCAAGGGGCTTATGGTTCCGGTAATCCGCAACGCCAATCTTCTCTCCCTTGCCCAAATTTCCGCGCAGGCGAAAAGGCTGGCCGGCGACTGCCAAAGCGGGGCGGCAAAACCCGACGAACTTACCGGCTCCACCTTCACCGTGAGCAACCTTGGCAGCGCGGGCGTTACGAGCTTTACGCCGGTGCTCAACACGCCGGAAGTTGCAATCCTCGGCGTGTGCAATATCGAGATGAAACCGATCCAGCTTGCCGGCGGCGAAGAAGAGGGTGGCTGTTGCGGCGTGCGATTTGAGCCGCACATCGGCTTCAGCCTGACGATAAACCACCAGGCCGTGGACGGAGCACCGGCGGCGCGGTTTTTGAAGGCGTTTTGCGAGGCGGTGGCCAACATCGACCTGCTCTTGGCGGCCGGTTAGGGGGGCTTATGTACGACACAATCATAATCGGCGGCGGCCCTGCCGGCTACCTTGCGGCCGAGCGACTGGGGCATCGCGGCAAGAAGGTGCTATTAACAGAAGAAAACCGGCTGGGCGGAACCTGCCTCAACATCGGCTGTATCCCCACCAAGACGCTTTTGAACTCTGCAAAGCTCTACGTCCACGCGAAAGAGGCGGAAAAGTTCGGGGTGAAGGCCGAAAACCTTTCCTACGACTGGGGCGCGATCCAAGGCTGGAAAAACGAGGTGGTGAGCAAGCTCTGCGCCGGGGTGGAAGGCCAGATGAAACGCTACGGCGTGGAAGTGATAAAGGGCCGGGGAGAAATTACCAGCCGCCCCGCCGGGGGAAGGCCTGCCACAGTGCGCTCGGTTTCCCAGGAAGGGAAGACGGCAGAGCACGAGGGTGCGAGCGTCTTGGTCTGCACAGGCTCAAGCCCTGTCATGCTCCCCATTCCCGGCGCGGCGGAAAGCCCCCTCATCGTGAATTCGACCGGGCTTCTTGATCTCCCTTATGTTCCCGCAAGCCTTGCTGTAATCGGCGGCGGGGTGATCGGCCTTGAGTTCGCCGGGCTTTTTTCGGCATTCGGTGCACAGGTAACGGTAATCGAGGCGCAAGATGAAATCGTGCCCTTCATGGACAGGGAGCACGCGCCCATCTTGCGCCGGGCGATGAAGGACGTAAGGTTCGCCCTGGGTTGCAGGGTCGAAAAAATCGAGGGCGGGGCGGTTTTTTATTCCGGCAAAGACGGAAAGGCCGAGACGCTGGAGGCGGAGGTAATCCTCATGGCCGCCGGGCGCAGGCCTGTTTTGGAGGGCTGGGGCGCGGAGGCCGCCGGCATAGGCACAGACCGCCAGGGGGTGGCCGTTGACGAGCGTATGCGCACGAACATCCCCGGCATCTGGGCGGCCGGCGATGTAACGGGGCGCAGTCTGCTTGCCCACTCCGCTTACCGCATGGCCGAGGTCGCCGTCGCGGACATTCTCGGCGAGGGCAACGCGCGTATGCGCTACGATGCGGTTCCCTGGGCGCTTTACGGCCTCACCGAGGCGGCGGGCGCGGGGCTTACCGAACAGCAGGCGGCGGCCGCCGGCATAGAAATCGCCAAGGCGAGCCTTCCAATGAAGGTTTCCGGGCGTTTTGCCGCCGAAAACGGCTTTGCCGGCCTTGGCGCGGTAAAGGTTGTCGCGGGCGCGAAGGACGGGCGCATTCTGGGCGTTCACGCGGTGGGCGCATACGCAAGCGAGTTTATCTGGGGCGCGGCGGCCCTTATCGAGCAGGAAATGCGAGTAAAAGATGTGAAAGAGCTTATTTTCCCGCACCCCACGGTGAGCGAACTTATCCGTGAAGCGGTGTGGGCGATAGAACCAATCGAACCAACAAACAAAGGAGGCGAAAATGCCTAAATCAATCATGGTAGACCCGGCAGAAGTGCGAAAGCCGCAGGTTTTGAAAATCAAGGATATCCCCGTCAATCAGTACAAGGGCGACTTCCAAAAAGAGCTTGCCCTCTACGGCAAGGAAAGGCTTGTGCAAATTTGGCACGACATGGTAACAATCCGGGAGTTCGAGTCCATGCTCAACGAGTACAAAACCAAGGGGGTCTGGGACGGCATCGAGTACAACCACAAGGGGCCTGCCCATCTTTCCATAGGGCAGGAGGCCTCCGCTGTGGGGCAGGCCGTGAACTTAAGCGCGGACGACTACATCTTCGGCAGCCACCGAAGCCACGGGGAGATTCTTGCCAAGTGCTACAGCGCGATCCGCAGTATCGCAGCCGGCGCGGGCGGCGAGCAAAGGCTGGAATCCATAATGAAGGGCTTTCTTGACGGCGAAACGCTGGCCATCGCCGAAAAAGCCCCTTACAAAAGCGTGCAGGATTTGGCCGAAAACTTTGTCCTTTACGGAACCTTGGCCGAAATCTTCGCGCGAAAGGCGGGCTTTAACCGGGGGCTGGGCGGCTCCATGCACGCCTTCTTCACCCCCTTCGGCTCGATGCCGAACAACGCCATCGTGGGCGGGTCGGGCGACATCGCGGTCGGCGCGGCTCTTTTCAAGCGCATCAACGCAAAGCCCGGCATCGTCATCGCCAACATCGGGGACGCGTCGATGGGCTGCGGCCCCGTCTGGGAGGGCATGATGATGGCGGCGATGGATCAGTACCGAAGCCTCTGGCAGCGCAGCCGCAAAAACACCGAGGGGGCGGCCTTGGAGGGCGCGCCGCCGGTGCTCTTCAATTTCTTCAATAATTTTTACGGCATGGGCGGGCAGACTTCCGGCGAAACGATGGGCTACGGCATCATGGCGCGTGTGGGCGCAGGTGTCAACCCGGAAAATATGCACGCCGAGCGTGTGGACGGCTACAATCCGCTGGCTGTCGCCGACGCTATCGCCCGCAAAAAGGCGGTTCTCTTGGAAGGCGGGGGGCCTGTTCTCTTGGACACGCTGACTTACCGTATTTCTGGGCACTCCCCCTCGGACGCTTCCAGCTACCGCACCGGCGACGAGGTAAAGCTCTGGCAGGCCGCCGACTCTATCGAAACTTACGCGGCCTATCTTGTGGAAAACAAGGCGGCCAGCCGCGCCTATCTGGACTTGATTCGCGAGGGTGTCAGGGCGAAGCTGTCCGAGGTGGTAAGGCTTGCGGTAAGCGACGAGGTTTCCCCCCGGATAGGCGGGGCTTTTATCGAGTCGGTCATGTTCTCTGGCGGCAAGGCGGAAAAGCTGGACGAGGGCGAGGCGGAGCTTTCCCAGCCCTTGGCCGAAAACGCGCGGGTCAAGGCTTTGGCGAGCAAGGAACGCTACGGTTTTGACGGCGAGGGCAAGCCTGTTTCCAAAAACAAGGCCTATCAGTACCGGGACGGCCTCTTTGAAGCGTTGGCGCACCGTTTTGCGACCGACCCGACTATGGCGGCCTGGGGCGAGGAAAACCGCGACTGGGGCGGCGCCTTTGCTGTCTACCGGGGGCTTACTGAGCTTTTGCCCTACCACAGGCTTTTCAACAGCCCGATTTCCGAGGGGGCCGTCGTGGGCGCGGGTGTGGGTTACGCGCTTTCCGGCGGACGGGCGGTTGTCGAGCTTATGTACTGCGACTTTATGGGGCGGGCGGGCGACGAGATTTTCAATCAGGCCTCCAAGTGGCAGTCCATGTCGGCGGGGCTTTTGAAGATGCCGCTTGTTGTCAGGGTCTCTGTTGGCAACAAGTACGGGGCGCAGCACAGTCAGGACTGGTCGGCGATAACGGCGCACATTCCGGGGCTTAAGTCCTACTTTCCCGCGACTCCCTACGATGCCAAGGGGATGCTGAACTTGGCTCTTGCCGGCACCGACCCTGTGATTTTCTACGAGAGTCAGCTTTTGTACGACATTAGCGAGCAGTTTGAAAAGGGAGGGGTGCCGCAGGGTTACTACGAAACGCCTGAGGGCGAGCCTGCTCTCCGCAAGATGGGGAGCGACATAACGATTGCCACTTTGGGGGCGACGCTTTACCGGGCGATGGATGCGGCGCGGCTTTTGGAAGATAGGTTCGGTCTTTCTGCCGAGGTGATCGATTTGCGTTTTATCAATCCTCTTAACTACGAGATGATTGTGGAGTCTGTCAAAAAGACGGGCAGGTTGCTTTTAGCAAGCGATGCGGCCGAGCGGGCTTCTTTCCTACACACGGTGGCGAGCAATGTCCAGACTCTTGCTTTCGATTATCTTGACGCGCCGGTTGCCGTGGTGGGTAGTCGCAATTGGATTACTCCCGCGGCGGAGCTTGAAGAGCTTTATTTCCCGCAGGCTGACTGGCTCTTGGACGCGATTCACGAGCGGGTTCTGCCGCTTCCGGGCTACAGCCCCGCGACTGTGCAGTCCGCCGGCGATTTGCTACGCCGGAGCAGGCTGGGGGTGTAACGGGGCAAAGGCACGCACGACAAACGCACGAAAGGTCAGTGGCTGTGAATTTACTCCCATTTTAATCACACAAAGGCGCAAAGACACAAAGGCACAAAGGAGGGGTTATGATAAAGCCTTCCTTTTGCCTCACAATAGAGCAATAGGGGATAATGTAGGGATTAAGCGGCACTTTCTAAGCAAAGCTTTGTGCCTTCGTGCCTTTGTGTGAGATACTTCCGAGGCTCGTGTCGTTCATGCGTTTGTCGTGCAAAGGCACGAGGGGTTGCTTGCGGGCGGCTGTCCGGGGAGGAAGCCCCTGCCGGCCGCAAACGGAGGTTTTATCTTGGGAGCGGTTGCCGGCACGGTATATTTGCTCAAATGGAGCTTTAGGAGAAACTGATGCGCTATGCTGACATGACTGATGAAGAATACGATGCTCTTGATGAAGAGTTGACTCGCAACATTCCCAAGTTGGGACCTAATGGCAGCGATTGGTTTGCACAGCGGGAAATGCGTCTTTTGGGGCTATCGGCTATGACGATTGATTACCTTTTGACTAAGGCGGCATCTGACAAAAAAAGTCCCGCCCAGATTATCGAAGAAATTGTGCAGGAAAAAGTCATCGCCGCCACAGTGTAATTCTTTTCGCCAAGCGGATTCTGCCGCTTCCGGGCTACAGCCCCGCGACTGTGCAGTCCACCGGCGACTTGCTTCGCCGGAGCAGGTTGGGGGTGTAGCTTGAGGCGGCGCGGAGATGCGGCGCATACCGGCCGGTGCTCCTTCAGGGCGCCGGAACCGCCAGACTGGTATGCAAAACTCCCCCGTTAAAAAAACAGACGGGTCAAAAGCACAATCACGGGCAGGGCAAGAACCGTCCGCATTAAAAACAGAACCAAAAGCTTCCATACATTAAGCGGCATCTTCGACTTTACAATAAGCACCCCGGTTTCCGCCATGTAGATAATCTGCACGATAGAAAGAGCGCCCAGAATCACGCGGGTTTGGAAAGGCGCGTCCACGATTAAAAGCGCCGGAATGTACATATCGATAAAGCCGACAAGAGTGGCCGTGGCAAACTCGAAAGCGCCCTCCACCCCCAGAATATGCAAAAAGCCCCCCATAGGCAGGGAAATCGTGTCAAAAATTTCGGTGAACTCCACGACAATAAGGGCAAGCGTGCCCCATGACAGAATTATCGGGATAAGGTCCATGAAAATATTCAGATAGTTCATCGCCCCCGCCCGCGCCACGCCGGCCGCCGTAGAACGCCGCGCCCTTTCGCAGGCAAGCCTCAGCGCCCATTGCCCGGTGGAAACATTTTGCGGCACGTCTTCCTCAATCTGCTTGCCCACCCCCTCAAGATAAGTGTCCGGCAGGCTCCGCAGAGGCCAAATGCGCGGCATAATGAGAGCCAGAATCACGCAGGTTATGCAGACAATAAGATAGAAAAGAAGAAAATACGCCTGAAGCCCTATCGTGCTTGCAATGACAAAGGAAAAAGGCAGGGACACGAAAGAAAAGTTCGTGGCGATAACCGCCGCCTCCCGCCCTGTGTAAAAGCCCCGCTCGTGCTGTCCACGGGTGATTATGACCGAAGCCGCCGAAGAGCCGAACCACGAAGCCATAAGGTCTACCGAAGCGCGGCCCGGCAGGGTGAACAGAAAGCGCACCGCCTTTTTAATCGAAACGCCGATAAACTCCATAAGCCCGAAGTCGGTAACAAGGGGCATGGCTGGAGCTAGAAAAATGAAAATGACCACAAGCCCGGCGACAAGGCTTAACATTAAATCGCCAGTCCAGCTTCGTATTACAAAATCAGGGCCGACATCCAAAAAAATCATCCATATAACGGCAAAGCCTATAGCTTTGCTGGCAAAGTATACGGGCGAACATTGGAAAATCTCGCGCACTTTGGGGTTGTTCACGAGAAACCCCGGCTTTACTGTGTAAGCGAGCACGCTTCCCAAAAGCGAGGCGGTAATGGCGATCAGAGCCAGAAGGTAGTGCAGCCCCATGCTGCCCAGGTTGTATTGGCCAACCTCGATTTGGCTAAAAACGCCTCTGAGCCAGTCGATGGCTATCCCCAGGGGGATGTTGAAGGCCTGCCCGTGGGGCAGGGGGGTAAGGAATAAAAACACCCCGACAAGCGAGATTCCTGCAAATTTTAAAATATTTGCTCCCTCGGGCGGCTGCCCAAGGCTTTGATTTTGAAAGCGCGCTATATGCGCGTCTTCGGTTGAGGGCTTTTTTTCGTCCGACATTGAAGTCTCCTTAAAAATAGTTTTGAAAGCCGCGCCTAAAGCCGGGGCGCCCTTACATGGCCCTTTTTCTGCCGGTGCGGCTTTTTTCAGCATATTAAGAATACACTTATTACGCGGTTGTGGGAAGAGTGCGCCGGCGGGGTTACACGACAAACGCATGAATGCTCGAGCCTCGGAAGTATCTCACACAAAGGCACATCGAACCAAAGGTTCGCGGCACAAAGCACTGATTAGAAAGCCCTGCTTCATTCCTACTTCTTCTTTCCGCTCTTATGTTCGGTAATGATGCAAAAGGAAGGCGTGGGCTTACCGTAGCTCAATCCTAACCTTTGTGCCTTCGTGCCGCGAACCGTAGGTTCGATGTGCCTTTGTGTGATTAAAATGGGAGTAAAGTCCGAGGCTCAGGCCTTAACCCCTTTTGTGCCTCCGTGTGAGGCTAAAATTCGATGCGTCTTTTGTGTGGTTTTTTCGGAAATTATTCAACAGGGCTATTGACCTAAAAACGGTTTTCGGTTAAAATCTTTGTATAGTTGCTGCCGGCTGGCCAAGGCGGGCGGCGCGTTATTTTCAAGGAATGTGGAGAAACAAATGTACGCACTGGTTGAATTCAAAGGAAAGCAATACAAGGCCGAAAAAGGGGCACTGTTAAAGGTTAGCAAGCTGGATGCAGAGCCGGGAACGGCCATTGACATTGACACTGTGCTTTTGCTGTCCGACGGCACACTTAAAATCGGCTCGCCCTATGTGAAGGGCGCGAAGGTTTCCGCTACGGTGGAATCGCACGGGAAAGACAAAAAAATCGTGGTTTTCAAGTACAAGCCGAAAAAAGACTACAGGCGCAAGCAGGGACACCGGCAGCAGTACTCGATTATAAAAATCGAAGGAATCGCGGCCTCTTAATTTCCGGGGGCACTTTGATACGGATAGAGGCGCTTGTTGACGATGCCGGGGTTTTGCGGTTTTGCAAGGCCGTTGGGCACGGCGGCCGGGGAAACGCCGGCTCGGATATTGTCTGCGCGGCAGTCTCGGTCTTAATGCGCGGCGCGCACAGAACTCTTTCGGGCAGAAAGGGGATAACTTTGCGCGCGGATGCCCCCCAGCCGGGGCTTTTTTGGCTGGAAGCCGATTATTCGGCAGAAGGGAAGGAATTTCTTTTTGCATCGGGGGCTTTTCTTTTGGAAGGGCTTGCCTCCGTAGCGGAAGAATTCCCTGAAAATTGCAAATTAATTGTTCGCACAGAACGGAGGTCGTAATATGGCAAGGAAACGCGGCGGCAGCGGCGCAAAAAACGGAAGGGACTCGAATCCCAAGTATTTAGGCATTAAGGTTTACGGCGGGCAGGCCGTCAAAGCGGGGGCTATCATTGTCCGCCAGCGCGGGACGAAGATTCATCCCGGCGCCAACGTGGGTTGCGGCGGCGACTACACGCTTTTCGCGCTTGCCGAAGGCACTGTCTGTTTCCACACCCGGCGCGGGCGCAAGCTTGCCTCGGTAACTCAGGCGGCGGCTGACTGAACCGGGCGCTTTTGCGGTTGCAGTTTGCACAGCAATTTGCGACCGCAATTTGCGGCGTTTTTTAAGGGCGTTTTTTTACCGTGAATAAGTTTGCCGACGAAGCCTTTATCGAAGTTTCCTCCGGCGCGGGCGGCAACGGCTGCGCCGCTTTCCGGCGTGAAAAGTATGTGCCCAAGGGCGGCCCGGCCGGCGGCGACGGCGGCAGGGGAGGGGACGTGGTTTTTACCGTGCGGCGCAATCTGCGTACTCTTGTGCACCTGTGCCACAGGCAGTGCTTCAAGGCGGAAAACGGCAGGGACGGCGAGGGCAGTGCGCGTTACGGGCGCAAGGGGCAGGACATTGTAATCCCCCTGCCGCCCGGCTCGGTTATCCGCGATGCGGCCAGCGGCGATCTTATCCGCGACTTTTCCAGCCAAAGCGGCGACTTTGTTTTTCTCAAAGGCGGCAACGGCGGCTGGGGCAACCTTCATTTTAAGTCCTCCGTAAACCGCGCCCCGAGCAAGGCTCTTGCGGGCAAGCCGGGAAAGACTGCTCGGCTAAAGGTGGAGCTTGAGATCATGGCCGACATAGGGCTTGTGGGCTTTCCCAACGCCGGTAAATCCAGCCTGCTCGACCGCTTTACAAACGCCCGCCCCAAAATCGCCCCCTATCCCTTTACCACAAAAATCCCCAATCTGGGCATTCTTACTGTGGGCGCGAAGGAAAGAGGGCAGGGCAGGGACATTGTCATCGCCGACATCCCCGGCCTTATCGAGGGGGCCTCTTCGGGGGCGGGGCTTGGCATCCGTTTTCTAAAGCATATTTCAAGGACTGCCGCGCTGGCCTTTCTTGTTGACTTGGGCGACGAGGGCTTTCTTGACGCTTTCGATGTTTTGCAAAAGGAGCTTGAATCATTCTCCCCCCGGCTTGCGGAAAAAAAGCGGCTTCTTGTGGGGACAAAGACGGACTTGGACGAAGACGGGCAGAGGCTCCGCCAGCTTAAGGAAAAATACCCGCAAGAGGTCTTTATCGGAATCAGCGTGTTTTCCGGGGACGGGATAGCGGATTTGGCTTACGAGTTTGCCCGGCTTACGGAAGAGGGGGAGCAGGAAGCGGCGCTTCTTGCGGGGCAAGAAGCGGGGCAAGAAGCGGGGCATTATACGGCGCAAGATGCCGATATATATATAGAAGACAGTGATTTTGCTTTTGGCGAGGATGATTTATGAAACTTGCAGTGCTGGGGGGCAGTTTTAACCCGGTACATATTGGGCATCTTTTTGTGGCGCAGACGGTTATTTCCTCCTTGCAGTGCGATAGGGTGGTTATGGTTCCGGCTTATCGTTCCCCTTTTAAGCTTTCGGCCAAGGGTATGGAAGAGACGGCGAAAGACCGCATGGAGATGCTGGCCGCTTCTATCGCGGCAGACCCGCGTCTTACTTTTGACGACTGCGAAATCCGGCGGGAGGGTATTTCTTACACGGTTGACACTCTTAAAGACATTATTTTCCGTTATATGCCCACGGGCAAGCCAGTCCTTGTTATCGGCGATGATTTGGCGGCGGAGTTTCCCAAGTGGCGCGAAAACGAAAAGATTCTTGAGCTTGCCGACATTGTTATCGCCCGCCGGCAGGACTGCGGGCAGACGGTTTTCCCTTTTCCGAATATCCGGCTGGACAACGATTTTATCAATGTGTCATCGGCTATGGTCAGGGAAAGGGTCGGTTCGGGGGAAAATTGGCGCGCTCTTGTGCCGGAGGGGGCAAGGGCTGTTATCGAAGAGAAGCGGCTTTACGGTCTTGACGGCGGCGCGGTTAGCGGCGCGGCGGAGGGCGGGGCTTTTAGGCGGGAGATTTTTTGCATTGAGGCTTTGGCGCGGGAAACTCTTGGGATTTACCGTTTTATTCATTCCCGCAATACGGCGCTTCTGGCTTATGATCTTTGCCGTCGTTTCGCTTTGGAGCCGGCGGCGGGGTATCTTGCCGGCATTGCCCACGATTTGTGCAAGGGTTTTAAGGATAAAGAGGTTATCGAGCTTGCCCAGTCCGACGGGCGGGGTATTTCCAAGCTGGAAAGGGACAAGCCCGGCCGGCTTTTGCACGGAAGGGCTGCGGCGGTATTGCTAAAGGAGCGTTTTTGCATCTATAATAAGGATATTCTGGATGCGGTGGCTTTTCACACTACCGGCGGCTCTTCTATGGGCGCTTTGGCCAAGGTTGTTTACATTGCCGACAAGGCCGAGGTTTCCCGCGAAAGTGATGCGGCGGCTCTTAGAAGGATGTGCAGGGAGGAGGCAGATTTGGACAGGCTTTTTTTCGCGGCTTTGAGTTCCGTGGCTTCCAAGCTGCATTCAAAAAAACACGAGTTGTCCGACGAGTCGTTGCGTCTGCTGGAAGTTTTGAAAGCGAAGTATTCCTAGACGGCCGGGGGGCTGGCTAGCGCGGCAAGGGGCAAGGGGCAAAGAGTAGAGGTAAGGGGGTAAAAATGAGAAGGTCAAGGTTCAAGATTGAAGCTTCGGGGCTTTTGCTTGCGATTATTGTGATTTTTTTCGCTACGGGGGTTGCCGCCGCCGTTTTTGCCCTGCAAAGCGACGCTGTCGCAGAGGCAAGCGCGCGGGACGGGGTTATCAGTGTTCTTTATGTGATCGAAAAAGACGACAAACCCTTGAGTTCTTTCGTCCTTATGTATTACCCGCTTACTAGGCGCGCCGCGATTTTCGACATTCCCAGCGAGACCGGGCTTTTGCTGGCGGGGGTTAATCAAGTAAACAGGATCGACTCCATTTACAATCCCCAGCGGCTTTCCGCCTTTGAAAACGAGGTTGAAAGGCTTCTTGGCATCAATCTTAGTTTTTCCGTTGTCATGACTTTGGAAAATTTGGGCAAGTTGGTTGATCTTTTGGGCGGTGTCGAGGTTTTTATCCCGGCGCCTGTCAACATAGTTAACGAATCCCAGACTATTCTTTTTCCCTCTGGCATGGTTTTGCTTGACGGCGATAAGGCGAGCCTTTTCGCTTCTTTCGAGCTTCCAGAAGAAGAGCGGGAGCAAATCATGCTGCGCCGGCAGCGTTTCTTTTTGAGCTTTTTAAGGCGGCAGGGGGAGATGAACGAAATGTTGCGTAACCGGGATGTGGCGCGGCTTTACCATTCTTTTCTTCGTACCGACATGAGCGCGCGCACTAGGATGCGGCTTTTTGACGAGTTTAGCCAGATTAACACAGACCGTATTGCGGTGCAGGCTGTGGGGGGCAACTTTCGCGTGGTGCAGGACCAAATGCTGCTTATTCCGCACTGGGACGGCACTCTTGTAAGGCAGATTGTGCGCCAAGCCCAGGGGATGCTCACCCGGCAGGTTGAAGGGGCTTTGACCGAGCGGACTTTGACGGTGGAGGTGCTTAACGGGACGACTGTAACAGGTCTTGCCGCAAGGACGGCCGACCTTTTAAGGAGTTTCGGCTATGACGTTATCGCTACCGGCAACGCTTACCGAAACAATATTGAGCAGACGGAAATTATCGACCGCTATATTGACGCGGAAATGGGCAGGGCTTTTGCCGACATTATTCGCGGCAACAATATAAGGCGGCAGCCTCTTGCAGAGGGTGTTCCCGAAGAGGTGGAGTTCGGCTTGCAGGAGTTTAACTACAGGGCGGATTTTACCCTGATTCTGGGAAGGGATTTTAATGGAAGATTTGTTGTCGGAAACTGAACCGGGCACCGCGGGCACCGCGGGCACGACGGACACGAAGGGCACGACGGGGGCAGCCGCTGCCGGGTGGGTGTACAAGTTGGGCGAGGTGCTTAAAGCGCATAACGGTCAGGATGTGGCCGTTATCGATGTAAGGGCGCAGATTGACTGGACTGATTTTTTTATCATTGCCGGCGCTACTAGTTTTGCCCATCTTGACGGTCTTGAAAGGTACGCGAAAGAGTTTTGCGACGAAAACGGCATAGAGATTTTGCGCAAGTCGGGCAAAAACGTAAAGGTTGAAGACGGCTGGCGGATTATCGACTTAGGCCAGGCGGTTGTGCATCTTATGAATAAAAGCGCGCGCGATTTTTACGATTTGGAAAGGCTTGTCTCTGTCGGATGGCGTAGCAAGGACAGCTTGCAAATACTCTAATGGAAAAAATCTTTGCGTCAAAAACTTTCAAAAGGCTTTTCCCGTATTTTTTGCTGGCTCTGGCGGTAATTGTCGCGCATAGGTTTGTTAGCGAGTTTGGCTATTTCGCAAACATTGTTTCGATACTGCTTGGGATTATGACTCCCTTTTTTTACGGCCTTGTGATCGCCTACATTGCCAACATTCCGTGCAGCGGTATACAGCGGCTTCTTGGCAAGTCTAAAAACTCCTTCCTGCTTAAAAAAAAGAAGGGCTTGAGCATTCTCATTGTGGCGGCCATTTTTCTTTTCATTTTGACGCTTACGCTGAATCTGATTATTCCGCAGATTGTAAGCAGTGTATCTCTTTTCATCGCAAGTTTTCCGGCAAATATGGAAGATGTCTCGTATTTTATTGACGATGTATCCCGCCGTATTGAGAATTGGATTCCTTTCGAGCTTCCAATGGGGTTTCAAATAAGCGCGGAGCCGGTATTGGAGTTTCTCCAAAGCTGGATTGCGAACTTTAGTTTGGAAAACCTGGCCGACCCGCTTAACGCGCTGTTAAACTTTTCGGCGGCGATTTTCACAAATGTTTTTACCGCGCTTATCGCCATTATTTCGGCGATTTACATTATTCTGGAAAAAGAAAAGTTCAAGGGGTTTCTTTGCAGGCTTTTGAAGGTGTTCGCATCGGATGCGGTTTATAACAATACGTTAATGTATTCGCGCAGTCTTAACAGGAAGTTTCGCCAGTATATTAACACGCAGACTATCGACGGGCTTATTCTCGGCACGATTGTCGGGGTGGTGTTGTCTATTATGGGTTCCCCTTACGCATTGGTTCTTGGCATAACGCTTGGGGTGGTAAACTACATTCCGTACTTTGGCTCGATTTTTGGCACGCTTCTGGCGGTTCTTGTGGTTATGTTTACGCAAACCTTCACGCTTGGGCTGATCGCGGCGGCGGTGCTTTTTGTTATCCAGCAAATCGACGCAAACGTTATCCAGCCCCGGCTTATGAGCGGCTCTTTCGCCCTTAGCCCGCTTTTGGTTATCGTAAGCATAAGCATAGGCGGCGCGGCCGCCGGCATCTTCGGCATGATTGTGGCGATTCCCATTGTCGCGGTTATTATGGAAATGGCCGAAAATGTTATCGCCCATTTCGAGCGCAAGAAGTTTGGCCAAACCGAAGATGGGGGAGGGGAGTAGTGCTTGCAAGCAAGCCGGCTTGTAAGCTACGCACAATCACCTAACGGAGATCGAATCACCTAACGGTGATTGAATCACCTAACGGTGATTGTGCGGGTGGTTTTTTTATATTGTGCCGTCCCAGGTGCTGACCTTTTCCGCCTTCATGTCTTCCTCGTCGAACCAGCGTGTTGTAACGGCCTTCGTCTCGGTAAAGAACCGGTAGCCGTCTTTGCCAAGGCAGTGCAAGTCGCCGAAGAAAGAATCCTTGTGGCCAGTGAAGGGGAACATTCCAACGGGAACCGGGATGCCGACATTGATCCCCACCATGCCGCCGTGGGTCTTGCGCGAAAACTCGCGCGCGTAGTAGCCGTTCTGCGTGAAAATAACAGAGCCGTTGGCAAAGGGGCTGGCATTCATAATCGCAAGCCCTTCGTTAAAGTCCTTCACCCTTTTTATGCACAAAACGGGGCCGAAGATTTCGCTGTCCCCCACCGTCATGCCGGCTTTGACATGGTCAAGGATTGTCGGGCCAATGTAAAAGCCGCCCTCGTAACCGGGAACTTTGTAATTCCTGCCGTCAAGCACGACTTTTGCCCCTTCGTCAACGCCCTTCTGTATCCAGTCCTCCACAAACTTTTTGTGGCCGGCGTTTACCACAGGCCCCATGCCGGAATCTTTTTCATAAGCCGGCCCCACTTTCAGCTTTTTCGCCTTTTCTACGATAGACGCGACAAGTTTGTCCGCAACGCTTTCCTGCACGACGATTACCGGAAGCGCCATGCAACGCTCGCCCGCGCAGCCGAAGGCGGAGTTGATAATCCCTGCGGCGGTGCGGTCGATTGGCGCGTCTTCCAGCACCAGCGCGTGGTTCTTCGCTTCGCATAACGCCTGCACCCGCTTGCCGTTTTTCGCCGCAAGCTCGTACACATGAAGCCCC
>JGI24700J35501_10930501_pt1 | contig 14772 bp, 12 predicted proteins | sample TergutTh196P1_FD_35501 | JGI IMG/M metagenome (IMG submission 35501) | reverse complement strand
CTATCTCTTCATTAAAATATGTTCAACCCGATTTTATCCTGTTCAAAGAAAATGAATATATCGAAAATAAAAAAGGAACGAAAACGGCTGGTTTTCCAGATTTGGTGGTCGAAGTTTGGTCAGACGACAATAGCAAGCAACATCGAAAGGAAAAACAAAACCTATACGCAAGTTCTCCAGTAACGGAATTTTGGCAAATAGAACAAGATAGCAACATCGTAAAACGTAGCCTTGGCAAAACGCAACTAAAAAGTTTATCCTTAACGGAAGATTTGTACACCGAAAGTGGAATTACAGTAAATATATCCCATTTGGCTTTGTAAGAAAGAGGGTAAAATTATGGGAAGTACAGTTTTAGGAAATAGAATTTTTACAAGTATAAAATATATCAGTCATTTTAACTACTTTAATTATTTTGAAATGTCCGTATCTAGGCGGCATGACGATATATTAACGGATTTATTGGGAGAATTATACGTAGCAGGTTACAAAAAATCGTCTCATTTTTCCAAAGAGGGCAGAGATTTAGTTTACAATGATAACTTTGCAGATAATACCGCCAAATTGATTGATATTTCCAAGTTGACAGATATAAATTATTTTAAGAATAAATCTATTTCTTCATTAGAATATGTTGTACCCGATTTTATCCTGTTTAAGGAAAATGAATACATCGAAAATAAAAAGGGAACAAGAACAGCTGGTCGTCCAGATTTAGTTGTCGAAGTTTGGTCAGACGGCAATGATGACATAGATATTTTGAACAAACAAAACCTATACGCAAGTTCTCCAGTAACGGAATTTTGGCAAATAGAACAAGACAGCAACATCGTAAAACGCAGCATTGGCAAAACGCAACTAAAAAGTTTATCCTTAACGGAAGATTTGTATACCGAAAGCGGAATTACTGTAAATATATCCCATTTAGCTTTGCAAAATTAAATTTAGGAGGAAAAATTATGGAATTTTATGAATCCTGCACGCCCGGCAGACAAAGTGAAATATTAACACATATATTTGGTCAACTTTATGGGCAATTACCGCAATCCGCATATTTGCGCAAAGGCGACCGAGATTTAGTTTATTGGAGCGACTTTCGCGAACAGAGCGCAGAATTGGTTGACCTTTCCAAAATAACCGACTTTGAACATTTCAAAGACGAAGTTATGGAAGTAATGAACTGTCTTTTGCCCGATATACTTTTGTTTCACAAACAGGAATATATCGAAGACAATATATTGCAAACAAAAGTGGCGGGCCGTCCCGATTTAATAATTGAATTGCGATTTTTTCGCCACAGCGAAGAATACACCGAACTAAAAAATTTGCTGTACTCAAAATCTCCTGTAACGGAACTTTGGCAATTAACTTTGGATAGCAACCTCGTAAAACGAAGTATCGGCACAACAAAGCTAAAAGATTTATCTTTGGAGGAAAAATTGTACACCGAAAGCGGACTTGTCGTTAATATACCCCATTTGGCTTTATAGGAGGCAAAACTATGGTTGACAAATTGGACTCGCTTTACAATGGCATCTTGGAACTATTTACAAGTGAACTTGGCAACGAACATCGAAACGGCACAGAATACACTATTGGTAAGTTTACAGGAATAGGTTTTCTTTTCCCAAAAGAAGATTGCGAAAAACCTCCGCTAATTTCACTAAAACGGCAAAAAAACGCCGTGCATATTTATGCAATAAACTTGGAAAAATATGCTCCGATTTTTGGAAAAAGTGCTGTAGGTAAAGGATGTATACGTGTAAAATCGTTGAATAACGAGCGTTTGCAAGCAATAAAAGAAATTATCAGTAAAAATAAACAAAAATTAAGATAACACAAATGTCTTATGTATTTTGGAAAGAGGTTTTGTCGTGAATAGCAACCGAAAAATATACATAGCTGACGATGAATTAAATCTTAGACGAGGAATAAGGCAATTTTTAGAAGCGGATGGCTATTTTGTGCGTGATTTTGAAGACGGAGAGTCTCTGTTGGCGGCTTTTCGGGAAGAAGAAGCGGACATTGTTATTTTGGATATAATGATGCCAGGAATGGACGGCTTTACAATTTGTCAAGAAATCCGCAAAATTAGCACTGTTCCCGTAATTATAACCACCGCAAAAGATACCGAAGCGGATTATTCGCAAGGTTTGGCGGCTGGCACGGACGACTACATAACCAAGCCATTTAGCCCTAAAATGCTCGCAATGAAAATTGAAATGTTTATACGGCGATTAGATTATGAACGAGAATACGCCGAACGCGACTTAATGACTGGGCTTTACAACAAAGTCAACGGCATAAAACACGTTGAAAATAAAATTCGTGTTATGCACGATATGAATAAATCCGAAAAAGCTGACCGCAGCTCTGACACGCTTGAACCTGTTAGAGGTGCACTTTTTGTTATGGATATTGATAATTTTAAGAATGTAAACGATACATTGGGACATCCTGTTGGCGACCAAGTTATTATTGACGTTTCGCAGGCTCTTTTGAGATTGTTTCGCAGTACCGATATTTTATTTAGATACGGCGGCGATGAATTTGTCGCATTTGCCGTTGACTTTGTGGATAACAATTTTGTTTCCCACAAAGCCGAGGAAATTTGCAAGGCAATAAGGCAAAGTTACAGCAATAGCCAACATACCTGCAAAATTTCCGCCAGCATAGGAATTGCATATTTTCCCGAACACGCGCATAATTATACACAACTATTAGAGGCAGCCGACAAAGCTCTATACAAAGCCAAAGAAAATGGCAAGGATGGTTATTTCATTTATGAAAATATCTAAAACAAAAGCACCTAAACTTCAAACTCGCATTAAAAATCAACTTGCAAAAACACTTGACAATTTGTTGAAAATTCCCAACATGAAGGTAAAAATGCGAACCAGAATACTGTTGACTTATACGGTTTTGTTGTTGTCTACTTTTTTGATTGTAATAATTATTTTTAACATTGCCGCAAATCAGCACATTCACACAACCGCAATAAATCAATTACAATTTGGCAATGCCGCAATCTCGGATATTTCGGGAGATTCGGGGCATACAAATTTGAATGCAAATGTCAACCCAACTCCTCAAGTTGTTTTGGGAATCAACAATTATCGAGTGCATACAAATACTTTTCCGTTGCGGCGTGTCAATGGTCAATTTTATCGCCAAGATTCCAATAGCGAAGTTACAGAAATTTTGGACAAAATAAACGAAGCCCAAATGACGGTTGAAGAATTGCATCACAGGAGAATAAATACAGCAAGCGGCGTTTATTATGTTTTGTTGCATCCGTCGCCGAGCAGTCAACCTAATTTGGAAGGGCATTATTGGCTAGTTTACGTTGACGTTACTGGACTTTCGCATTTTGTTGATACTGTGAATATGTTCATAATTTCGATAATGGTGATAATGGGCTTAATTGCGGTTTGCGTTGCGTATTTTTTGTCAAGGTCGATTACGCAGCCGATTCAAGATTTAGAGCAGCTTTCGATGGATATTGGCAACGGCAAATTTACGGCGAAAAATCTGCAATTAAAAGATATTGAACTGGAAAATTTGAACCATTCTTTGAACAAAACCGCAAAAAAATTGGGCGTTTATGACGAAAGCCAAAAGTTCTTTTTTCAAAATGTTTCGCACGAATTGCGTACGCCGATAATGTCGGTAAAATGCTATGCAGAGGGCATTCATTACGATGTAATGGAACCAAAAGAGGCAAGCCGCATAATTTTAGAAGAAACTGACCGACTTACTACATTAGTAGAAGATATTTTGTATATTTCGAGGATTGACAATATAACTTCCAGTTACAAGCAATCGGTTGTCAATTTGTCAGAGCTTATACAAAAGTGCATTATTCAGCAAAAAGCGATAGCGGATTCTAAAGCAATCGCCTTTGATTGCACTAAAGTTGACGCATCGATTGAGCAAATTTGCGTTGAAGATTTAATTGGCAGAGTTATCAGCAATTTGATTTCTAATGCGATACGTTATGCAAAATCGACAATTTATTTCACGTGTTGCAGGCAAAACAACGAGGTTATTATGACCGTTTTAGACGACGGACCAGGATTAGACGAGGCGAATATTCATCGAGTTTTTGACCGCTTTTACAAAGGAAAAGGTGGACATCATGGAATCGGTTTGGCGATTGTTAAAGCAATAATCGATCAGCAAAACGCCATTATAAAAGCGGAAAATTCCAAAACGGGTGGCGCTTTGTTTACCGTTATTTTTAGCGAAAAAACTGACGAAAATGTGCTTGTTGTTAAATCTAAAGTTGAATATGGTGCGGTTGTTACTGCTAATTAGGGTTATTGTAGATTAAATTAAAAATAATCGAATGTTAAAAACAATCGAACGTTAAAAACAATCGATTGTTTTTTATAAATGGCGAAAATGTATATAACGGGCGGATAATATCCGCCCCTACAAATCGCCAACCGTAGGGGCGGATATTATCCGCCCGCATTTTTGTCGAGTTGAATTAAAATCAAAAATAAAATTCACGAAATTTAACAAAAAAATTTACCTAAATTTTTCCTAAAATATTTTAATAAAATTGCGTAAATTTTTAGGTAATTTTTTTATTTTGTTGTTGCAAAAAAATTTTTAACTTGATATAATGCTATTGTATCACTCAAACTTAACAAAAAATGCGGGTCAAGGGCACTGTTCTTTTGTCCACTGGACAAAATTCAGCCTTGCGGGTGTGGGCAGCCTGCCCGCCGGCAGGCGGGCGCCCGAGGTTTTGTGAAATTGTTTGAGTATTACAAGTTAATTTGGGGGGAATTTTATGAAAAAATCACGGTTTGGCGGTACAAAAATCAATCCAGATAAATTTGACAGAAGTCAAATAAAATTCTTTTTGATTTTGATACCTGTTGCAATTTTTATGGCGTTGCCAATAATTTTTATATTTAATCATGCGTTTAAGCCATTTAGCGAACTTTTTGCGTTTCCACCTCGTTTTTTTGTGCAACGACCAACTTTAATAAATTTTACAAGCCTTTTTGCAGCACGTCAATTAGGTGCAATGCCGATGAGCCGCTATTTTTTCAACAGCATAACTGTTGCGGGCGTTATTGTTGTGCTAAACATCATTATTTCAACAATGGCGGCATATGCTTTGTCCAAAAAGGATTTTCGGCTAAAAAAAATTATGTTTGAGATTAACACAGTGGCGTTGATGTTTGTGCCTGTTGCAGTGGCTATTCCGCGATATTTGGTAGTTTCTGGGATTGGACTAATCGACAGTTTTTGGGTGCATATAATTCCTCTTATTGCGATGCCCGTTGGACTTTTCTTGGTAAAGCAATTTATGGATCAAGTGCCAGATTCTCTTATCGAAGCCGCCAAAATAGACGGTGCAAACGATTATTACATTTATTACAAAATTGTTTTGCCGCTAATAAAACCAGCGGTTGCAACGGTGGCTATTTTGTCGTTTCAATCTGCGTGGAACAACATCGAAACTTCCGCAATTTACGTAAATAACGAAAGTTTGCGAACATTTGCGTTTTTTATGAATAGCCTTGGCGGAATGGGCGGCGAACTTGGCGGCAATGTTGCGGCAGCGGGAATTTCCGCGGCTGCAAGCCTGTTGATGTTTATTCCCAATTTGCTGATATTTATATTTATGCAAAGTAAAGTAATGGACACAATGGCACATTCTGGCATAAAATAGGGGGCTTAACCATGAAAAAATTTACCTTTGTTTTTTTAACCTTTTTAATATCTTTCATATTTATATTTTTTGACTTTTTTGACTTTCTCGACAATACAGTAAATGCCGCAGAAACAACGCCGTTTAATACTTTTGCAATGTCTGTTGACGGTTTTTGGGTGTACACAAGACAAGCCTACAATCCAGCGGATATTATAACGCATCCGCAAATGAACACTCCGCAAGATTTATTTATCGATATAAATAATTATCTATATATAGCTGATTCTGGCGGTCGCATTTTTGTATTTGACGAAAATCAAAATTTTGTTACCATTGTTGGCGAAGACGATTTGAGCAATCCTACAGGGGTTTCCGTTGACAATTACGGCAATATTTTTGTTGCGGACGGCGATTTTGTGAAAATGTTTTCGCCGTTCACGGATGGCGGCGAATTTGTCAACTCGTTTGGGCGACCAGATTCTGTGCTGTTCGGCACAACAGAGCCGTTTCGCCCGTTAAAATTAGATGTAAATCCGCACGGGATAATTTTTATTGCGGGAGAAGCGGCTCACAATGGGCTTATTATGCTAAATCAAGATGGCGAATTTTTGGGCTATTTTGGAGCAAACCAAGTAAATTTGACACTTTTTCAAACGTTGCAAAACATTTTTACGCCCCGCGATCAGCGCCAATTTTTGAATGTTCCTCTGCCGCCGACAAATTTGGCAATAGATACACGAGGCACGGTTTTTACTGTATCTCAAGGTTTGGTTGGCGATACGCTGAAAAAGTTGAATGTATCGGGAAACAACATTGCAGGAACTATAGCGACATCTTCCGATACAATCGACATTGCGTTGGCGAACCACGGCGGATTTTTCACGATTGACACGCAAGGTACAATAATCGAATTTAACTCGGAAGGATTGCCGATATTTGCGTTTGGCATAACCGATCCTGCGGTGCAACGAATGGGCGTTTTTCTTATGCCAACCGCAATAGTACAGGATGCAAATAGCAATATTTTTGTGGCGGATTCTGTTGCTGGATTTGTGCATATTTTTGTACCCACAGACTTTGCAAGTAGCGTACACACTGCAATGGCGTATTTTGACCTTGGTATGTACGTTGAAAGCATGGCATATTGGAACGAAGTTTTGCGGTTTCATTCGGGATTTTCGCTAGCAAATATGGCAATCGGTCAAGCACGATTTTTACAAGAGGATTTTAACGCCGCAAGAGACAGTTTTTTTGTGGCAGGTTATCGCAACGGCTATTCCGAGGCATTTTGGGAATTGCGCAACGAGTGGATGTTACTTCATGCGGGCCCGCTTGCTATGGGATTTATTGCATTTTGGTTTATGCTAAAGGGTTTTAACACGGTTCGCTTAAAAAGTGAAAATACCGCCGTTAGCAAGCCGAGCAAATTCAAAACTCTGTTACGAGAAATATCTCATGCAAAAAAAGTGTTGACTAATCCGCCAGACGCATTTTACGAGATACGTTTTCACAAAAAGGCGAGCGTGCTTTCTGCAACCGTGATATATATTGTGCTACTTTTGGCGTATTTGCTTTCTTTGATTGGGCGAGGATTTATCTTTGAACAAATGTTTTTCTTTTTTAGCGTTCCTATGATGTTGCTGATGTTTGCTGGCGTTGTGGCTTTGTTTGTGGTAATAAATTATCTTGTTGCAACAATTAACGAGGGCGAAGGTAGCTTAAAAAATGTATATATATGCACGGCTTATACAAGCGTTCCGTTTATTTTGTTTGCAGTGCCAGCAGTTATCCTATCTCAAATATTAACCCTAAACGAGAGTTTTTTGTTTGATTTTGTGGTACAGGTTTCTGTGATTTGGTCGCTAGTTTTGGTATTTTTAATGGTAAAAGAATTGCACGATTACGAAATTGGCGCAACTGTAAAAAATTTGATTTTAACCGTTTTTGTGTCAACAGTGCTAGTGATTACTGTGTTTGTAATGTATTTGCTAGTCGAACAGTTGTTTACATTTTTGCAAAACATATTTTTGGAATTTGCGGCACGGATATGAGCAAAATATGTCCACACGATTTTGTGCGATATAGCCGTTTGATTTGTAATAGTCGATAGGCATTTCGTAGGGGCGGATATTATCCGCCCGTTTTATCCCCACTAAATTATCCGCCAATTTTCTCCCCATTAAATTATCCGCCCATTTTCTCCCACATTAAATTATTCGCCAATTTTCTCCCACATTAAATTATCCTATCATTTTCTCCCATATTAAATAGTCGGCAATTTTTTATATTGGCGTGTCAAAATTCCATTGAATTTCCTATATATTCGCAAGTTTAGCCATGCGGGCGGATAATATCCGCCCCTACGTTTTTGCAGAAACAACCGTCTCCGCCCGTCCATTTGTTACAAATTCAAAATTTTTAATCATATAAAAAAATTATTTTACTATCGAAAATCTTTAGCAATTTTTCGCCCTGTCGAAGTTTGTGCAATGCCGCCGTCTGCGGTTTCTTTTAGGCTGGTGGGCATTTGCTTGCCAACTTTTGCCATTGCCTTAATTACCTCGTCAACAGGAATAATACTCGGCACGCCAGATAAAGCAAGCTCGGCACTGGTTACAGCAATGGTTGCAGAGGTTGCATTGCGAATAACGCAAGGTTCTTCTACCAAGCCAGCAACGGGATCGCACACCAAACCCATTACAGCTTTTAACGCCTGTGCAGTTGCTATTCCGCACATTGTGGGAGTTCCGCCCATTATTTCGGTTATTGCGGCGGCAGCCATTGCGGCGGCAGAGCCACATTCCGCTTGACAACCGCCCTCCGCGCCCGATAAAGTGGCATTATTGGCAATTACCATTCCTATTGCAGATGCGGTCAATAGTCCGTTTATAATTTGCTCATCTGTTATATTGTGATGATTTTGCATAGCAATAAGACAAGCTGGCAAAATGCCGCAACTTCCCGCTGTTGGAGCGGCAACTATTCTACCCATACAAGTATTTACCTGCATAACAGCCAAAGCGTTATAAATAACTTCGCCGACAAATCCGCCGCAAAGGCTGTTTCCGCTATTTACACGAGATTTTACTTTGTGCGACCAATCGCCAATAAGTCCGCTTACAGAAGAAATGCCCTGTTCGCAACCTTCTTGAATAGATTCTTTCATTACTGCCAAATTTTTGTGCATTTGTTCCAATATATCCTCTTTTGAGCGCTCGGTGTCTTCTATGGTTTGCTGTAAAGTTAATGCGGAAATTGTCGTGTTTTCCTGTTCGGCTAACTCTGTAATTGCCTGTATGTTCGTAAATGTAATCATAAAAATGCTCCTTTTTGGTTTTGCAAAAATGATTTGTGCAATTTTGCTAAAATGGGATGTTTTGTAATGTGAAATTGACTTTTATTTATTTTAAAAGTAGGGGCGGATCCGCCCGTCCGGCAGGCGGGTCCGCCCCTACTTTAATAATGTTACATTTAACTTGCAACAGCCAAATCAACAGTTGTTGCGGTTTCTGCCACTGTAGCAGGAGCATCCAAAACATCAGTAACCGAGTAAATATTAACCGTTTCCTTTTTACCTTTTAGAGAAACTTCTCCTACAAAATCGGCTGTTATTCTATCTTTTACACGCTCGTAAACATCGGCACTTATTATTACTTGAGAACGTTTTGCTTGACCTTCAAGCCTTGCCGCTGTGTTTACCGAGTCGCCGATTGCTGTGTAATCCTTTCGGAAAGATGGACCCAAGTTGCCTACTATTGCCTCGCCGCAATGTATGCCAACGCCAAATCCTAAATCTAGCCCATATTTATCTTTGATAATTTGATTTACGTGAGCAGAGCCTTTTGCCATATCCCAGCCAGCTTTTACTGCCTTATAAACATAATCATCCAAGGGAACAAACCCGTTAAACAAGCCCATTGTTGCATCTCCAATAAACTTGTCAATGCTACCGCCATTATTTAATATGGAGGCAGATGTTAGTTCTAAATAATTGTTCAAACTGTCAACTATAATTTCGGGATTATCCCGCATAGATTCCGTTAAACTGGTAAAGCCGCGAACGTCAACAAAAACTATTGCAATATCTTTTCGACGACCAACTTCGTTTGTGTCAATATCTTTGTTGGTGATTAGCTGGTCAACCAATTTTGGGTCAACATATTTTTTGAACGTATCGCGCATTTTCGATTTCTCGACCGAGCTTATGACATAATTATAGAAAAAGTTGTATAAAAACGCCATAAATATAGCCGCAAAAGGCGTTAAAACGGGCAATAAATAGCCTTGATTTTGCATAATAATTAAAGTAGTAAAATACGCCACCGTTAAAATAATCGACAAAATTACGTTTGTTCGCATATTTACGGCTTCGCCGATTAACATCATTACCATTAGCAACATTATTGCAATTACAAAGGTTGTATCATAAGGTACACGTTGCCTAAAATTGCCCTCCAAAATCATTTGCACAACGTTAGCATGAATTTCAACGCCGTACATTAAATCTTCGGGAGAAATCGGCACGGCGTGGCTGTCCATCATACCGAGCGCCCACGGACCTATCAAAACTATTCTGCCAGCAAGTTCTGTTGGATCAAACCAATCTTCGAAAATATCCGAAAACGAGAACTCTAAAAAATCGCCAGGCAAACCTGCAAAAGTAATGTAGCTGTAAATATAGCCATCTGGCGACCACGGAATAAGGTCATACGCTGCTAATCCAGTATATTTCATGGCGGCGGCTAAAGGAAACGAGTACAAAAATTCGTCCTGAAAATTTACTCTCAAAACAGCATCGCGGATAAATCCGTCCGTATCGCGCATACCGTCAACCAAAGCGTTTGTTGCGTGAGGTTCAAGTTCGTAAAATGGCGTTGTATGCCCTGTAAAAACTGTTTCCAAAGTGAAACCGTCAAAATCTAATCCAGTTTCAAGCGCAGATGCCAAAATTATGTTGTCGCTAGCGGCTACGGCATCAATTAAAGCCCAGTCCGCTTCGATGTCGGGGCTATTTTGGGCAAAAAGTACGTCTATTGCAATGGCTGCAGGTTGTGCATCTTCAACGCTGTTTAGGATATTTATTGCATCCGCCCAAACGTGCCTGCTCCACGGAAAAGTGCCAATTTGCGACAACGACCATTCGTCCATTCCAATAACAACAATATCGTTGTTAATTATGCGTGGCGATTGGTGTAACATATCTTGTATTCTGTGTTCGAACAGTTCGAAAGGGTTAAAATACAGCAAAGTAATTAAAAGTCCCGTAATTATAACTGTAACGATTCGCTTTATTGATCTCATATTCATAAAATTATCTCTAATCCTTCCCTGGCAAAAATAAAGTTATTGCCTTCTGCCTGTGCTATTTTATCAAGAGCCTCAATTTGGCTGTCGTTGTAATCAAAACTAAAATGATCAAACAACATTTTTTTGCAGCCAGAAATTCTTGCTAATTTAATGCCGTCTTCGATGGTGGAATGTCCCCAACCTTTGCGAGTAAGGTAATCTTGCGGACTATATGCGGCATCAAAAACAACAAGATCGGCATCCCGACAAAATGCGACAAGTTTTGTGTATTTTTCGTCATCAAGCATAGCAATTTCGCTATCTAGTAAATAAACTACTCGCACTTGACCATCGGTTATGTAAAATGAAGTTGTGTTATTAGGATGAGGAGCTTCGAAGGGGATTACTGTGAAGAAACCTAGCGAGAACGGTATATCTTTTTGAATTTCCACGCATTCTACATCGGAGGCAACTGCAATAGGGATTGGCCAATATGGCGATGCAAAAGTAGCAAAAATTTGCTCTTTTAATGTGCCACCGCCGCGATCTATTGTGTACATTCTAACATGGCTTTGCGGATCCCACAAATATTTGAACGTTGCCAACCCTAAAATATGATCGATATGCAAATGACTCAAAAATATATCAAAATATCTATTTTTTATAAATAAATCTTTGTTGCCTTCGTCTTCCAAGTCGAAACGAATTATTCCGCTACCAGCGTCTAAAAAAATAATTTGTCCTTTTGATTCTAGTGTAATGCACGAGGTATTTCCGCCGTATTGCGAATTTTGGCAGTACGGAATTGAACCTCTGCAGCCATAAACTTTAACTTTCATCTGAGAACCAAGCCTCCCATATTTTGCTATTATAAAATAAATCTACTAGCTCTACATGAAGTTTGCCGTCTGCTGCTAGTTTTTGTAGTATACCAATCGCCTTTTCTGGCGGCATTGCACTACGATAAGAACGATCTTTTGAGGTAAGTGCTTCAAAAATATCCATCATTGTAAGAATGCACGTTTCTATTGCAATGTTGTTGGCTTTTAGCCCTTTTGGATAACCGCTACCGTCCAAAAATTCGTGATGATCGCAAGCCCATTTAGGAATATCCTTGTAATATTTGCCGAAAACTGTGCTATTAAGTATGCGCGAAGAAACATTTATATGGTCGCGCATAATAACCCATTCTTTGTCTGTCAAATTGCCACGTTTTACTTTTAGTGCATCCAAATCGTCGCGATCCAAAATGGAGATAGTTTTGCCTTCCAGTTCAACAGTTATTTTGGAAATTTCGCAAACTTTTTCGTAATCGTCGTCTGGCAAAAAGCCCGATGGATTAACTCGCAAAATTAAATCGTACGCTTTTTTTAACTCGTCATGTGCATGATGATATTCGTCTTTCGTCATTAAACGCTTGAGATATTCAACTTCGATTTGCGCACGTTTTAGTTCGAAACGTGCTTGCACTCGCTGCATTTGCCAATCGGTCAAACGGTTGCTTTTATCGAGGATATAACTTGGCGTTGCAAGTTTGCCAACATCATGCAAAAGTGCGGTAATTCGCAAGGTTTCAACATGGTCTGCATCAAAATAATATTGATGTCCTGGCGGATAAGTTTTTCCCAAATATTCCGAAAAAGATACGCAATATTTCGCTAATTTTTGCGTATGATTTTTCGTTGTGTGCGAGCGTTCGTCTATTGTTTGCGTGATTAGTTGCACAAATGACAAAAACACTTCGCGAATTTCGCGCGTGTGCAAAAAATTTGCCAACGTATTTGCGGCTATTCTCGACAAAGCGGGCCCAAATGGTTGATAACTATCGTGATACGAAATAGGTTCGCCCGTATTGGGATTAGTTGCGTTCAGCAGTTGAATTACTCCCAAAACATCATCATTATCACGATTAGAAAGAGGAATGACAAGCATAGATTTTGTATGATAGCCAGTCATTGTGTCATATTTTTCGGGCCCCGAAAAGTTAAAGCGTTTATCTTGGTAGACATCTTCTACAATAACAGTTTCGTTTTTTATAGCACAATAAGCGCTAATATTTTCGATATTGCTGTCGTCCAGTTCGATGGGCGGCATATTTTGGGCAATTTCCGAGATTTTAAGCGTGTTATTTTTGAAAATTTGAAAGTGAAGTTTGTCGTTATCGAGGGTGTACAAAGTGCCAGCATCCGAATAAGTAGCCTCCATCATTTTTGTCAATATAATATCTAGCAAGCTAAGATAATCGGCTTTACTGTTAAAAGCCATGACAACATCAATAATGCGTTTAGCATCGTTTGGCAAATTTTGAGAAATTTCTGGTAGCGTCATTTTTAACTCTCCTTTGTGTTTTTTCGCGAGGTTTTTCTTTCAACCTAAAAATAATTTTACCATTATATTGAAGTAAAGTCAAAACGAATTTTCACAAAAATTACTTGCCATTAGCAAAACAATGTAGTACAATTTAAGTTAAGGATTTTGCTTAAAAAACATTCGAGCAAAATAAATTTATCAACGAAAGAAGGGACTTAAATTGTTCAAAATTTTGAGTATCTTGTTTGTTTTGTGCTTTGTGCCACAAGTTGTGCAAGCGACAACAATAAACAGCGTAACCGTTTTGGAGGTTGACGGAGCAAACGCCAGCGTTTTTAGAGCAGGCGGACAACGTGCAAACCCAACCGTAAACATGAATTTATCCAACAACAGTGCGGTAGAAACAGGTTTACAAACCACCGTAACATTAAACATCGGCGAAAATTCTACCTTAAAACTAGCTGCCGAAAGCCGTGTTACAATCAACACAACGGGAAATGCTCTAACTTTTACGGTAAACAATGGCAACGCTTGGCTTATCGTATCTGAAAACGAGCAAAATTTACAGCTAAATGTTGGCGGAATTAACCTAACAGCCCACGAATCCATTTTTGCAATAGGACATGGCTCTGATTATGTTTATGTTGCAATGCTTTTGGGCGAATCGGAAATTGCCGAAACCATGATTGAAGAGGGGCAAATTTTTATATTACGCAACAATCAAACAGGATTATCCGATATAAATTTAGCCGATCTCAATCAATTTACCTTAAACGAGATTTCCAATAACAGCGAAAATTTATTGGAAAATAGCACTTTTGTAACGCAAACTGTGCTTTCGCAAGTTCGCAACCTAATTACGGCAGAGCCACCGCAACAAAGTGCAACTTTTGCCCGTCGCAGCTGGCGCGAGGCACAAGATCGCTGGCGTGCCGCACAAATTACTCGCCGTGCCGACGATTCGCGCATAAGACAAGAACGCAACGCCAATCTTCCCGACGTTGTTTTTGTTCCCAATAATCCGCCAGTTGTAACTACTCCGCCAATTTTGCCAACGCCGTTTCCACCTGTTGTAATTCCAACTCCGCAACCAACGCAACCGCCAGTTGTAATTCCAACTCCGCAACCAACACAACCGCCAGTTGCAACGCCAACTCCAACAGAACCGCCAACGGCAACGCCAACTCCAACACAGCCGCCAACGGCAACGCCAACTCCAACAGAACCGCCAACGGCAACTCCACAACCAACGCCAACTCCTATACCCGAACAACTTTTGATTGAGCAAGGTATTTTGGAAGAAATTAACCGAATCCGTGCAGAACATGGACTTGGTTCATTAACTATGGCAGAGCCTTTAGTCTTGGCGGCTCGCGACCATGCGTTAGATTCCGTTACCAATAATATTTTGGGTCATACTGGCTCGGATGGCTCTAATGTAAGAGAGAGAGTGCTACGGCACGGTTGGCCAGGTTGGGAAGTTCAACTTAGTGAAACTTTAG
>JGI24700J35501_10930502_pt1 | contig 14774 bp, 15 predicted proteins | sample TergutTh196P1_FD_35501 | JGI IMG/M metagenome (IMG submission 35501) | reverse complement strand
CCCGCCGTATTGCTAAGGTTAAGAGTGTGGTCGCCCGGGTTTGCAGAGTTTACCCAAGTGGCAGGATCGGCACCGCCCCACTGGCTGGGGTCGTTTATATTTGCATTTTGATTTGTAAACATTTCGTTTAACATTGTTATCAAATGGTTAAAAGCCGTGTCTAAATGGCGTATGGTGCGGGGTATAACAGTATAGTTTGCGTTAAACGCCATGCGAGCTTCTTGGTGTTGTAGGGCTCTAGCAAATTGCTGAGGAGTAAGATCTACATTTTCCGCCAAAAAATTGCCGCGCCCATCGTGAATATGGGTTGGGGCTGTACCGGGAGGAGGAACCGTAAACCCGCTTGGGTTTGTTGCAGTTACACCAGTAAATATAAAGCCAATCCGCTGGTACTGAGAGGCATGGTTAGCTGCAAATAGCCCCCTAGCCATAACAGTCCCCATTATAGAGCCGGGTCTGTCTATATCCATTGGCGGTCTGTCCAATCGTAGCAAAGCATGAGCATTGCTAAAAGTTGGGTCAAACAGCAAGGTAGGATCCCCGGGTTGCAGATGTAGCCCCACTACCGGTTCCACAAAGGAAGAACCCGGCTCTGTAAACCGTAGCCCAACATGAAACACCAACCCATCCGAAAGAAGAGGGTGGCCGTTAGCCATAATGTTAACATGCCCATTTATCGGGTTTGAGCGAAACTCTACATCTAACAGAGCAACCAGCCTGTCCATTGCCAGATTGCGGGTATCTCTAAAATCGTTTGCGGCTTGCCCGGAAGCCTCCTCGAGATTTATTCTAAAATTCATTTCTCGGATAGTTTGCACTAGGCTGTTTACATCGTCTACCATTGTTATAACTTGACCATTCAAATCCTGCTGCTGTTCTATAAGGCGGCGGTGGGTATCGTTCATTCTGTTTATATATGAGCGGGCAGCAGATATAAAATTGCTACGGGTATCCATACCGGAAGGGTTCATGGAAAGTTCCTGCAAAGAGTTCCACAAACGATTAGTTGCAATAATACCGCTCGTTCCCTCTCCAACTCTAGTAAGCTCCGACATTGTTACCTCTAGCGCAAGGGAATTGCTGTGCATTGTAGTATAAAAATTAGCGCGCCCAACTTCCATCCTGTAGCGTATATCTGTGAACTGATGGCGCAATTGCTGTATTCCTGCAATATCTGTACCCAAACCCACCTGATTTGTGGTGCTGGCGGTCCGACCAATGTTGTTGTAGGCAAAAGTCATTTGGTTAACACGCTGGCGAGAAAAACCCTGGGTACTAACATTTGCCATATTGTGACCCGTAACAGCCAAATTGCGTTGGGCAGCCTGCAAACCGCTTACTCCTCTGTGTATACTATGTAATGGCATAATAATCCTCTTTCGTTATAAAACATTATTATTAATTATTTATTGTTGCTATTGCTATTACTATTGTTATTGCTTAACATCAAATAGATTTTTGGCAGGGGTTAGATTTTGTGGGTCTAACCCCCCCTCTCGCATTAAATTGACCGAGAAATCTATATAATCTAAAGAACCTTGTATAAGTGTTGCGTTTATGTCGTTTTGCTGTTTTAGTGCATCTAGCGTTTCTTTCAGTTTATCTCTTATCTCTATTAGTTGCTTGCTCTCTGCATCAATTTTAATTATTTGGGATATTTTTGTTATGGTGAGCTTAGTATGGTCTTCGTTAAGAACTATCCCAATATTTTTCACTATCTCTTCTCGTTTTTGGTCTAGCCGTTGGTTCTTGCCAATTATGGCAGTTTCTGCCGCTGTTATTTGTTGCAGAGTTTCTATATTGTTTTTTGCGATAACATTTGCCTTTTCTTCAGACAAAATAAGCATCTCGTTAAAATGAACTTGCTGTTTTTGTAGAGTTGTAATAAGTTCTTCTATAAGACTCGCCATGGGCTTTTCTCCAAAATCTTGCTCGCTATATCCATCGAGCTAACGTTGTATTGACCACTGTTTATACGTTCAGAAATCTCTCTAACTCTGTCTTCACGCACATCGGATACTTTGGACACTGCCTCAAGCGCTGTTCTAAAGTCTTGGGCGGTAGCAGAAATGCTAACATGATCCGTTTTGGCAGGTGTTCTGCTCGGTTTAGCCGTTGTGTTTGCGTTTGTATACGCTCGTATAACACTGTCCACTTTGGTTACGCTGTTTATCATCTTGGGCAACCTCCTTGTTGATATTTTTGATATTTTTTTATTTGATCTTTTTTGCAAAAAATTATTAAAAATAATTATATATTTGTCTGTATAAGTTTATTATCGTATTTTTTCAAAAAAACATTAATACAAAAGACAAATCTATATTTTCTAAGTTTTATCACCCCTTCACCACCAAAACATCCCCGCCCTACCCTACCGCTATGGTGCTATTTGCGCTATTTGCACTATTTGCACTTGTTTTGTCATTGCCATTCGTTGTATAATGATTTTATAATTTTTTTCACATTAGAGAACAAAAAAACAACAAAAAACAAGTAACAAAAAACCTTTCTCAAACTCACACATAGAGTCTTCCATAGAGTCAGCCATAGAGTCTCACATAGAGTCTTCGTTAGTTCGCATTAGAACGTAATTTTTTCACATCAAAAACCCCTTATTACGCCATTTTGCCCCTTGCTCTTCCCATTTCTCTTCACTACCATAATCTTATCAAAATTCAGCTAAATGAGTACGTCTTTTATTTAAAACAATTTTGATTTTGTGAATTATAGTGCCAACAATTAAAGATGAACACACCACAACAATCCATATAGCCCAACCGTGGTGAGCGTGCAGCCTAGCCCAATCTTGAGGTGTTGTTGCCTCTGTAATTGTGCTTATATTAACATTTCTGATAAACTCCCCTAAAAAGTGTCCTATTAAAATGCCTATAAAATTCCCGATTGTTATCGAAAATGAGATGATTACTTTATTTGACAAAGTAAGTGGAATAATTAAAACCCAAATGTACATATAGAAATTTCTTGAAGTCCATTCTAACAAATATACGTCTAAAAAAAATTGAGAAAATACGTAAACGAAAATAAATGGCAATAGTTGGATAAATATTAGTTTCAATTTTGTAGCTAAAGTCATAAAATGATCTCCTCATCAAAAATAAGCCTCTTAGTTACTGATTGTTTGATTATATCAAAAAAATAATGGGAAAGCAATATAGCGTTCCGTATTTAATTGTCCCAAGGGCTAGAATTAAGTGGAATAACTATAATATTTAAAAAAGGGGTTGACAAAAAAATTCTACTGTGGTAGAATATCATTCTATTGCAATAGAATGATATGAAAGGAGGTACAAATATGGACACAACAATGAAACTAACGAAACTGTTCGATTCGGAACTCAAGGTCATGGAAGTTTTATGGAAAGAAGGGGACACCCCTGCAAAGCGCATTGCGGAAATTTTAGCTGAGGATGTAGGTTGGAGCAAAACCACAACATACACAGTTATAAAACGGTGTCACCAAAAGGGGGCAATAGAGCGTATACAACCCAATTGGATCTGTCGCCCTCTCATAACAATGGAAGCCGCCCGAGAGTATGAAACTACCGAACTCATCAACAAAATGTATGGTGGCGCTACAGACCGGCTTGTGGCTTCTCTTTTAGGAAGCAAAAACTTGTCAAAAGCAGAGATTGAGAAGTTAAAGCAAGTTGTCCGTGAATTGGAATGAGGTGGGTTATATGAATGTGCTTAACATCAGCATTATCGAAATGAGCATAACGGCAGCCGCTCTTGTCGTGATAATTGCTTTAATCCGCTCATTTACTATTCACAAGCTGCCTAAAAAACTTTTTGTAATGCTTTGGGGTTTGGTGCTGGTACGGTTATTGATTCCATATTCAATTTCGTTGCCAATTTCGTTACCAATTTCGTTGCCATTGTATCACCCTATTGTACCAACAGCAGTAATAACTGAAACACAGCAGCCACAGCAGCTTAGTAATAGTATTATCATAGTGCATAACACAGAACCACTGGCGGGGTTGTCCCCTATCATAGCTGTATGGGTTGCCGGTATAGCTGTAACAGCCCTGTTTTTCCTCGTTACACATTTTCGCTGGCGCAGAGAATATATGGCAGGGATTCCGTTGTGTAGCGATTATATCAACAAATGGGTTCAAAATCAGAATATGTGGCGTAATATAAAAATTCGATATTCTGATAAAATCACCGCCCCTATAACTTATGGGCTGCTAAACCCTGTTATACTGTTCCCAAAAGCAATAAATTTGCAAGACAAGACGAGTTTGCAATGCGTGCTTGCTCACGAAATTACTCACATACGGCGGTTTGATATTTTGCTAAAGTGGCTGTTTGCCGCCGCTCTGTGCATCCACTGGTTTAACCCTTTTGTATGGATAATGTATTTTTTGGCAAGCCGGGACATAGAACTGTCGTGCGACGAGGCAGTTTTGGAGTCTATGGGGCAAAGTAACAAATCAACCTATGCCTTGGCTCTTATAACAATGGAGGAAAGAAAAAGCGGCTTTGCTCCCATATATAACAATTTCGCAAAAAATGCGATTGAAGAAAGGATAAAAGCAATTATGAAAACAAAAAGAAAATCTATTTTTAGTAAAACTGTTGCCCTTGCAACATTGGCTGTTCTTACAATAGGCACTTTAACTGCATTTTCAGCAGAAACTCCTGCCCTAGAAAACGGCAGGCAGCTCGAACCGATAGGCAGGGTGGTAGGCGACAGGGTTGTGCTGACCCCCGAATGGGAAGCCAGGTTGGGAACCGGCGAAGCAAGTTTCCACATCTCCCCATTAAGCATATACACAAACATAACAGACAGTATTAACTTTTTTTCAACACAAGAAATACCGGAAGAACTATCCGAAATGCTGCTAGCACTACAACAGCAAAACGGTGCATGGCGTGTTGACGCCGATACAGCAAATTGGGTTGGAATGACCCTTGAGCAACTTGAGGCAATCGGAGCGAGGACTGAAATGCTAGACTTTTCAGCCGTTTCTCTCTTTTCTGAAGATTTTCGCGGGGAGTTTATACCGGCACCCAGACTTCTTTCAGAAGTATCCGACTCTTTATATGACCGCCTAAGAGAAAACAACCTCATCCCCATCATCAACAGCTACGGCGAAATAGTAATGTGGATACCTTTAACAATACTGGAGTTGCCCTACGATGAGTTCAGAGAAATTTTGGAGCAACTGCAAACACTTGTGATTTTTTCGGAATCACAAATAGGCACGGATATTCTTTGGGAACATTGGTTGGCTGCACAGCAATAAAGTGGGGCATTGCCCACACCCAACGAGGGGGCTTTCGCCCCCTCGACCCCCAAGGTGTTTATGGGAATATCTCTACATATACTCCAAAGCATTTTCATATGCGTTTTTTAAAGAAGGGTTATCGAATACAAGCCCGTTTATATCTTTTCCTGTTTTTAGTTAAAGATATTTGTTGATATTATGCGAATGCCAAGCTAATTTGTTCAAAGTCACTATTATAAACAGATTTGCCACTTAACCTTACGACATACTCTTTGTATTGCCTTTCTGTGATGTGATAACGACCTTTCATTTTCAAAGCGTATTCTAAGATATACTCGAAAGAAACGACTTCCGATAATTTTAGTATATCAATTCGCTTTAACACTTCTTTTGTGTAAGGGCGTTTTGAATCCAAAAAGGCTATTGATTTCAAAAATTGCTGACATTCTTCACTATTCAAAAGAGCAACAGTAATAATTGCATCTTCAATTCTATAGAAACTTAAAAAATAACAAGTATCATCTAACATAATAGGAATATCGCCAGTAATAAGGGCGAATTTTGGCTCTTTGTAGAAACCGGAAATACCAACTTTATATTTTGAAAATGAATAATCACCTATGCCAAAAATAGAAAATTTAGGTGCTTTTTTATAAATAACTGACCGTCGAGCATTTAACAAATCTTCATGTTGTATCAGATATTCCCAAACTTCTTTTTCCATATGCTTAATTACCGAGGTGTCAGCATTAACTCGTTTTTGGGGTACTATTACATGCTTTCTTGTTTCGGTTATTTCGTATGATTTTATGTCTGAACTTTTAACAAGCGGAAAAACAAACTGCCCAACAGGTAAATCGAGCATATCTCCAAATCCATTAGTAAATCCGCCATCGGGATTATATTTTAATTCCATCACTTTTGAGCAGTCATGCTTAACGCCTTGCCTCCACTCAAATTGACAAGTTCCATCTATGCGTGTTGCATCGCTATTGGCTGAGATGCTTGAAAGGAACGCACCATTTTCCCAACCAAATTGACGTTTTTTCGCATTTGTATAATAGTCGTATACGTCACAAACAGCAACATCACTTTCGCCAAGACGCACTACAAACAATGCAGCGTCGCAACTAACATTAAAGACATCATTTGCATCGAAAACGTGCATATCTGCTTTAGATATGCCAAAATTATATTTGCCTATATCTCTAATGATATTTTTCGCAACTACAGTTTTACACAGCATGGCAAGGGTGCAATTATAGCCCGAAAACTCACTCAACAACCGCAATATTATATATTCAGCTATGTCAAAATTGCCTTTGCCTGTGATAGCATCAAGCCCGGAATGTCCTTTGAAATTATCTTTTAGAGGTAAATTATGACTATTCATCGAAGATAATTGAGAATTTGTAGCCCACGGGGGATTCCCAATTATTAACATACTATCGTTTTTCGTTATGCACTCCTTAATGTTACTAAAGTCAAAAGAAAATATATCATCGTTATATAAAGCTAGGTTATCCGAAATCCCTTTTGCAAAAAGGCGTTCTTTCGTTAATGTGTAATATTCGTTACCAATTTCAACTCCATATGCAGTTTGAATATTATCAAATTCGGCAAAGGCACTTTCGATAAAATTTCCCATACCAAATGTCGGCTCAAATATCACAGTAGGCGACAAGCCATAAGTGTCTTTTAGCTTTGTACAAACCGATTGTGCAAATGAAAGTGGTGTTTGGTAATCACCATATTCAATTTTAGTCATAGTCTTATTTTTTATAATCATAATTCACAATCCCATCCACGCTGTTGGAAAGAGTTATAACTCGCTGATATTGCAATCTCCATTGAAGTGCATTTGATATAGTCAAATACCCTTGCGTTACTCCGTGTTCCAAAACTTCATCTGCCAATTGTTCAAGAGTAATCTCGTCACCAGGAATATTTCTATCCACAAAGTAAGCTACAATATCTTCTTTGATTGCTCCATCACGCAACATTTCATCAAGTCGCTTTGTTGTCGTAAAATCTGAAGTACGCTCCTGCGAAATGAAGGTGCAATTTTGAAACTCTAGTTTGCTTGTACCGTTTTCATCTTTCTTGTCATAAACAAGCACAAGCAAATTGTAGCCAAGTCCAAAAATTTTCTGTCTTGAAGATTTATATGGACAAGATGATTGTGGCTGCCGATATGAAGTAACTTTTATGTCTGTATTTATTTCCGGCGAAGACAAATCAATACCCGAAGCACTATTGCCCAATGTTATATCAAATCTATCAGAAAGATAGCGTTTTAATCTATGTTCAACAAAAGTACCAACTGCTTTACCATCGGTTACTCCTAACAATTCGGGAAAGTCGATTTGACTTTCTGCGTAACAAAAATCTTTCGCCGCTAAACATAACTGTTCAATGGTTAATTGCTCTTTTTTAGCTTCCATATCAGCTAACCCCTCTCTATAGATATATTTGATTTTACTTATTCACCTAATTATACATCGTATCAACGCACAATACAAGCATGAATCGCAACTTTATTGATTACAAAGATGGCTTTCTAATGGTCATCCTAAAAAATCCTAGCAATCACATACCTTACAAAACAAAAACAGCATCTTATAATCCGTAGGACCACAAAATACTGTTTTTGCTCTTAAAGTTGAACTTATTGGATTTTTAGAGGTGTCCAATACTTTTCAATTTTTCTGCTATATTACTGTAATACAATGTCTTCGCAAAATATACTAGCTAGTTATTTGCATAAACTTTATGGTTACAATTTCTCTCTAGGAAGTACTTTGAGAGTCCAAAATTTTGTTAGCAAGTGCAAATGAGGAAGCTCTACCTAGTAAAAAATTATTAAGCAAATTTTGCAAATTAGCTTGTGTTGTGTTTTGTGAGTTTCTTTCACTTGTAACCGGTTCATTTTTTGTATTATGTACCGTATTTGGGTCTAGTAGTTCATTTATATTGCGACCAGTAGTTAAACATGTCATGTCTACACTGGTAACAGTATCGCCTGTCCCAGTAATTATTACCCACGTTCCTTCCTCTGGCATATTTACAATACTATTTAACCTCGGACAATCCGCTTGGCTAAAGGTTCTAAAATTTGGGTCTGCAAGCCTTTCTGCTACCAAAGCATCAAGTTCTTTTCTTTCTTGTGGACATCGTGGAACACGAGGCTTCATGCAACCAAACGTAAACCCCATTTCTATGTGCCTATCTAAGTTTACCCACATATCATACCTCTCTGACAATATACATCGATTATATTTTGACGACCTTAACCTATTTCGGTTCGGTTCTTGCATACGTAGCATATGTTGCACACCTCAAGTTTAAAATCTAACAAGTCCAAGCTCAATTGTATTTTATTTATATATATAATGTCAAGGTATGTAACATAATTGTCACAATAATAAATTCCTTGTGAAATAACACCGGGAACGAAATAAAGCGTGGGCATTGCCCACACCCAACGAGGGGGCTTTCGCCCCCTCGACCCCCAAGGTTTTTATGAGAGTATTCCTACATATACTCCAAAGCATTTTCATATGCGTTTTTTAAAGAAGGGTTATCGAATACAAGCCCGTTTATATCTTTTCCTATTGCACTCTCTAGCTGTTTAGGTTTAGCAAATATGCTGCGGCCATTTATAAAATACGCCTCTTTTACAGTTGTGTCTTCCAGCTGAAATATTACAATGGAACCGGCTTTAAATAACCCGCTATACTTGCCTACTAGAACATTGCCGTTTTTGCGTAACTCATAAAACAGTTCGTTAAACACTTTCATTTGCTTACGAAACAAAAACGCTTGCACAAAGTTTGCAAATACAATCAGTATTATTACTACAACAAATGGATGAATAGTATCACCTCGCTTCAAATTTAATTATATCGCCTTGTTTCGGTATTGCGTGCAGGGGTTCGCTAATGGAAACGCTCCCCGGTTGTATATCTTGACTATCTTTGTTAAATTGTAAAGTTAAATGCCCAATATCATTAAAATTTTGTATTGCCGCACTACCTATTTCCTTTATTTCGTATTGGCTATCCCCCAATATTACATAACCGGGGGTAAAGTCTACTATTTTTTGCTCGCTGTTATGCACTACGCAGTATTCTTTTAAGTCTTGTGGTGCTTTTTCTGAAAACAAAATAACCATGTTTTTCGCTGCCAGTTCAGGCACTTTTTCGCCTACAGATACAATGATGCTCATGTGGTTTATATTTCCCTTTCAATTTTTACAGGAGTTTTTGTTTCTACGCTCAAATGTATGGCCTCCGTTATTTTTGCAGCCTCCAAACCATCTATTGCACAGGCAACAAAGTCCTTTTTGTTAATTATACAGTCAATAAAGCTGTTGATAGGATCTGCGCCAAATCCAAATATTTTCCCGTTAAACTCATTAAAAAAGTAAACGTTTGGTGTGCTTTGTTTTTGGCTGTCAAAAATTTGCAACCCCCTGTCTTGAGAGTCGGCGCGTATCAAAAACTCCGATGTTAAAATGCTTGTACGACCGTCGTTGTTTTTGGCAAAACCCGAAGGTAACACCCAAGAATTTTCTACTGTCCAAGTTGCACCATTCTCAAATGTGATAATGGACTGTATATTGTCGTAAGTATCTATACCTTGACTTGCCAAAAGTTTTTTTGTGCCTACTGCATAAACTTCGGTTGCTTCACAACCCATGTACCAACGTATAAGATCGACACAATGACTACCCAAAAAATCTACGGGCGAAGATGTATTCGTCCATTTAAACCATTTTGTGGGTACATCAATAATATCGTCCATATTCATATAACCCCTTATTGGATAGCCCTTGCTTTGCCGCAAAAGGTTATATATGCGTATAGCTGCCGGATCCCAGCGTTTGTGAAAGTCTACCGCAACACGTGTGTTGTGCTTTTTTGCCGCTTGTATGATTTTTCTGCAATCCTCTGCTGTTGTTGCTAACGGCTTTTCTACCAAAATAGGAATCTCTCTCTCAATACAAGCCAATGCCGGCTCCAGATGAAAGTTGTCCGGTGTAGCAATAGAAACCGCATCAGGAGATTCTGCATCTAGCATTTCTTGCAGGTCGGCATAAGTTTTCACTTTATATTTTTCGGATATTTTTCTACGTGTTTCTTCGTTTAAATCGCACACCGCAGCAAGGGTTACATGCGGATTTTGCAAATAAACCTCTATATGATTAACACCGTATATACCAGCCCCTACTACGGCTGTTTTTAATGTTTTCACTTTACCCCCTCCTTAAAACAAGCCAAAGCTGAACAACCAAGCTAAAACAACGGCGATTGGGCCTGTTATTTGCCTAGAAATAAGAAATGCGGGGGTGCCGTATTTTATAGTGTCCGGTTCGGCTTGTTGCATTGTTAACCCAACCGGTACAAAGTCCGCACCAACCTGCACATTAATAGCAAACAAAGCGGGTAGAGCAAACTGGGGTTGTATGCTTCCGGCGGCTATTTGTGTTCCTACCAAAACCCCTACAACCTGGGCAATGGCGGCACCGGGGCCAAGCAAAGGAGATAAAAATGGTATACCACAAATAATGGAAATTATCAAAAGTCCCCATATAGAACCCGCCAGTGGGCTAATAGCATGAGCCATAGCATTACCAATACCGGTTTGCAATATTAAAGTAATAAGCACCCCAATAAAAATCATAAAAGGAATAACCGTTGTTACAACAATATTGGTCGCCTCTTTTGCAGATTCAAAAGCCATGGAGATAATTTTACCCAAAGCCACTCCAACATTACCAACAAAACGTATAAAAAAATTGTCGTCTTGGGTACGCTGTTGGGAAACTTTTTGGGGCTGTTCGTTTGATGTTTCTTTTGATATTTCTTTCGCTTGTGCGGCAATCGGGGCAGGGCTTGTTGCATCTTCTGTAACGTAAATATGTTCCGATTCCACACCCGATATATAGTTTGTTTCTTTTATATGTTCCACCAAAGGACCGGATGGCCCTATTGGGTTCAGATTTATTGTAGGTATACCCTTTTGAGGATAAACACCGCAGCGCAACGTGCCACCACAGCTTACTATTGCCACAAAAACATCGCTATCAGCAACTGCATCTTTAAAGCCGTCAACAACCGGCAAACCGGTTTTGTCTGCTATATCCTGTGCCAATGGGTCTATACCACGACCGGTCATACAAAGTATTTTTTTGCCTTCTGTTATGGGCAGTTTAAGGCCGGGTCCCCAACCTTTTTCGCCTCTTCCAATTACAAGAAATTTACCCATTTTGCCCCTCCTTTGCATCTTTTTTCGCCAGCATGTACAGGAAAATCTTTTCTGTCACAATACCGGAAATAAGCCCAACAATTAATGCCACAATAATGGCTCTTATTGCCAACCCCCCAATAGGCAACCCAAGTGCCTGTATACCGCTGGCAATCCCCAGCCATATAAAAAGCTCCGCAGGCACTATGTGGGGAAACAACGATGTAAGCGGGTGAACTGTCCTGCCCAAAGCATCTTGAAAACCCGGTTTTCTTTTTTCCGGCAAAAATTTACCAACGGTAAGAGCACCGGGGCTACTCAAAAAGAACCACGCAAAAGTAGGCAAAACCAGGTAAGATAAAATGCGGCTCTTACCTAAAACTTCGGCAGCTTTGTTTATTTTTTTGTCACCAATTAACCTAATTAAAAATTGCACCAAAAACAAAAGTGCCAGCAATGTGGGAATGGTTCCCATAATGTTGCCCGCTATTGTTTCTCCGGATGCTTGAAAAAAGCCAATAAAACTTTCGGCTAAACCAACGATAAAGTCCATAAATCCTCCTTTTCTAAAGCAAAAACATTGTTGCTTTCATAAAAGATATAAATTCCTGTTTGTTGTTTATTTCCAACATTTGTTTAAAAAGCCTGTGATTGTTATTAATTAAAAAAATCATATCGTATAAATTTACCAGTGCTTTGTTTATCTCATTATCGAAGAACTCCGGTATACCAAGCAAAAACATAATTTGCGTATGGTCGCCGTTACATGTCCCCGCACAAAAAACAATTTTGTTGCTATTTTTATTAATAGCATGAGGTATAGAAATCTCATCACTTAAAATGGCCGCCCCTTGCCGCTCCCTCTCGAGCAGTAGCTCCAAAAAAGTTTCATCTAAAACATTCTGGGCTGTAAGCTCATTTACAACAGCAATTATATTTTCCCTGTAGCCCTGCTTGTGGTCAAGCTCCTTAAAATGGATAATAATATTGCTCTCGTTAAATGTAGCGAGTAAATTCGATTTTTTTAATATACGATTGTCGAAAATATCGCTAATTTTAATTATAGGTATCGGCAGTGGTTTTACCGGTATCGCAGTAAAAACAGCAAAATATTTTGAAAAATCTTGGAGTGTGTAGTCAGATTCAGAAAACACAGCTATTTCTACATCTTCGCCAAACGTCTCTAACAATTGGCTTTTAATAAGTTCCAATATACCCATACCGGTAGTGGAGATAATACCTATTTTAACATGGCTTTTACCTCTTTTTTTATTAAGCTCCAGTTGAAAATAAACAGCCAGGTAGGCAGTTTCGGTTTCTCTTATATTTATACCTAACTCTTTTTCCAACACGCCTATACTAACCTTTGCAAGCTCAAAGGCCAGCGGATATTTTCTTTGTATTCCATCAGAAAGCAAATCTACGCTTTCTACATAAAAGATGGCTCTGTTCATCAAAAACATTAGATGGTATTTTACGCTTTGAAAAAAGCTGTGTTCATCAAAGTCGATAATTAATTTACAATGTATTTCGTTGATTATCTTTTCGTAAATACAATATATGGAAGGTTCATAGACCTCCATTGCCTGCCTACTTACATAAGCAGTATTTCTTGTGCTGATAGGAAAGCATACAAAATCTATATCATAGGTAGTTAGCTTAAAATTATAAGTTTCGTTAAGGATATCAATAAATTTTTGTATAACATCTTCTTTTTCTTTGTAGTTTTTGTAGTGCGGAATTTCTTCTTTTATGCTAAAACCTGCGGCAACACGTTGTACTGTAATCCCCACCTCCTTTGTTAAAAGCCGCATACTGTTTTGGTTCAAGCGAAACTCATCTTGCAACTCTGCTATATATTGCAAAACACATTCCTTTAACGGAAACAGATAACTAAAATAGTCATAAACTTGATGCAAAATAAGCAACCGCTTACCTGACTCGCTACCAACAATTTGCAATCCATGGCGTGTTTTGCCACTTATATGCAGATTGTACCTTTTTAGCACAACTTTCAAATCTTTTATATCATTGTTTACTGTGGCACGAGAAACCATCAAACTTTCTGCCAAATCGTTAATTATAATGTGGTCATTAGCCAACACTTCTTTTATAATAAATGCTAGCCGTTTTTTAGAAGAGTTAAAATCAGAATCCTCCTTTAACTTACCACTCATTATTTTTTCAAAATTAGGTATGTTATGTATATCTAGGTTGTATACTCCTGCTGTGTTCACTATTTTTGCCGCTTCGGATATTTTTTCATTCAATGCACGTATGTTCTTTTTTGTTGTGGCATAAGAAGAAAACGTAGCCAAAGCGAGTTCTTTAAGCGAAACTCCTTCTTTTGCTATCAGTTGGTTCAAAATTTTGTAGTATTTTTCCTCATTAGCTAACATGAATTAATTTTATATAATAATTTCAAAAGATTCAATATAGACTTTTTTTGTGTATCCGAAAAAAATGTATACTATTAGCAATTCCGCTTAGAGCCTGTTCAATTTTTGTGGAATGCTTAATTTTTACGTTCATTTATTCCCTGCCTTTCTTTCTAACTCAATAATCCTGTTTCTTAAATCCCCAACTTCTTCTTGTAATTTCTTGCTTGTGGTGGAAACAATTATTGCCGTTAATAAAGAAAGGGCAGTAGTTGAAGTAGCTAATCCTAAAACAATTCGGAGCAATCGCATGAACACCGGGTACTCCACAGGTCCTATCCAACCGGATTCGCTAATAATTAAAACCACGGAACCGATTAGCGTAACGCCTGCAACAATCCCGATAACAATGACAAAAAAGAGTAATTTTCTAAAACTGCTTGTGTCCATACGCTTATCTCCTCCAAAATATAAATTAACTCGCCACCACCATAAGAACACAGTACCGAACAAAAACTATACCACACCCGACCCACCAATTTCTATCCTCATTTTTTTGTTCTTTGGGGTAGGTCGGGGGGATGGGCGGATTTTTCGCAAATTCCACCCTTTTATGAGTTGGTTAAATAGCCATTTTATTTTTTAAGGCTTTGCACCCATTCGATGGGCATTTCTACATTGTCGGCTACTTCATCGGGGGAATAGCCTTTTCCCAGCATTTTAAGAGCGGTTTCACGAGCCTTTTGTTCTAGCCCTTTTTCTAGCCCTTCGTTTATAAACCTATCCAACGTACCATCTTTCTCAAAATGGTCAAAAATAATTTTCCTCACAGCAACATTAGTCATCGCTAAAACCTCCTCCAAAGTTGATTGGTTTGCACCCAACACTCTAT